>Ga0081540_1000414_pt1 | contig 42174 bp, 37 predicted proteins | sample TabmetS2T1R1_FD_71024 | JGI IMG/M metagenome (GOLD analysis project Ga0081540, IMG submission 71024) | Tabebuia heterophylla rhizosphere microbial communities from the University of Puerto Rico - S2T1R1 | ecosystem: Host-associated > Plants > Roots > Rhizosphere ...
CGAGCGTGTCAGGCCTCTCGATCGACAGCCGCAGCATCAAGCCAGGCGAAGCCTATTTCGCCATCAAAGGCGACGTGCATGACGGTCACGCCTTTGTCGGTCCGGCCCTGACGGCGGGCGGCGGCGTTGCGGTCGTCGCGCGCGACAAGCGCGACGGGCTGCCGACCGACGCGCCGCTTTTGGTCGTCGACGACGTGCTCGATGCGCTGCGCAAGCTTGCGGAGGCGGCACGTGCGCGCGCCGCGGCAAGGATCGTCGCGGTGACCGGCTCGGTCGGCAAGACCTCCACGAAAGAGGCGCTGCGGCTCGTGCTGTCGCGCGAGGGCGAGACGCATTTCTCGGTCGCTTCGTTCAACAATCACTGGGGCGTGCCGTTGTCGCTCGCCCGTCTGCCGCAGCCCGCGCGATTCGGCGTGTTCGAGATCGGCATGAACCACGCGGGCGAGATCACGCCGCTGACCAGGCTGGTGCGTCCGCACATAGCGATCGTCACCACGGTCGAGCCGGTGCATCTCGAGTTCTTCGCGTCGATCGAGGCGATCGCCGACGCCAAGGCCGAGATCTTCCTCGGCATCGAGCCGGCCGGCGCCGCCGTGCTCAACCGGGACAACAAGCAGTTCGCGCGCTTGAAAGGCCACGCCGAGGCAGCCGGAGTGAAGCGCATCGTCGCGTTCGGCGAGCACGCCAAGGCCGAGGCACGGCTGGTCAAATGCTCGCTCCAGGCCGACAGCTCGACGGTCGAGGCGGAGATTTTCGGCGAGCGTGTCGTCTACAAGGTCGGCGCGCCGGGCAAGCACATGGTGATGAACTCGCTCGCCGTGCTCGCCGCCGCGAGCCTCGTCGGGGCCGATCTCGCCATCGCCGCGCTCGCGCTTGCCGAGCTCGCGCCGGCTCAGGGCCGCGGCACCCGCATGACCCTCGATGTGCCAGGCGGCGCTGCGCTGCTGATCGACGAAAGCTACAACGCCAACCCGACCTCGATGCGGGCTGCGCTCGCCTTGCTCGGCCAGGCGCCGCTCGGTCCGCGCGGCCGCCGCATCGCCGTGCTTGGCGACATGCTGGAGCTTGGGCCTGCGGGTGAGAAGCTCCACCGCGAGCTTGCGCAGGCGATCAAGGAGAGTGCCATCGATCTGGTGTTCTGCTCCGGCCCGCTGATGGCGGCGCTGTGGAAAGCGCTTCCGTCCGAGCGGAAGGGCGGCTATGCGGAAACCGCAGCGAAGCTCGAACCGGATGTGATTGCCGCCATCCGCAGCGGTGACGCTATCATGGTCAAGGGTTCGCTGGGTTCGCGCATGGGGCCGATCGTCAAGGAATTGTTGCGCCGTTTCGCGCCCCGCGAGGCGATGCCGCCGCCGGCGCGCGCCGACGCATGAGATAAGGTTCACCAAGGCCGCCCCGATGCTCTATTGGCTCTCCGCGCTGTCCGACACCGTCTCGGTCCTCAATGTGTTCCGCTACATCACGGTGCGCACCGGCGGCGCGATGCTCACCGCGCTGGTGTTCGTGTTCCTGTGCGGGCCGTGGATCATTGATCACCTGCGGCTGCGCCAGGGCAAGGGCCAGCCGATCCGCGCCGATGGGCCGCAGTCGCATCTGATCACCAAGATCGGCACGCCGACCATGGGCGGATTGATGATCCTGTCCGGGCTCGTCGTCTCGACGCTCCTGTGGGCGAACCTGACCAACTCCTATGTCTGGATCGTGCTCGCGGTGACGCTCGGTTTCGGCATGGTCGGCTTCTACGACGACTACCTGAAGGTGACCAAGCAGACCCATGCGGGCTTCTCCGGCAAGGCGCGGCTCCTCATCGAGACGACGATCGCGGGCGCTGCCTGTTTTGCGCTGCTCTATCTGGCGCGCGTTCCATTCGCGAGCGCGATCGTGTTTCCGTTTTTCAAGGATCTCACGCTCAATCTCGGCTGGTTCTTCCTCCTGTTCGGCGCCTTCATCATCGTCGGGGCCGGCAACGCGGTGAACCTGACCGACGGGCTCGACGGGCTCGCCATCGGCCCGGTGATGACGTCGGCGTTCAGCTTCCTGGCGTTCGCGTATCTGGCCGGCAACGCAGTCTATGCCGACTACCTGCAGATCCATTACGTCGCCGGCACCGGCGAGCTCGCCGTGCTGTGCGGGGCGATCCTGGGCGCCGGCCTCGGCTTCCTGTGGTTCAACGCGCCGCCGGCGTCGATCTTCATGGGCGACACCGGCTCGCTGTCGCTCGGCGCGCTGCTTGGCGCGGTCGCCGTCGCGACCAAGCACGAGATCGAGCTCGCGATCGTCGGCGGCCTGTTCGTGCTGGAGGCGGTCTCGGTGATCGTCCAGGTGGTGTCGTTCAAGCTGACCGGCAAGCGCGTGTTCCGGATGGCGCCGCTGCATCACCACTTCGAGCAGAAGGGTTGGACCGAGCCACAGATCGTGATCCGGTTCTGGATCATCTCGATCGTGCTTGCGCTCGCCGGACTGTCCACCCTGAAGCTGAGGTGAGCCGTGATCCCGGTCACCAGCTTCGCCGGCAAGAAAGTCGCCGTGTTCGGCCTCGGCGGTTCGGGGCTCGCCAGCGCGAGCGCGCTCCTCGCAGGCGGCGCCGACGTGATCGGCTGGGATGACGACGACGCGACGGTCGCGCGCGCGCGCGCCGCGGGCATTCCCTCTGCCGACCTGCGCGAGATCGACTGGTCGCGCGTCGCGGCCCTCGTGCTGGCGCCCGGCGTTCCGCTGACTCATCCGGCGCCGCATTGGACGGTCGGGCTCGCTCGCGCCGCCGGCGTCGAGGTGCTCGGCGACATCGAGCTGTTCTGCCGCGAGCGCCGACGTCACGCACCCGACGCGCCGTTCGTCGCCATCACCGGCACCAACGGCAAGTCGACCACCACGGCACTGATCGCGCACCTCGCCGCCGCCGCCGGCTTCGACGCCCAGCTCGGCGGCAATATCGGCACGGCGATCCTGTCGCTCGAGCCGCCGCGTCCCGGCCGCGTTCACGTGATCGAGTGCTCGTCCTACCAGGTCGACCTCGCGCCGACGCTCGACCCGTCGGTCGGCATCCTGATCAACGTGAGCGAGGACCATCTCGACCGCCACGGCACGCTCGCGAACTACGCGGCCGTGAAGGAGCGGCTGGTCGCCGGCGTGCAGCCGGACGGTACCGCGGTCGTGGGCGTCGATGACCAGTACTCCCAGGCGGCGGCCGATCGCATCGATCACGCCGGCAAGCGGGTCGTGCGCGTGTCGGTGCGGCGCCCGTTGTCGGACGGCATCTATGTGGAGGCCGGACAGATCCTCCAGTCGGCCGGCGGGACGGCGATCGCGGTCGCGCATCTCGGCGGCATCGGCTCGCTGCGTGGTGTTCATAACGCACAGAACGCCGCCTGCGCGTCCGGCGCGGCGCTGGCGCTCGGCCTCACGCCGGCGCAGATCCAGGCCGGGCTGCTGTCATTCCCGGGCCTCGCGCACCGCATGGAGGAGAGCGGACGCAAGGGGCGCGTGCTGTTCGTGAACGACTCCAAGGCGACCAACGCCGACTCCGCCGCGCAGGCGCTCGCATGCTTTGGCGACATTTATTGGATCGCCGGCGGCAAGCCGAAGACCGGCGGCATCGTCTCGCTCGCCGGCTTTTTTCCGCGCATCCGCAAGGCCTATCTGATCGGCGAGGCGGCGCAGGAGTTCGCCAAAACGCTCGCCGGCGCGAAGGTCGAGCACGAGGTCGTCGGCACGCTCGACAAGGCGGTTGCCGCCGCCGCGCGGGACGCCGAGGTGGCCACCGTGGCGGAACCGGTCGTGCTGCTTTCGCCCGCGTGCGCCTCGTTCGACCAGTACCGAAGTTTCGAGGTGCGCGGCGCGGCGTTCCGCGACCTCGTGAAGGCGCTCCCCGGTCTTCTGCCCATTGTCCGGAAGTAGCTGATTTCGCGGCTTTCTGCTGTATTGTCCGCCGACCCGTGCAAATCGAAATTATTTCTTAATCGAGGGGAAACCATAGTCGGCCGACATCTGTCGATCCCCGCCGGTCGCGGGGCGGTCCGGAGCAGGCATGGTATCGCGCGTTGAACGGACGCAATTCGCGGCGTGGTGGTGGACGGTCGACCGCCTGATGCTGGCGGCGCTGATCGCTGTCATGCTGGCGGGCATCGTGCTGTCGCTTGCCGCGAGCCCGGCGGTCGCTGCGCGCATCGGCCTCGAGCCGTTCTACTTCGTGAACCGGCACCTGATGTTCCTGCTGCCGGCGCTGGCCGTGCTGCTGGGGACCTCCTTCCTCACGCCGCGCCAGATCCGGCGCATTGCGCTGCTGGTGTTCGCGGTCAGCCTGCTGCTGACGGCCGCGACGCTGTTCTTCGGCGCCGAGGTCAAGGGCGCGCGGCGCTGGATCGTGCTGCTCGGCGTCAATATCCAGCCGTCCGAGTTCCTGAAACCTGCTTTCGTGATCCTGATCTCGTGGCTGTTCGCCGAGTCCGCGCGCAAGCCGGACATGCCGGCGAACACGTTTGCGCTCGCGCTGCTCGGCATGGTCGTCGTCGTGCTGGTGCTGCAGCCGGACTTCGGCCAAACCATGCTCATCGCGCTGGTCTGGGGCGCGCTGTTCTTCATGGCGGGCATGCGCATGGTCTGGGTGCTCGGGCTCGGCGGCGTTGCGCTCGTCGGGCTCGCCGGCGCCTACGCGACCGTCCCGCACGTCGCGCGCCGCATCAAACGGTTCATGGACCCGGCCTCCGGTGACACCTTCCAGATCGACACCGCGGTCGAGTCGTTCGTTCGCGGCGGCTGGTTCGGCCGCGGCCCGGGCGAGGGCACCATCAAGCGCGTGCTGCCCGACAGCCACGCCGACTTCGTGTTCGCCGTCGCCGCCGAAGAGTTCGGCGTCGTCCTGTGTCTGGTTCTGGTCGCGCTGTTCGCTTTCGTCGTGCTGCGCGCCTTGCTGCACGCGGTGAAGACCGAGGACCCGTTCACGCGCTTCTCGGTCGCCGGCCTCGCCATGCTGTTCGGCACCCAGTCGGCCATCAACATGGCGGTCAACCTCGCACTCATTCCCGCGAAGGGCATGACCCTGCCGTTCATCTCCTATGGCGGCTCGTCGATGATCTCGCTCGCCTACGGCATGGGCATGCTGCTCGCACTGACGCGCGAGCAGCCGCGCGCCGAGTTCCTGGGCCGCGGCATCCTGGCGCCGCTCGGGAGCGCGTGATGGTGGCGAGTGGCCGCGATGGTGCTCCGCTCGTCGTGCTCGCCGCGGGCGGAACCGGCGGGCATCTGTTTCCGGCCGAGGCGCTGGCCGTCGCGCTCGCGCGCCGCGGCGTAGCGATCGATCTCGCCACCGACGAACGCGCCACCCGCTACGGCGCGGCTTTTCCCGCACGCGAGACGCATATCATTCCGAGCGCCACCCTGCGCGGCAACACTCCGGTCGCGCTCGCGCGCACGCTCTGGGCGCTCGGCCACGGCACGCTGCGCGCCTATGCGCTGCTCGGAAAGATCAAACCAGCCGCCGTGGTCGGCTTCGGCGGCTATCCCACCATCCCGCCGGTCGCGGCGGCGAGCCTGCGCCGTGTTCCGACCATCATCCACGATTCCAACGCGGTGCTCGGCCGCGCCAACAAGCTCTTGGCGCCGCGCGTGACGGCGATTGCCACCACGTTTCCAGGCGTCGTCGATTACGACCAGAAGCTCGCCGCCAAGGCGACGCGTACCGGCAATCCGGTACGGCCGGCGGTCGTCGCCGCCGCGCAGGTTCCGTTTGCGACCACGGCCGGCGGCACGCTCAACCTGCTGGTGTTCGGCGGCAGCCAGGGCGCGCGCGTGATGGCGGACGTGGTGCCGCCGGCGATCGAGCATGTGCCGCCCGAGCTGCGGACGCGGCTGTCGATCGTCCAGCAGGCGCGCGAGGAGGATATCAGCCGGGTGCGCATGACCTATGCGCGGCTCGGCGTGAGCGCGGAGATCGCGCCGTTCTTCGCCGACCTGCCGGCGCGCATGGCGCAAAGTCACCTGGTCATCTCGCGGTCGGGTGCGTCGACCGTCGCCGAGCTTGCCGCGGTCGGACGTCCGGCGATCCTGGTGCCGCTGCCGCACGCCCTCGACCAGGATCAGCTCGCCAACGCGACGGTGCTGGAGCGGGCGGGGGGCGCGGTCTGCCTGCGCCAGGACGCCTTCACGCCGAACCGGTTGGCCGCCGAGGTTGCGCGGCTCGCCGGCGATCCGGATGGCCTCGCCGCCATGGCCAAGGCCGCCAAGTCGGCCGGCACCATTGATGCCGCCGAGCAGCTTGCCGCCCTCGTGGTTAAGATCGCCGGTCTCAAGGTTTAGCTTGTCCGCACCAAAATAAAGACAAACGTTGACGCTTGTGCGCATGTCCTTGTCGGACCTGCCTTCGCCCGCCGAAGCATCGAGCCACACGATGAGCTGTGGCATGGGCTTCGCGCAGGCCGGAAACCGGTTCCCACTTTTCCGGGACATGCGTAGGGTGTAGACCCTGCCGCCGTTACAGCGAGACGCAGGGACGCCATGAAACTACCGCGCGACATCGGCCCCATCCATTTCGTCGGCATTGGCGGGATCGGCATGAGCGGCATCGCCGAGGTACTGATCAACCAGGGCTACACGGTCCAGGGTTCCGACGCGTCGGAAAGCGCCAACGTCAAGCGGCTGCGCGACAAGGGCGCCAAGGTCACGGTCGGCCATGACGGCAGGAACGTCGACGGCGCCGACGTGATCGTGGTGTCCTCGGCGATCAAGCGCGACAATCCCGAGCTGGTCGCGGCGCGGGCGAAGCGCCTGCCGGTGGTGCGGCGCGCCGAGATGCTCGCCGAGCTGATGCGGCTCAAGAGCTGCGTCGCCATCGCCGGGACGCACGGCAAGACCACGACCACCTCGATGGTCGCCGCGCTGCTCGATGCCGGCGGCATCGATCCGACCGTGATCAACGGGGGCATCATCAACGCCTACGGCACCAATGCGCGGCTCGGCGCCGGCGACTGGATGGTGGTCGAGGCCGACGAGTCCGACGGCACGTTCCTCAAGCTTCCTGCCGACGTGGCCATCGTCACCAACGTCGATGCCGAGCATCTCGACCATTTCAAGACGTTTGCCGCCGTGCAGGACGCGTTTGTCGACTTCGTCGAGAACGTGCCGTTCTACGGCTTCGCGGTGATGTGCACGGATCATCCGATCGTGCAGCGCCTGGTTGGCCGCATCGAGGACCGCCGGATCGTCACCTATGGCGAAAATCCGCAGGCCGACGTGCGCCTGGTCGATATCGATCACGCCGACGGCAAGTCGCACTTCTCGGTCGTGTTCCGCAACCGTCGCGGCGAGGTCGTGCACGAGATCAAGAACCTCGCGCTGCCGATGCCGGGGCGGCACAATGCTCTCAACGCCACCTCGGCAATTGCGGTGGCGCACGAGCTCGGCATATCCGACGACCAGATCCGCAAGGCGCTCGCCGGCTTCGGCGGCGTCAAGCGGCGCTTCACCCGTACCGGCGACTGGAACGGCGTCACCGTGATCGACGACTACGGTCACCACCCGGTCGAGATCGCGGCGGTGCTGCGCGCCGCGCGCGAGTCCACCAAGGGGCAAGTGATTGCCGTCGTGCAGCCGCATCGCTACACGCGACTGAAATCGCTGTTCGAGCCGTTCTCGACCTGCTTCAACGACGCCGATGTGGTGATCGTCGCTCAAGTCTATCCGGCCGGCGAGGCGCCGATCGAAGGCGCCGACCGCGACCACCTGGTGCAGGCGTTGCGCGCGCGCGGCCATCGTCAGGTCATTCCGCTCGACCGCCCGCAGGACCTCGCCGGCATCGTGCGCGGCGTCGCCAGGCCGGGCGACTACGTGGTCTGCCTCGGCGCCGGTTCGATCACGCAGTGGGCCTACGCGCTGCCAGGCGAGCTTGCCGCGCTCGGGGCAGCGGCGTGAATTTGCGGGCGGGACGATGAAGCTCTATTGGCTGGACGTCTCCAAGAGCCCGTTCTGGCCGGATGGGGGATTTGGGGCTGCATTCGGATACGGTATTACGGCGCACGACGAAGCCGATGCCGTGGCCTTGTTGGAAGATCATTTTACTGACCGGGGCTCGCCGTTTCACAAGGAGCTGGTGACATCCATTCGATCCGTCAACGACCTGGCAGAAATAGAGCAGAACCACGTTCGTCCGAACATGGGGAATCATTTGCGACGAGGCATCTGGTATCCGCAAGGGCTGAACGCCGATCGGCATGGTTGGTGATCGATGGCGTTTCCCGACATCATTCCCGACCTGAAAGCCAAGCTCCCCGCGCTGCGCGGGCGCCTGCTCGCCAACGAGAAGCTCGCGCCGCTGACCTGGTTTCGCGTCGGTGGGCCGGCGCAGGTTCTGTTCATGCCGGAGGACGAGGCGGATCTCGCGGCGTTTCTCAAGGCGCTGCCCGCGGACATTCCGGTCGCGGTGGTCGGGCTCGGCTCCAACCTGATCGTGCGCGACGGCGGCGTGCCGGGCGTGGTGATCCGGCTCGGCCGCGGCTTCAGCGACATCGCGGTCGAGCCGGACAACCGTTTGCGGGCAGGCGCCGCGATGCCGGACGTCCGCGTCGCCAAGGCGGCGCAGGATGCCTGCATTGCGGGGCTCGCGTTCCTGCGCGGCATTCCCGGCGCCATCGGCGGCGCATTGCGCATGAACGGCGGCGCTTATGGCGGCGAGACCAAAGACATCCTGGTCGAGGCACGCGGCGTCGACCGTGCCGGCAATGTCCGCGTCTACACCAATGCGGACATGCACTACACCTACCGTCACTGCGGCGTATCCGACGATGTCATCTTCACGCAGGCCGTGCTTCAGGGACGGGCAGGCGACGCGATTGCGATCGCGGCCGAGATGGACAAGATCACCGAGTCACGTGAGGCGACGCAGCCGATCAAGAGCCGCACCGGCGGGTCGACCTTCAAGAATCCGCCGGGCCACAAGGCCTGGCAGTTGATCGACGCCGCCGGCTGCCGCGGACTGAAGATCGGCGGCGCGCAGGTCTCCGAGCTGCACTGCAACTTCTTGATCAATCTCGACGGCGCGAGCGCCGCCGATATCGAGACCTTGGGTGAGACCGTACGCCGGCGCGTCAAGGAGACGTCCGGCGTCGATCTCGAGTGGGAGATCAAGCGGATCGGTGTACCCGCTTGATGAGCTCGATCAGAGCAAGCTGCGCCGGTACCCGCTCGGCGTCGTGCCGGTGAACTTACGGAACGCCGTCGTCAGCGAGCTGCCTTCACGGAAGCCGATGCGCGAGGCGACCGTCGTCACTGACAGGTCGGGATCCGCCAGCAGCACCTTCGCCCGCTCGATGCGACGGCCCATGTGATAGCGGTGGGGCGGCGTCGCGAACGAGCGCTTGAACGCGCGTGCGAAGTGGTACGGGCTGAGCGTGACGAGACCCGCGAGATCGCCGAGCGGAATATCCTCGGCGAGATTGTCCTCGATGTAGTCCGCGACGCGCTTCTGCTGCCATCCGGCGAGTCCGCCGCGTGCCACCGGCTCGCGCAGCGTGCTGCCGTTGTTGAGTCGCACCAGCTCGTGCAGCAGCGTGACGCCGAGTGCTTCCGCGTATTGCCGGCTGTTGATGCCTTCGCCTTCGATCTGCGCCTTGAGCTTGGCTGCAGTCTCCCAGATCGCGCGGTCGAAGAAGAACAGCTTCGGCTTGAACTCGGTCTCGGCGAAGTGAAGCTCCGGATCGACGGTCGGGCCGGCGGGGTCGAGATAGAAGTAGGTCACCCGCGACGGCACGCGCGGCTTCTGCCAGCCGTGGAAACGATGTCCGGCCGGCACGAAGGTGAGCTTGCGCGACAGGTCCCGCAGCGTCGAGCGCGGCAGGCCCTCGACCTCGGTTTCGCCTTCGTATCGCGCGCCTTGCTCGGCTGCGATCAGAAGGTGGCAGCCGGCCTGGTAAGCATATTCGAACGGGTCGCGTTGCGAGACCTCGATGGTCTCCCCGGAAAAGCCGTCCCAGCTGGCGAGATGCCGGCGGACGTGGTCGGGTGGCGTGAACTGAACGGTATGGGTGGAATCACAGTTACAGTCATCAGTAGACATGTACGGGCTCCTGGGGAGTTGAGTACCCCCGGGGTTTCCTCGCTCTCGACTGTTGGTCTTGATTGCGCCCGCGCCACACAGATAGGGAGCAAGGCCGCACAAATACATAGGCGGCGCCCGGCTCCGCCGCTCATGTCAGGCATTCGGATTTTTCAAATCACATCAATGCGATCTGTGATCGCCGTCACTTTTTCAGGAGGCGGTTGCTGCAAGTGCGCCGCACCTCCGATTCGTCAAATGCGGCTCCTGTCGTCCCGTTGTTGGAGTCATTCCAAGGCGCCGCTGTCGGCTCGCGCCATTGCGGCAAGATCGCGGGAAATCCAGCAAGGCAGGACAAGCGACGCGGGTCGCGCACGACTAGCTGTCACGCTCGCGGCTGAGGCGACCGGCGGCTTCCCGCCACACGCCTGCGCCGCAACGGCTGCCGCAGGTCCCAAACCGCGGCGGCGACCTCCTCTGAACACGGAGACGTGACATGAAGACATTTCTCACCGCGATCGTGCTTGCGGCCGTGGCGGCTTCGCCGGCCATGGCGGCCAAGGCGCGGCATCACAACAGGGTGTATCTCCAGTCCGATCAGGCGAGCCCCTATGTGCCTTATGGTCTGAGTCAGCGGGGCGGCCCGGTGTGGTCCGACACCTGGAACGCCGATCCGAACATCCGTGATCGGCTGCAGCGGGATTATCCCGACTTCCACTGATCGCGTGCAGGTCATGTAAAGAGCCCCGGGCCTCGGCCCGGGGCTTTCGTTTTGATGCGACGAGGGGAGGTCGTTTATGGTGGGCCGAGACGGTGAGCCGACAACCACCATCGGGAGGACGGATTGCCAAGTGAGCCGATTGTCATCGTCGGCGGAGGGCTCGGCGGCATCGCTGCCGCGCTGGCGCTCGGCCGCCATGGTTTCCGCGTGCGCGTGCTCGAGCAGGCGCCGGAATTCGGCGTGATCGGCTACGGCATCCAGCTCGGGCCGAACGTGTTTCCGATGTTCGAGCGGCTCGGCATCAACGACGCGGTGCTCGCCACCTGTCACCGGCCCGGCGCCTGCATCATGGCTGACGCCGTCACCGGCGACGAGATCACCCGCGTGCCGACCGGTGCCTCGCTGGTCGGCCGCTTCAAGCATCCCTACGTGGTGATCCATCGCGTCGACCTGCATCGCGCGCTGCTCGACGGCTGCCGCGCGCTCGACAATGTCGAGCTCATCGCATCGGCGGACGTCGTGGCGTTCGAGGAACGCGGCGACACGGTCGTGGCGACGACCGCGGACGGCCGTCGCTTCGAGGGTTGTGCGTTGATCGGCGCCGACGGCCTGCGCTCGCCGGTTCGCGCGCAGCTGTTCGGCGACGGCGATCCGGTGCCGATCGGTTACGTCGCGCATCGCACCATCCTGCCGATGGCCGAGGTGCCGGCGCAGGTGCGCAGCGACGATGTCTATCTGCGCGTCGGTCCGGGCTTCCACATCGTGCACTATCCGCTGCGACGCGGAGACTTGTTCAACATGGTGGCGGTGTTCAGGACCGCGACCTATGCGGAGAAGCTCTCCGAGCGCGACTACCGCGCCGAGATCGAGCGCAATTTCGAGACCGCGCATCCAATCATGAAGACGATCCTCGGCCTGATGAATTTCGAGCGGCGCTGGCCGATAGCCGACCGGACGCCGATCCGGGTCTGGAGCCGGGGGCGCGTCACGCTGCTGGGCGACGCGGCGCATCCGACCTTGCAGTCGCTCGCCCAGGGCGCCTGCATGGCGATCGAGGACGGCGTCACGCTCGCCGAGCTGATCGCGAGCGCGGATGGCGATGTGCCGGCGGCTCTCCAGCGCTACCAGGACGCGCGCTGCGTGCGCACCGCACGCGTGGTGCTCGAGTCGCGCTTTCTGTGGGAGGCCTATCACGCCGGCGGTATCGCTCGCGACGTGTCGTACCAGGCGTTTGCGGAACGCAGCGAGGCCGACGTTTTCAAGTGCCTCGCTTGGCTTTATGACGGCATCACGTTGCCGCCGGCCGTTCGCAATTGATGGTTGCCAGGCGGCCCATCCGTGAAGAGGAGAGGGCATGACCCAGCACGTCGCCGTTCTGATGGGAGGCTGGTCGGCCGAACGCGAGGTCAGCCTGCGCTCAGGCAAGGCCTGCGCCGATACGCTCGAGCGGTGCGGCTTCCGCGTGTCGCGCGTCGACGTCAAGCCGGACGTCGCAACGGTGTTGTCCGGCCTCAAGCCGGACGTCGCGCTCAACATGCTGCACGGCCGGCCCGGCGAGGACGGCACGATCCAGGGCATGCTCGAATGGATGAGCATCCCGTACAGCCATTCCGGCGTGCTCGCCTCGTCGCTCGCCATCCAGAAGGACCGCGCCAAGGTGGTCCTGCAGCACGCTGGCGTGCCGGTGCCGGACGGTATCGTGATAGGCCGGCTCGAGGCTGCGAAGCAGCACATCCTTCCGCCCCCTTATGTCATCAAGCCGATCTCGGAAGGCTCCAGCGTCGGAGTCTACATCGTCACCGAGCAGCACAGCCATCCGCCCCAGGAGCTCACCCGCGAGGATTGGGCGTTCGGCGAATTCGTTTTGTGCGAGAAGTACATAGCCGGCAAGGAATTGACCTGCGCAGTGCTCGGCGAGCGCGCCCTCGATGTCATCGAGATCGTGCCGACGGTACGATTCTACGACTATGAGGCGAAATACGCCCCCGGAGGGTCCAAGCACGTCCTGCCGGCGCCGATTTTACCAAATGTTTACCAAGAGGTCCGAAGACTGGCTCTTCAGGCGCACAAGGCGCTCGGGTGTCGGGGTGTAAGCCGTGCGGACTTTCGGTTCGACGACCGCATGGAAGGGACGCAGGGATTGGTCTGTCTCGAGGTCAATACCCAGCCCGGCATGACCGAGACGTCGCTCGTGCCTGAGCTCGCAGCGTACGCGGGCATCACGTTCGACGAGCTGGTTCGATGGATGGTGGAGGACGCATCTCTCAACCGCTGATGCGGTCTGGGCAATCGGATCCCGCAGCGGCCGCTGCGGGGGCCGCCGGCTCGCGCCGCTCGCGTGCATCGCGTCGCATCGTCCGCACCACGTCGCTGTCGTCGCCGCCCAGCCTGACCGGCGCGCTGCGCCATGCATTGCACCGCAATTTCGCGAACATCATGGAATGGGACGTGCCGCGCGGCGTCGGCGTCGGCGCGGCCACGCTCGTCCTGCTGGCGAGCATCGGCTTCGGCATCGTGCACGGCGGGCATCTGCCGGTCATCGTCGGCGCGATCAGGGACGTTTGCCACATGGCCGCCAATGCGGCGGGCTTCCGCATCACGTCGGTCGCGCTCGCCGGCAACCAGCATCTCACCCGCGAGGAGATCCTGGCGATCGCCGGCGTGACCGGGCATTCGTCGCTGCTGTTCCTCGACGCCGGCGCGGCACGCGGCGAGCTGACGGCCAATCCGTGGATCGCCGATGCGACGGTCCAGAAGCTCTATCCGCAGCAATTGCAGGTCACCGTGCGTGAGCGCGAGGCCTATGCGCTCTGGCAGCATCAAGGCCGCCTTTCGGTGATCGCCGTCGACGGCACCGTGCTGCAGACCTATGTCGCGCCGCGCTTCGCGCATCTGCCGATGGTGGTCGGCCGCGGCGCCGAGACCAAGGCGAAAGATTTCCTCGACGTGCTCGACCGCTATCCGGACGTGCGCGAGCAGGTGCGCGCCGCGGTGCTGGTCGCCGAGCGACGCTGGAACTTGCGGCTCAAGAACGGCATCGACGTGCGGCTGCCCGAGCTCGATCCGGGCCGCGCGCTCGAGACCGTCAGCATGCTCGATCGCGATAAGAAGCTGCTGACACGCGACGTCACGATGATCGATCTGCGCCTGCCGGACCGCGTGACCGTGCAGCTGTCGGACGCAGCGGCCGCCGCGCGCGAGAACGTGCTCAAGGACAAGCCCGGCACCAAGAAGAAGGGGGGCGCGGCATGAATCCCCTCAATTACGGTCTGACGCCGAAGATGAAGCCGGTGTCGCCGCGGCGCACCGCTGTGGTCGCCGCGCTCGACATCGGCACCAGCAAGATCGCCTGCCTGATCGCGCGGCTGCGTCCGCACGCCCCGCAGGAGGTGCTGCGTCGGCGCACCCACGCCATCGAAGTGATCGGCTTCGGCCATACCGGCGCCAGCGGCATGAAGGCCGGCACGGTGGTCGACCTCGACTCCGCCGAAGAGGCGATGCGCCAGGCGATCGACCTCGCCGAGCGCATGGCGTCGGTGCAGATCGAATCGGCGATCGTGTCGATCTCGGCCGGTCGCATCGCCAGCGAATTGTTCGCCGCCAACGTCGACGTCGGCGGCACCGTCGTCGATGCGGATATCGAACGCGTGCTCGCGGCGGGCAGCGCCAATTCGGCACGCGAAGGCCGCGTCGTCCTTCACTCCATGCCGATCGGCTTCTCGCTTGACGAGGCGCGCGGCATCCGCGATCCCCGCGGCATGCTCGGCCGCCGCTTCGGCGTCGACATGCACGTCGTGACGGTGGATGTCGCCGCCGCGCGCAACCTGATGTTGGCGATCGAGCGCTGCCACCTCGGGGTCGAGGCGATGGTGGCGAGTCCCTATGCGGCCGGCCTGTCGGCCATCGCCGACGACGAGGCCGATCTCGGCACCGCCGTGGTCGATCTCGGCGCCGGCACCACGACCATCGCCGCGTTCTCGGCCGGGCGATTCATCCACGTCGATGGCTTCGCCCTCGGCGGATACCACATCACCATGGATCTTGCCCGCGGACTCTCCGCAAGTGTTTACGACGCCGAGCGAATCAAGACGCTTTATGGCAGTGTGCTGGCTGGGGGTTCGGACGAGCGTGACATGATCACGATTCAGCCCGTCGGAGGCGAAGAGCGTGAGCCGCCGCAGTTCATTTCGCGAGCGATCCTGACCCGAATCGTCAAGCCGCGCGTCGAGGAGATCGTCGAAATGGTCCGCGACCGGCTCGCCCAGTCGCCGTTTGCCGCCGAGCCGCGCGGCCGAGTCATCCTGACCGGCGGCGCGAGCCAGCTGGTCGGTTTGCCCGAGCTCGCCGCGCGCATCCTCGGCCGCCCGGTCCGGGTCGGGCGTCCGCTCGGCATTTCGGGTCTGCCCGACGCCGCCAAGGGCCCGGCCTTCGCCGCGGCGGCCGGGCTGCTGGTCTACCCGCAGGCCGCGCATCTCGAACACTTCGAACCGCGGCGAACGCGGCAACTGATGACAGGGACGGGTGGCTACATCGCCCGGGTCGGACGATGGCTTCGCGAGAGCTTCTGATGGCCCACAACAACGAAACTTCACAAACGCAGCCGGTGGCGGACCGGCACGACTCGGCGGCGTTCCTGACGCCCGCATTGAAGAGGCACCCATGACCATCAATCTCAAGATCCCCGACGTCCGTGAGTTGAAGCCGCGGATCACAGTCTTCGGGGTCGGCGGGGCAGGCGGCAATGCGGTCAACAACATGATCGTGGCCGGGCTGCAGGGCGTCGATTTCGTCGTTGCCAATACCGACGCCCAGGCGCTGACCTCGTCGAAATCCGAACGCATCATCCAGATGGGCGTGCAGGTCACCGAAGGCCTCGGCGCCGGCTCGCAGCCCGAAGTCGGCCGCGCCGCGGCCGAGGAGGTGATCGACGAGATCCGCGATCATCTCTCCGGCGCTCACATGGTGTTCGTCACGGCCGGCATGGGCGGCGGCACCGGCACCGGCGCCGCGCCGGTGGTCGCGCGCGTCGCCCGCGAGCTCGGCATCCTGACCGTCGGCGTGGTGACCAAGCCGTTCCATTTCGAAGGCGTCCGCCGCATGAAGATGGCGGACCTCGGCCTCGCCGAGCTGCAGAAGTCGGTTGACACGCTGATCATCATCCCGAACCAGAACCTGTTCCGGGTTGCCAACGAGAAGACGACCTTTGCCGACGCCTTCGCGATGGCCGACCAGGTGCTCTACTCGGGCGTCGCCTGCATCACCGACCTGATGGTCAAGGAAGGCCTGATCAACCTCGACTTCGCCGACGTGCGCGCCGTCATGCGCGAGATGGGCAAGGCGATGATGGGCACCGGCGAGGCGTCGGGCGAGAAGCGCTCGCTGCGCGCCGCCGAAGCCGCGATCTCCAACCCGCTGATCGACGACGTGTCGATGAAGGGCGCGCGCGGCCTGCTCATCTCCATCACCGGCGGCAAGGACCTCACTCTGTATGAGGTCGACGAAGCTGCGACCCGCATCCGCGAGGAGGTGGACCAAGAGGCCAACATCATCGTCGGGGCGACGTTCGACGAGAGCCTCGAGGGCATCATCCGCGTGTCGGTCGTGGCGACCGGCGTCGATGCGGTCCCGGCGGCGCGTCCGGTGCCGAAGGTCGAGCAGCCGCGTCAGATCGAGGCACGGCCGCCGCTGCAGCAGTCCGCGTCGCCGGCCGAATCGCGGATCGCCGAGATCACGCAGCGGATCAAGTCGGACAACCACCGCATCGCCGAGCGGCTCGACCGCGAGGCGCCGCAGCGCGCGCTGGCCCAGGCCGCCGCAGTACCGGCGACTCCCGCGCAGAGCATCGAATCGGCCGCGGCTGCGGCGGTTGCCGCCGCCATCCTGCCGACGGCGGTCGATGACGTGACCATCCGTCCGCTGCCGCCGAAGCCGACCCTGTTCGCCGAGCCGCTGGCCGCCGAGCCGGCGCCCGCGTCGCAGCCGGCGCCGCCCAAGGCCTTCATCCCGCCGCAGGCGGAGCGTCCGACGACCCGTAGCGTGCCTCCACGCATGCCGCGCATCGAGGATCTGCCGATTCCGGCGCAAAACGAGCTGCGCGCCCGGCAGACGGATGCCGACGATCATCCCGAGAAGCGGCGGATGTCGCTGCTGCAGCGCCTTGCCCAGGTCGGGCTCGGCAGCCGCAAGGAGGGCGAGCCTGAGCAGGCGACCCGTCCGGCCCCGGCGATGCGCCCGGCCGCGCCGCCGATGGAGCGCATGCCGACTCGCCCGATGCCGCGGCCGGCCGAGAATCGGCCGCAGGAGCCGGTGTCCGAATACGCCAAGCGACCGGCGCCGCAGGGTCTCGATCAGCACGGCCGCCAAGCTCCTGTGCATAACTCGATGGATGACGACCAACTCGACATCCCCGCCTTCCTGCGCCGACAGGCGAACTGAGGTGGCCTGTTACGACCTGCGAAATGGGCTCCGGACCGAGTGCCGGGGCCCATTGTACTTGTTATACCTGTGTAATTTGCACGCGGCCGTTTGCCGAAACTACTGATCTGTTTGTTGTATTCGTTGGAATGGGGCGCGTATCCGCCGGCCCTGTGCCTACAGCCCAGGCGTGTTAGGAACCCGGGCAGCGTCGCCGCCGTTGCGGCGAAAACGCGGCGTCTTCAAGGTAACAGTCGGTAAGAAAGCGTGAGTTGGCCTCCTTTGTGGTCGTGGTTAAGGTTTGTGCCGGTAAGGGGCAGTTCGTTGGGGCAAGGGGTTCGGGGGGAAGCTTCGGTCCATGACCGAACGACAACCTCATATCCCGGAGATCCTTCGCTAATGGCGCCCCTCGGTGGTGGGGTGGCTTGCGCGTCGAGTGGGGACCGCGCCGGCCGGGAATACGGGACGGGTGTATGAAAGCCGGCAAACAGACGACGCTTCGTGACGACGCGGCGGTAACCGGTATCGGCGTGCATTCTGGCCTTCCGGTGACCTTGACGTTGCATCCGGCCGATGCCGACACCGGCATCGTGTTTCTGCGCACCGGCATCGCCGGTTGTGCTGACCGCGAGATCCGCGCCGACGTGCGCGCGGTGACCGCAACCGAATTCGCGACCGTGCTCGGCGACTCGAGCGGCGCATTGTGCTCCACCGCGGAGCACGTGCTCGCGGCCTTGTCCGGGCTCGGCGTCGACAATGCGGTCATCGAGATCGATGGACCCGAAGTGCCGATCATGGATGGCAGCGCGGAGCCTTTCGTCGCCGCCATCGACCATGCGGGCATCGTCAGCCAGTCGGCGCAGCGCCGCTACATCCAGGTTCTCAAGCCGGTGCGGGTCGCCAAGGGCGATGCGTACGGCGAGCTGCGCCCCCATGCGCAGGGCTTCCGCCTCGACGTCGAGATCGAATTCGACCACGCGCTGATCGGCAAGCAACAGATCGTGCTCGACCTGACGCCCGATGTGTTCCGCCGCGAATTGGCGCGGGCGCGAACCTTCGGCTTCATGCGCGATGTCGCCAAGCTGTGGAGCGCGGGCTATGCGCTCGGTGCCTCGTTCGAGAACACGCTGGTCGTGACCGATCAGCGGGTGCTCAATCCGGACGGTGTGCGGTTCGCCGACGAGTTCGTCCGCCACAAGGCGCTCGACGCGGTTGGTGATCTCGCGCTTGCGGGGGCGCCGCTCCTCGGCGCCTATCGTTCGGTGCGCGGTGGCCACAAGCTCAATCACGCGGTCCTGTCCGCGCTGATGGCCGACCGGTCGGCCTGGACCTATGTCGAGGCTCCGGAGACCACGCGGCGCATCCGTGGTCACGCCGATGTCGCGGCATTGATCGCGCCGGCCTATGGGCCGGACGTGTCCTGACCGGGCATACGCCCTGATCTTCCCACGGGCTTGATGTTTGGGGGCGCGCTCACATCGCGCGCTCACTTGGCGCGTTCACTTGCCACGCCCTTGGCACCTGAATGGCAGGTGTCCCGATAGCGAGGGGCTTAACCTTTCGCCACAATGCAGGCCGATTGTCCGCCTAATCGCTTGGTGTCATCGTGCCGATTGGTTAAAAAGGGTGCGGGGACGGTTCGGGCTGCGAATCGCAGCTGGCTGGGGATGAGGGAGTCCGGGCGACACCCATGCAGTTGCGTTCAGTCATCGCGTTGTGGACCGACGCGCGGCACGCGACACGCGCGCGTCTCGCCGCGCGCGCGCTGCTGTTGTGCCTGGCCGTCGGGCCGCTGCCCGCCTGCAGCACGATCGGCGACTGGTTCAGCAAGGAAGAGCGCATCCTGCCGGACGAGCCGGCCGACAAGCTCTACAACGAGGGCCTCTACAACCTGAACCAGAAGCGCGACTTCAAGGAAGCCGCCAAGAAGTTTGAAGAGGTCGATCGCCAGCACCCCTATTCGGAATGGGCGCGCAAGTCCTTGATCATGTCGGCCTACGCCTATTACGAGGCCGGCCAGTACGAGGAGTGCGTCACCGCCGCCAAGCGATATGTCAGCCTGCATCCGGGGAGCGCGGATGCGGCCTATGCGCACTTCCTCATCGGCTCTTCCTACTACGACCAGATTCCGGACGTGAGCCGCGATCAGGGCCGCACCGAGAAGGCGATCGGCGCGCTCGAAGAGGTGATGCGCAAGTATCCGACCAGCGAATATGCCACCGCGGCCAAGCGCAAGATCGACATCGCGCGCGACCAGCTCGCCGGCAAGGAGATGGACGTCGGGCGCTGGTACCAGAACAAGAAGGATTTCACCGGCGCCATCAATCGCTTCAAGGTCGTGGTGACGCAGTATCAGACCACGCGCCATGTCGAAGAAGCGCTGATGCGGCTGACCGAGTGTTACATGACGCTCGGCATCGTACCGGAGGCGCAGACCGCCGCGGCCGTACTCGGCCACAACTTCCCTGACAGTCCCTGGTACAAGAGCGCCTACAACATCGTGAAATCGGGCGGCTTCGAGCCGCGCGCCGACCAGGGCTCGTGGATCAGCAAGGCCTTCAAGAAAGTCGGCTTGGGGGCGTTGACCAGCGGTTCCCGTACCGCCGTCGACTAGCGCGGGCGAGCGCGAGCCAGTTTCCTGGAAGCCCGGCCTTGTGCCGGGCTTCGTCGTCTCTGTTTGCGCATGTCCTTTTTCGGACCTGTCTTCGCTCACCGAAGCATTCGGGCCATACGGCAAAATCTTGGCCAAGGCTTCGCGCAGACGAGAAACCGGTGGTCCACTTTTCCGGGACATGCGGTAATGATATCCGCGCTTCAGATTGCGGAATCGCCCATGCTCACGCGTCTCTCGATCCGCGACATTGTTCTGATCGACCGGCTCGACATCGATTATGCGGGCGGGCTCGCCGTGCTGACCGGCGAGACCGGCGCCGGCAAGTCGATCCTGCTCGACGCCTTTGCGCTGGCGCTCGGCGCCCGCGGCGACGGCAGCCTGGTCCGCCAGGACACCGAGCAGGGCCAGGTCACGGCGGCGTTCGACGTCGATGGAAGCCATCCGGCCCGCGCCATCCTGGCAGCGAACGACATCGCCGCGGAGGACGAGCTGATCCTGCGCCGCATCCAGCTCGCTGACGGGCGCACGCGCGCGTTCATCAACGACCAGCCGGTCAGCGTGCAGGTGCTGAAAAGCCTCGGTAGCGCGCTGGTCGAAATCCACGGCCAGCATGACGAGCGCGCGCTGGTCAACGCGGCGACGCATCGCGCGCTGATCGACGCCTATGGCGGGCTCGAGGCCGATGCCGTCAACGTCGGCCGGCTGTGGGAGGCGCGCCGCACCGCGTCGGAAGCGGTCGCGACCCACCGTGCCGAGGTCGAGCGCGCCCGGCGCGAGGCTGACTGGCTGCGCCATGCGGTCGACGAATTGAACGTGCTCGCGCCGGAAGCCGGCGAGGAGAGCGCCATGGCCGAGCGCCGCGCCGGCATGATGCAGGTCGAGAAAGTGGCGGAGGATCTGCGCGACGCGCTCGGCGCGGTCGCCGGCAATGCCTCGCCGGTGCCGGCGCTCGCCGCCGCCGCGCGGCGGCTCGAGCGGCGCAAGATGCAGGCGCCCGGCATCATCGAGCCGGCGATCAAGTCGCTCGATACCGCGCTGACGGCGATCGAGGAGGCGAGGGCCTATCTCGAGCAGGCGCTCGCCGCGGCCGATCATGATCCGAAGGCGCTCGAGAAGATCGAGGAGCGGCTGTTCGCCCTGCGCGCGGCCGGCCGCAAGTACAACGTGCCGGTCGACGAGCTCAAGGCCCTGGTGGTGCGCTATGCCGGCGATCTGGCGCTGATCGATGCCGGCGCGGAGAAGCTCCAGCAGCTGGAAAAAGCCGCGCACGAAGCGGAAGAGCAATATCGGAAGGCTGCCGCTGCGCTGTCGGCGGCGCGTCGCACGGCGGCCGAGCGGCTCGACAAGGCGGTCAACGGGGAGCTCAAGCCGCTCAAGCTCGAGCGCGCGGAGTTCTCCACCGAGATCGCGAGCGACGAGGCGAACGCCGGACCGCACGGTATCGACCGGATCGAGTTCTGGGTGCGCACCAATCCGGGCACGCGGCCCGGGCCACTCATGAAGGTCGCCTCCGGCGGCGAGCTGGCGCGCTTCCTCCTCGCGCTCAAGGTGGTGCTCGCCGATCGCGGCTCGGCGCCGACCCTGGTGTTCGACGAGATCGATACCGGCGTCGGTGGCGCCGTCGCCGATGCGATCGGCGTGCGGCTCGCCCGCCTCGGGCGCCGCGTGCAGGTGCTCGCGGTCACCCATGCGCCGCAGGTGGCGGCGCGCGCCGACCATCACTACCTGATCAGCAAGGACGCGCTCGCCAAGGGCAAGAAGGTCGCGACGCGCGTCGCCGAGCTCTCAGCCGACAAGCGGCGCGAGGAGATCGCGCGCATGCTGGCCGGCGCCGAGATCACCGAAGAAGCCCGTGCCGCCGCCGAACGCCTGATCAGGGCGGCGACCGGCTAGTGTCATAGTGCGTTGCTCGTCATGCCCGCTCGCGAGAAATCTCAACCTTCCGTCGACGCCCTCACGGCCAAACAGGCCAAGGCCGAGCACGCGCGGCTCGAAGCCGAGATCAAGGCGCACGACAAACGCTATTACCAGGACGACGCGCCGACCGTCAGCGATGCCGAGTACGACGCGCTGCGGCGGCGTTACAACGCCATCGAGGAGCGCTTTCCCGAGCTGCGCACCCTCGAAAGCCTGTCGCTGAAGGTCGGCGCCGCGCCGGCGCGCGGCTTTGCCAAAGTGCGCCACCGGGTGCCGATGCTGTCGCTCGGCAACGCCTTCAGCGAGGAGGATGTCGTCGATTTCGTCGGCCGCATCCGCCGGTTCCTGCGGCTGCCGGAGGACGACGCGCTCGCCTTCACCGCCGAGCCCAAGATCGACGGGTTGTCGCTGTCGCTGCGCTACGAGGGCGGCGAGCTGGTCAACGGTGCGACCCGCGGCGACGGGACGGAGGGCGAGGACGTCACCGCCAACGTGAAGACGCTGGCCGACGTCCCGCAGAAGCTCTCCGGCAAGGGCGTACCCGATGTCTGCGAGGTGCGCGGCGAGGTCTACATGACCAAGTCCGCCTTTCTCGAGCTCAACGAGCGGCAGAAGGCGGCCGGCAAGCAGCTCTATGTCAACCCGCGCAACACCGCGGCCGGCTCGCTGCGGCAGCTCGACCCGTCGATCACCGCGTCACGGCCGCTCGGCTTCTTCGCCTACGCCTGGGGCGAGATGAGCCGGATGCCGGCCGACACCCAGTCGGGCATGATCAAGTGGCTTGGTCAGATCGGCTTCCGGACCAACCCGCTGTGGAGGCTGTGCAACTCGATCGAGCACCTGATCGCGTTCCACCGCGAGATCGAGGGCGAACGCGCCGCGCTCGACTATGACATCGATGGCGTCGTCTACAAGCTCGACCGGCTCGACTGGCAGGAACGGCTCGGCTTCGTGTCGCGCGAGCCGCGCTGGGCGATCGCCCACAAGTTTGCCGCCGAGAAGGCCGCGACCCTGGTCAAGGACATCGAGATTCAGGTCGGCCGTACCGGCACCCTCACGCCGGTCGCCAAGCTCGAGCCGGTCACGGTCGGCGGCGTCGTCGTGCAGAACGCCACCCTGCACAATCAGGACGAGATCGAACGGCTCGGCGTGCGCATCGGCGACACCGTGACGATCCAGCGCGCCGGCGACGTCATCCCGCAGGTGCTCGGGGTGGTCGAGGACAAGCCGCGCGGGGCGAAGCCTTACGAGTTTCCGACCGTCTGCCCGTGTCCGCTCAAGACCGAGGTGGTGCGCGAGGAGATCGCGGGCGGCGAGCAGGGCGTGCGCGCGCACTGCACCGGTGAGTTCGCCTGTCCGTTCCAGAAGGTCGAGCATCTGCGCCATTTCGTGTCGCGCCGCGCCTTCGACATCGACGGGCTCGGCGAGAAGCAGATCGTGTTCTTCTTCGAGCAGGAGTGGGTCAAGGAGCCGGCGGACATTTTCACGCTCGAGGCGCGCAACAAGAAGATCAAGCTCGAGGAGGTCGACGGCTATGGCGAGACGTCGGTCAACAATCTGTTCCGCGCCATCGCCGCGCGCCGCGAGATCTCGCTCGAGCGCTTCATCTATGCGCTTGGCGTCCGCCACGTCGGCGAGACCACCGCGGTCGCGCTCGCCCGCGGCTATGGCTCGTGGGAGGCGTTCCACGACGCTTGCCTCAAGCTCGCAAAGGACGATACCGAAACGCGCGAGGAGATGGACGCGCTCGATCAGATCGGCGATACGGTGATCGAAAGCCTGGCCGACTATTTCGGCGAAAGCCACAATCGAAAGCTGGTCGAGCGGCTGACGGAGCAGGTCAAGATCCTCGACGCGGAGAAGCCGCGCAAGGATTCACCTGTCGCCGGCAAGACCGTGGTGTTCACCGGCTCGCTCGAGCAGTTCACCCGCGACGAGGCGAAAGCCATGGCCGAACGCCTCGGCGCCAAGGTCTCCGGCTCGGTCTCGAAGAAGACCGACTATGTGGTGGCCGGGCCCAAGGCGGGATCGAAGCTGGAGGACGCCAAGAAGCTTGGCGTCACCGTGCTCGACGAGGACGGCTGGCTCAAGCTGATCGGGCAGAAGTAAGCGTCATGTCGGCTCGATGGTCCGGCGTTGCCGCACCAGCACCGCAAACGCGACCGCCGTCATCACCGCCAGCACGATCAGCAGGACCGACAGCGGCGTCGCCGTGGACGAGCGCGACAGCACGTAACCGGCGAACTGCACGCAGGCGGCGCCGATCGCCATCTGGGCAAAGCCGATGAAGCCGGACGCGGTGCCCGCCGCCTGCGGCCGCACGCTGACCGCTCCGGCAATCGCATTCGGCAGCAGGATGCCGTTGCCCAGGGAGATGATGAACTGCGGCGCGAACACGATGATCGGCCCCCAGTCATGCGCGGCGGTCGTCAGCAGGAGCGACAACAGCGCGCCCAGCACCTCGATCGCGATGCCGGTGCGGATCAGCGCGTCGGCGCCGTAGACGAGAGAGAAGCGCGAGGCGAGGAAGTTGCCGCTGATGTAACCGATCGAGGAGAGCGCGAACCACACGCCGTATTCGGCCGACGAGTGGCCCATGATGGTGACCACGACATGCGGCCCGCCACCGAGGAAGGCGAAGAACGTCGCCGAGCCGAGTGAAGCAGCGAGCACGTAGCCATGGAAGCTCGCGCTGGTGGCCAGGGCCTTCAGGTCGAACCCGAAGCCGCCTTGCTCGCCGGGACGGATGTTGAGGATGCGCGTCTCCGGCAGCATCACCACCGCCCAGCCCAGCACGATGAGGCCGAACAGGCCCATGAACACGAAGATCGCCTCCCAGCCGAACGCCGTGTCGAGCACGCCGCCGATCAGCGGGCCGATGGTGGGGGCAACCGCCATGATGGTCGCGACCAGACCGATCATCGAGGCGGCGCGGTCGCGCTCGAACAGGTCGCGCAGGATGGCGCGGCTCACTACGATGCCGGCGGCCGCGCCGAGCGCCTGGATCACGCGCGCGGCGATCAGCCCGGCGACGCTGGTTGCGGCGATGGCGGCGAGGCTGGCGAGGGCGGTCAGCGCGAGCCCGACCAGCGCCACCGGCCGGCGGCCGAACCGGTCGGCCAGCGGCCCGACGATCAGCTGCGCGGCGGCGAGCCCGAGCAGGAACAGCGACACCGTCAGCTGCACCGCTGCGCTGTCGGTCGCCAGCGCGACGACCAGGTGCGGAATCGCCGGCACCAGGATGTTCAGCGCCGTCGGCCCAACCGCGGTCATCGCCATCAGCAGGAGGAGAAGGCCCCACGGCGTGACGAACGCCGCCGGCGTGCCCGCCGCGTCGTTGCGGCGTGCGTCGTCGTGGATCTGCTGGGCCGTGCGATCGTCCATGTCGACTCGAAAAAAGTTTCAGGCGGCGCCGATCGGGCGGGTCGCGTCGGCGAGCCATGCACGGGTCTCGGCATCGACCAGCGGCGACAGCGCCGCATTGATCCGCGCGTGATAGGCATTGAGCCAGGCGATTTCATTCGCCGTCAGCGACGCCGGCGCGATGAGGCGCAGGTCGATTGGCGCGAGGGTGAGCGTCTCGAACGCGTTGAGCGGCTTCTCGGCGCCGGGCACCGGTGGCGCCTCGATCACCAGCACGAGATTCTCGATGCGGATGCCGTAGGCGCCGGTCTTGTAGTAGCCGGGCTCGTTGGAGAGGATCATGCCGCGCTTGAGCGCCGCGGTGCCGAGCTTGGATATGCGCGGCGGGCCCTCGTGCACCGAAAGGTAGCTGCCGACGCCGTGCCCGGTGCCGTGGTCGAAGTCGAGCCCGGCCTCCCACAGGTGCTCGCGCGCGAACGGATCGAGCTGCGCGCCCGAGGTCCCGTCCGGAAACACCGCGCGTGAGATGGCGATGTGGCCGCGCAGCACGCGCGTGAAGCGGTCGAGCATCTCGGCGGTCGGCGGCCCGACCACCACCGTACGGGTGATATCGGTCGTGCCGTCCTGATACTGCGCGCCGGAATCGATCAGGAACAGCTCGCCCGGCAGGATGCGCCGGTTGGTCTGGCGGGTGACGCGGTAATGCACGATCGCGCCGTTCGAGCCGGCGCCGGAAATGGTCGGGAACGACACGTCCTTGAGCGCGCCGGTGTCGCGGCGAAAGGTTTCCAGCGCCTCGACCGCGTCGATCTCGGTGAGCTTGCCGTTGGGCGCCTCGCGATCGAGCCAGCACAGGAACCGCGCCATCGCCGCGCCATCGCGCAGGTGCGCAGCCCGCGCGCCGGCGATTTCCGTGTCGTTCTTGACCGACTTCATCAGCGCGATCGGGTCGGCGCCGCGGCTGATCTTGCCGCCATGCTCGGTGACCAGACGCGACAGCGCGTCGGCGGCGGTCGTCTGGTCGAGCCGTACGTTGCGCGCGGCCTTGCCGAGCGCGACGAGATCCGGTTCGAGCGCGGTCGGCTCGCGCACGTCGGCGAGCTCCTCGAGCGTGTGGCGGACGTCGTTCGCAAGCTTGCGCGCATCGACGTAAAGGGTCGGCCGGCCGTCCTTCGGCACCACCGCGAAGGCGAGCGGCAGCGGCGTGTGGGCGACGTCCTGGCCACGGATGTTGAAAGCCCAGGCGACCGCATGCGGATCGGATACGACCAGCGCGTCGACGCGCGCCTTGGCGAGCTCGGCGCGGATCCGCTCGAGCTTGTCCGCCGAGGGCACCCCGGCGAATTTCTGCTCATGCAGCACCACCGGTCCGAGCGGCGGGGCAGGGCGGTCGCTCCAGATGACGTCGATCGGGTTGCCGTCGGTCGGCGTCAGCGTCGCGCCGACGCTCGCGCAGGCCTTGGCGAGCTTCTCGGCGTTCTCGAACGTGTGCAGCCACGGGTCATAGCCGAGCCTGGTGCCGGCCGGCACGTTCCGCTCGATCCACTGGTCCGGCGGCATGTCGACGAGATGCGCGATTGCGAACAGCGAGGTGTCGACCTGTTCCCGCACTTGCAGCGTGTAACGGCCGTCGACGAACAGCACCGCGCGATCCTTGAGCACGACCGCGGTGCCGGCCGATCCGGAGAAGCCGGTCAGCCAGGCAAGCCGCTCCTCGCAGGCCGGCACGTATTCGTTCTGGTGGCTGTCGGCGCGCGGAACGATGAAGCCGTCGAGGCCGTGGCGAGCGAGCTCTTCGCGCAGCGCCGCGAGGCGCGGCCCGCTTGCGGCTTTGTCGGTGTGGTCATCGAACGACTGGAAGCGGGCGTCGAACATGGCGGCAATCTATGGACGCGCGCCATGGCCGGCAATGATTCGCAGGTCGAGGCTGCCATGACTTTGCACAGTTGCCGCCTGGTTTATATGCGATGCAATAAGATTGCCCGCGGTGACCTCTTCGCGAAACGAATCAATCAATCGGCCTGATGGAAAATGTGTAAAAAATTGAATGGTTTATTCCGTGCTTGCAGGACTCCCATGCGATGGAACCAGTACCGGATTTGCCCGCTTTGACTATATTGCACTGCAGAAAGACCGGAACAGGGAGAGAGGTGTCCCGGGCAACTTTCGCGACGAAAGGAGCACCCCATGACTGCCATCACCTACGGCGCCAATGCGACGGCGGCCGCATCCGAGTCCAAGATCGACAGCCTGTTCACCCGTTTCGTCAACGCCGTGTACGAATCGCGCATCCGTGCGGCGCGGCGCGAGATCAATCGGCACCTGCATCTGGTCCCGACGAACATGCTCGAGAAGGCCGGCTACGTGCCTTCAGCCGGTGGCGCCAAGCTGCCGCTGACCTGATTGCCGCATAAGCGCTTCGGACATTGGATCGCCCCGGCCCCTATCCGGGGCGATCGTCTTTAGCAGCCAAAGAGGGGGCTACCGCCGCCGGAGCACCAGCGTCACCCAGCCGTCGAGCGGGACGCGCTGGTCGAGAACGAGCCCCTGCGCGCGATAGCTCGCGAGCGCCGACGCGGCCTGGGCGGTAAGCAGGCCCGACAGCACCACGAAGCCACTGGGTGCAACGAGGCGCGCGAGCGGCGCCGCCAAACCTTTGAGTGGCCCAAGCAGGATATTGGCGAACACGAGATCGAACGGCGCGTGTCCGCACACCGCGCGGCGCGACACGCCGGCCGCCTCGACGACCGTGACGAACGGCGCCGTCCGGTTCGCGCGCGCATTGTCCCGTGCGACGACCACCGCGCGCGGATCGATATCGCTGGCGAGGACGTGGCTGCGAAACATCCGTGCTGCGGCCATGGCCAGAACTCCGGTGCCGGTCCCGACATCGAGGATCCGCGCGAAGGTCTTGTCGCCGGCGCGTCGGCGCTTGGCCAGACGGTCGAGCGCCAGGAGGCATCCGCGCGTGGTGCCGTGATGTCCGGTGCCGAAGGCGAGGGCGGCCTCGATCTCGATCCCGATGTCGTTGACGCGCACCGCTGCGCGATCATGGGCGCCGTGCACCATGACACGGCCGGCCCGCACCGGCTTGAGCCCGGCGAGGCTCAGCGCAACCCAGTCGGTCTGCTCGACCCGCTCAAAGGCGAGAGCGCGCGCGGCGTCCGCGCTCCCGGTCTCGGTCACCAGCGCCCGAACGGCGGCCTCGTCCGGCGGCTGTGCGAAATCGATCGCGACGTGCCAACTCCCGTCCGGCTCCTCGAACACAGCGACCGCGGCGTCCTCGCCCAGGCGCTCCGACAGTTGATCGGCCAGCCGGCGGGCATCCCCGCCATCCACTGCGATTTGCGCGCGGGTCGTCGCGGCCGACCGGGCGGGCATTTCGTCATCCGATTGGGCCACAGACTTGTCCATGTGAATTGGAACGATTTTTCCACATCACGGGTGCTCCGCCGGAGCCGGAAACGCAAGTCACCGCAACGCCATAGTGACTTGTCCCAAGGTCATGCACACAATTCCTCACAGCTCGAATCGCGTTCCCTGCGGGAGCCAGGGGCGGCGTGGTTTCCGCAAACTCGAGTCCACTCCTTTGCCGGGTTATGCACAGCTTTCTGCACAGGATGTCCACCGGCCGCGAGGTCGGACCCCGTGAATGAAACGGGCGGCCGCGGCCGCCCGTTGTGTTTTTGCCCGAACTTCGGAGGTCTCACTTGAGCTGGTCGGCAACCTTCTCGATTCCGACCTTCACGCAGGCCTCATCCTTCTCGCCCCCCGGGGCGCCGGATACGCCGACGGCGCCGATGACGTCCTCGCCGACCTGGACCGGCAAGGCGCCGCGGGCGGTGGTGAAGCCGGTGAGGTACTGCGCGCCCATCTGCGGATTCTTCTTCAGCCGCTCCTCCATCTCGCCGGAGGGAATGCGGAAGGTGCGCGATGTGAAGGCCTTCTTGAAGCTGTTCTCCATCGTGTGCGGCCCGGTATTGTCGCCGCGCAACTGCACCAGCACCTCGCCGTTGCGCCCGACCACCGTGGCCGAAACGCGATAGCCCTGTCCGTTGCAGGTCGCGATCGCCGTCGTGGCGATGGTGAGCGCGGTGTCCATCGAGAGATCTTTGCGCGTGAGCAGGTCGGCGCTCGCGGGCGCGGCAAAGGCGCCCATTGTGACGGCGGCAAGCGCCGCGGCTGCGATCCGGTCAATCGACATGAAACTCCTCCCACTGATTTAAGCCGCTTTCGTTGCGGCAGGGGGGAGGATAGGGCGTTTGCGCTTGGCTGCGCGACCGCCGAATCTTCAATTCCGCGTCATTCCGGGGCCGAAGCGGTCCGGCCCCGGAATACGCACAGGCATGGGCTCAGTTGCCGAAGATGAAGAAGCCCCGACGCGGCGGCGGCGCGTAGCCGTTCTGATAGGGGTCCTGCTGGGCGTAGCCGCGCTGCGCGTAGCCGTCCGCGTAGACGGGACGTTGCTGACCGTAGGCGGGTGCGTCGCCATATCCACTGCGATAAGCGTCGGCATTGCCGCTGACGTAGCCGCGGTCATAACCACTCGAATAGCGCCGCTGATACTGCGTGTCGCGATAGCGCGGGTCGCCCACGTACTCCTGCTCCTGCACCTGAGGCTGCCCGGCGAATTGCCCGGGCGGCAGCGCCGGGGCGCGCGCCGCGGTGGTGGTGCCGTTCGCCTTGGCCAGCGCACGACGTTCGGCGGCGCGCCGCTCGGCCACCATGACGTCGCCCTTGATGACGACGGTGGTCTTCAGCACGCCTTCCTTCCTGACCAGTTCGAACAGTTTCTCGGCATTCGCCGGCTGCAGCCGCACGCAACCATGCGACGCGGGGTTGCCGATGCTGTTTACGTGGAGCGAGCCGTGGATGGCGTGGCCGATCTTGGTGAAGAAGATCGAGTTCGGCATCGGCGCGTCGTCCCACTCCTTCGAGTAGTGGTCCTTCTCCATGCGGAACGCCTGATACTTGCCGCTCGGCGTGTCGTAGCCGTTGCCGCGACCGGTCGAGACCGGGAACATAAACACCGTCTGGCCATCGACCGAGACCGTCATCTGCTGACTGGTCTTGTCGACCTCGATCAGCACGGCGGCCTGCGCCGCAACGGTCATGCCGATACCGACTGCGGCCGCGAGACCCGCGAGCATCCAGCCCTTGTTACGCATGTGACACTGCCTTGGTGATGGCGGGGGACGCCGCCGCGTTGATAACGATACTAGCCGGTATTGACGACGGACTGTGACGATCACCGCAAGTTTACCTTACCCTTCATGCTTGCTGCGTGCCCAAACTTCAGCGGGGTGCTGGCCCACAAATGTGTCGGACCACGCATAGCGCGCTGTCCGGCGCACGCGCTCCAGGTCGGCGAAATCAGCGGTTGATACGCCACGCTTGCCGTGCTCCTTCGCGCATAATTCCTGTCCCCGCCGGCTCGTTCCCCGTGACCTCTGCATCACCTTCCACTCAGCCGATCGGCGCCAAGCTTGACCGCCTCGGTCCCGCCATTCTTGCAGCCGTCACGTTCAGCTGCAGCGATATCCTCGGCAAGCTGACGCTCAATGCCGGCGCCGGCGTGCTCACGCTGCTGACCGTGCGCTCCTATGTCGGCATCGCCATGCTGGCGACCTGGTTGGCGCTCGCCGCCAAGCTGCCGCCGCTCGCGCCGCGCGCAAGGAAATTGTCGTGGCTGCTCGGCATCCTGTTCACCGCGAACATCTACCTGCTGTTCAAGGCATTCGAAGTCGTGCCGGTGCCGATCGCCATCCTGACGTTCTTCACCTATCCGTTGCTCACCGGCATCGCCGGCGCGATGACCGGACTCGATCGCCTCAGCTGGCGCGGCGCGGCGGCCGCGCTGGTCGCGTTCCTGGGGCTCGCGCTGATGCTCGGCGCGCATCCCGGCGGGCTCGCGCTCGTCGGCATCCTGGCCGCGCTCGCCAGCGCCGGCTGCCGCGTGGTGATGCTGCTGATCACGCGGGCCTGGCTGCAGGACGCTGATGCGCGGCTGATCACCTGGCACTCGCTCATTGCCTCGACCGTGCTATTCACGCTGCTGTTGCTCACGGCGCGGCAATGGCAGCCGCCGGCGGGCATCGACGGCTGGGCGGCGCTGGTCGGGCTCGCCGTGGTGACGACGCTCGGCATCATGTTCGTCTACATGTCGACCGCGCGCATCGGTCCGTTCCGCACCGCGCTGTTCATGAATCTCGAGCCGCTGCTCACCGCTATCGGCAGCGCCATGTTCCTCGGCGAGATTCTCACCCCGCTGCAGGTCGCCGGCGGCGCGGTGATGCTCGCCGCGTTGATGCTGTTTCAGCTCAAGCGGTAGGTATTCGCGTCGGGTTTGCTTGAGTCCGCGCCGTGATTGCTTTGAAGACCTGCGGATACCGCAGCGTTAACGCTTTATTAACCATATTTAACGCACGCTGACGTCCGAATCTCATTCCCTGGGGAGAGCTTGCCATGAACGTCATCACGGTCGCCTCGCGCAAGGGCGGCGCCGGAAAAAGCACGCTGACCGCGCACCTTGCCGCGCACGGGCAGGCGCTCGGCAAGCGTTGTCTGATCATCGACGCGGATCCGCAGGGCTCGCTCACGCTGTGGCACTCGCTGCGGGCGGGCGGTGAGCCGGCACTGGTCAGCGCCGCGCGCGGCATCGACGGGCCGCTCGCGCTCGCCATGATCGAGGGCTACGAGTGGGTGTTCATCGACACGGCGCCGACCATGTGGGTCGTCGTGCAGGAGGCGATCCGCGCGGCGACCATGGTGCTGATCCCGGCACGGCCCGGCTTCTTCGATCTCGCCGCGGTGCGCGAGACGGTCAAGGTCGCGCGCGAGCGCAACAAGCCCTACGCAGTGGTGATCAACGCCGCGCCGGTCAAGCGCGACGAGAAGGAGTCGCCGGTGGTGCTGCAGTCGCGCACCCATCTCGACAAGCTCGCCATCCCGGTCTGGGCCGGCCAGATCAGCCAGCGCGCCGGCTTCTCGCTCTGCCTCGGCGCCGGCCTCTCTGCCGGCGAAGTCGATCCGGAATGCGCGGCGGCGAGTGAGGTCGCGCGGCTGTGGTCGGCGGTCGAGCGCGCGGTCGAGGCGGTCAACGCGGCGCAGGGCCAGGTGAAGGTCACCGCCGTCGCCGGAACCGAGGCGGCGACCACGACCGCGCCGCAAGCGGCGTAGCGTACGCGGCGGCCGGTCCGGCCGCGATTGGTTAGTCTCTCTGAGTTTGGTGAGGTCGGGCCGCGCGACGCGCGGCTCTGCTGTCGAGATCTCAAAATTTCGGCATGCTCCGCCAGCCGGCTGAACCCGGCAGATCGGACAATCTGATTGCTAGCTCAAGCGCTGCGGCGATGGAAGAATAAAGCGCATCGCGTGCTAGGCTGTTGAATAAGCCTGTTGAAAGCACGCCATTCCGCTTCCCGATTCGGTCTCTGGTGCGGCTCAAAAAATAAATGAGCCTCGGTGACCCGATGGTCGCCGAGGCTCATTTGCCCCTCCGTCACCCGCGCCGGAGTTAACTGATGGCAGCGTTATGCCTCAGCAAAGATGCGGTGGCTATTCGGTTGAGTACTGACAAGCGAATCGCGTGAACCGACTCGGTTGACTGCTGACAACCGAATGGAACCGTTCGCGATGGGAACTGCTCGCGCGGTGAAGTGTCGTGGCGGACACAGTCACGAGAAACCGAATCAGGGACGGGTTGAAATCATCGCGAGTCTGCAGGCGTAATTGGGCCGGAGGCCTTGCGCACTGGGGGGTATGCGATGCGCTTTCTCCTGCTCGGATTGTTTGCTGCTTGCGGACTCGCGTCGAATCCGGCGGCGGCGCTGCCGGCGCCGCCCGACACTACCGCCGCTGTCGCGGTGGCCGAGGAGCAAGCCGGCGAGCGTGGCGTGTTCTGGGAGACCGAGCTCTACTGCATGACGCTCGCGATCTATTTCGAAGGCGGCTCGACTGCCGAGCCCGAGGTCGGCCAGCGCCACATCGCTCATGTGATCTCGCAGCGCGCCCGCGCGAATCTCAGGATGTGGGGCGGCCGCACCATCTGCGGCGTGGTGTTTCATCGCGGCAGCAACAACGTCTGTCAGTTCTCGTTCGCCTGCCTGCCGATCGCGCGGCGCACGCCGCCGCGCCAGCACAGGCGCTTCGAGATGGCGCGCTGGGAGACATCGGCGGCAATCGCGCGCGAGGAGCTCGAAGGCATTCGCCGCGATGCGCAAAGGCCCGACGCGCCGGGACGCGATGCCGACGGCAGCGGCGACGACGGCGAGGCGGCGACGACGAATGCCGCAGCGCCGGATCCGCTGATCCGCTACTACATGAATCCTGCGCTGACGCCGCTGCGCAATGTCTGCAAGTTCGAGAAGGAGTTCGTGCCGGTGATCAAGGCCGGACGCCACGACTTCTTCCGCGAGCCGACCAGCGCCGAGCGGCGCGCGATGGCGCAGCACCAGCCGGAGTCGTGCAAGCGCTACGCGGCGATGCTCAAGGCGCAGAAGGCCAAGGCAAAGGCCAAGCTCGCCAAGCTGAAGGCCAAGCACAAGCACGCCGCCAAGGCGGGCCGCAAGAAGGCGCGGCTGGCGCGGCGCTGATCGAGGCGCCTCAGGGAGGCGATCCGAACCCGGCGCGCGCGAGCCGGACGATCGCGGCATCGAGGGCCGAGAGAAACGCCGAACGGTCGCGCGGCGCGAACGGCTTCGGCCCGCCGGTGACCGCGCCGACCGTACGCAGGTCGGTCATCAGGTTGCGCATTGCCAGCGCACTGCCGATCGACGCCTCCGTGAATGGCTTGCCGTTCGGCGCGATGACCTCGGCGCCGGCCTTGACGGCGCGGCTCGCGAGCGGCACGTCGGCGGTGATCACCACGTCGCCGCGCGCGGCGCGTTCGGCGATCCAGTCGTCGGCGGCGTCCATACCGGCGCCGACCACGACGCGGGCGATGAAGTCCTCGCGCGGCACGGCGATCGGACTGTTCGACACGACGTGCACCTTGAGCGCGACGTCCCTCTGCAGGTGACGTTCGGCGACACGGTAGATCTCTGCCTTGACCGGGCAAGCGTCGGCGTCGACGTAGATGTTGATCGGCATAGGTGGAGATCGACGTTGAGCATGATCCCGCGAGCAGTGCTGCAAGGGATACAAAGTCTCGAAGGCGCGACACTAGTGCCGCCGATTTGCAGTTCGTGCGCCACTTGCAGCACGCTCGTTCACGAACTTCAAATCGATAAGCGGCACTAGAATCATATAGTTGCTAGTGCCCCTTTGTTTCCGACGCGCGTGTCAGAGGGTGCTGCAATGTATCATGCGCGTCGGAAACGGGGCACTAGTGCTTTCGCGACTGCACCAGATAGCCGTAGATCGTGTCCTCGCCCAACGCCTTCGCCGCCTCGAGTCGATGCAGGCCTTCGACCAGCACGTAGCGCGCGCCGTCGGGTCGCACCAGAATCGGGGTCTGCTGGCCGTTCACCAGCATGCTCTCGGCGATTTCCCGCACCGTCTCCGGCTTGAGCGTGGCCCGCCGCGCGACCGGCACGTAGATGCTCGCGATCGCCAGTTTTTCGCGCTTCATCATGGTGATGGTCCGCATTGGCGCGCAGCGCGCCCGCGACGCTGACGTCACGACAGCCTGCGCCGTTTTCTCGGCCACCGCCAGCAGAGTTTATTTCGACGCCGGAATGCTTCGCGATTGCTTTCGCGGCAGATCGGGCGGAGGCTGTACCGGGGTGACAAGAGCCAACCTTGGAGGGGATGCCATGTGGGCTCTGTTGATCTACCTCGGATTCGTCGTGGTGTTCGGCTTCGCCGCGTTCGAGATCTCGGCCATCGCGGAAAATTTCATGTCGAAGGCGGCATCGCTTGCGATGTTCCTCGCGCTGTTCTTCGGCAACTTCGTCGCCGCCTGGTGGGCGACCTATTTCGTGATGGAGCGCGCGCTGAAGAAGCTCGCGTAGCCTCGGCTCGACGTGGACGTGACCGGCCCTGCGCGGCCTAGCCGCGCAGGGTGACGATTCGCTGGGCGGTCGCGCCGCACGCACATTCATAGGTGATGGCGTCGGTACGGCCGGCGTGCGGCTCGATGCGTGCGAGCCGCATCGAGCGGCTGCAGTGCGGGCATGGGGGCGGCGTCAGCAGGCCTGCGACGTTGTCGTTCGCGCTGCCTCGGCCGGGGCTGCAGGAAGTCTTGTCATCCATGATTACTGTCCTGTTGCCGCGAATGCCCGTGCCCGCATCTGCGGGTTATCCGACGTTTAACTTAAGTGATGCTGCATCGGAGCTGCAAGTGTTCTTGACGTTTTACATCCAGACGCGCGGTCGCAGGGGATTATACTGTATTTAAGTCAGAAAATACGTATGATAAACTTACAAAATATTGTGCATTTGCACCATGGAACGAAGTTGCTTATCTTGCGTTAAAAGCGTGTTTTGAGTAAGTTACTCAGGAGCCCGGCCACGAGGAGACGGCCGGCAGGTGCACGGGGTTGTGCCATGGTGAACGGGAAGAATTCCAACAGTGACGACAATGGGCGCATCGAACGTCTTCAAGTGATGCTCGATGCCGATGAGCTCTCGGCGCTGGACGACTTTCGCTTCAAGCGTCGGATGCCGAGCCGCGCGGCGGCGGTGCGCGAGCTGCTCAAGCGCGGGCTTGCCGCCGAAGGTTTCCTGTCGGCGACCGTGGGTATGAAATCGTCGGAGTTCAGCGTGGTCGAGCGCGGCGAGCCGGCAACCGATGGCCGCGGCAAGCGGCCGCGCGCCGACGATTGAGGCGAACCTCGCTACTTCATCTGGTCCTTGACCTTGTCGATGCCGGCCTGGACGCACGGCTCGTCGACGCCCGGCGAGCCGGACAGGCCGACGCCGCCGATCACGTCATTGCCGACTTTGAGCGGCACGCCGCCGCCGATGGCGATCACGTTCGGCAGCGTGGTCTGCTCGCGCCGCACCGGCCGGGTCGCCATTTCCTTGACGAACTCCTCGGTGGTCATGCGGAAGGTGCGCGCCGTATAGGCCTTGCGCCGCGCGTTCTCCATGGTGTGCGGGCCGGCATTGTCGGCGCGCATCGCCACCATGGTGTCGCCGCCGCGGTCGACCACAACGGCCGACGTCGCGTAGCCGCGCCGCGTGCATTCGGCGATGGCTTCCTCGGCGATGGTCTTGGCCATGGCGAAGCTCAGGTCTTTGCGCTCGATCAACTGCGCCGAGGCGGGGAAGGCGAGACCGAGCGGGATGGTGACGCCGAGGGCAAGATGGACAAGCAGACGCACTGACATGGACGTTCCTCCCGAGTGATGAAGAGCTCTTCCCACGGGCGTGGGCGGCGACGGGAGCATAGGGGGAAGGCGTGCCGCCCGTCCCACGGCTCACCATTTTGTGTTATTCGCCGTCATCGAGAAGATCGCATCCGTCCGTCAATATCGACGGCTGCATTGGTTGGGGGATGCGTATATGCCTGCGTTCTGGCGCCTTCTCATCTCATTTGTCCTTGTTGAAATGACGTTGGCGGGGCTGCCCGGCCAGACGGCGCGGGCGCAGGACCTCGACCAGGGAAAATCCGCGCAAAAATTGTTCGCGGGCGGCTGTTCCACCTGCCATCGCAGCCCGCGCGGCCTGGCCAAGGGCCGGATCAGCTGGACGCTGTCGAATTTCCTGCGGCAGCACTACACGAGCAGCCCGGAGTCGGCGCAGGTGCTCACCGTCTATCTGCAATCGGTCGATGCGCCGCCGGCCAAGCCGAAGCCGGCCGCGGCGCGGCGTGGTCGGCCGCAGACGGCGGGCGCGTCATCGCCGGCATTGCGCCCGCCGGCTCCCGTGCCACGACGCTGACGCCAGACCTCGCAAGCTCATACCCAGCGTGAGGCTTCCTGCTCGGTCGGCATGCGGCCGTGCGGCGTCAGCCGATCGACGAGCTGCGGCAATTGCTGGGAGAGTCCCTCGAGCAGGTCGTTGCGCGACAGGCCCGACTGCTGCGACAGCGCGTTGATCTGGTCGGCGCCGAGCGCCTTGCCGAGATCGTCCGGATCGATGTCCTTGTTCTCGCCGGTGCCGACCCAGGACTTGGCGACATCGCCGTGCCCCGCGTCCTGCAGCTGCTTGAGAATATCGTTGAGCCCGCCGGAGAGCACGCCGCCCGCCGCAGCGCCGCCGAGCAGTCCGCCGAGCCCGCCTTGCAGGATGTTGCCGAGCCCGCCCAAACCACCGTCCTCGCCGGGCGCCACCCGCGCGCCGGCGCTCGGACCGGCATTGCCGCTCAATCCGCCCTGGCGGGTGAACGCCTTATAGGCGAGCAGCGCGAGCATCGCCATCGCCATTGGCGACATGCGCTGGCCCTGCTGCGGCTGCTGGCCGCCGCCCGTTGCGTTTTGCAGGCCGTTCAGGATGTCGAGCAAACCCATGACAAGCTCCTTCGGTTTCCCACCCGGTTGCGATCATCCTGCGGCCCGGCGACGGCGGCAAGACGGACTGTGGGCCAACATTTTGAAGCATGATCTTTTCCGACCTGCCTTCGCCCGCCGAAGCATCAAGCCACATGGGTAGGCTTTGCCAGGGCTTTGCGCAGCCGGGAAACCGGCGTCTACTTTTCGGGATTATGCTCTACGGGATCGGCTTGCCGCGGATGTCGCCTGAGCGCTCGATCCTGATCAGCACGCCGATACCCTTGTCGGCGCCGTCATGGGTCTGCTCGCGCGGCGTGAGCTTCTGGAAGATCGCCTCGCGCACGGGGCCGCTCTCGTGCAGCTCCGCGGTGCCGAAGAAGCGCAGGAAGCCCGAGTCCAGGACACCGTCGCGCTGCGCCTTGAAATTCGCGTAGATCACCGCGACGCGCTTGTCGTGGCCAAGGTTTTCCAGCGCGCCTTTCTTGGAGCGCTCCCAATAGGCGAGATGGTCGTCGTCGAACACCAGCATTGAGCCCTTGACCGAGATGTTCGGTCCGTTCGGTCCGGTGGTGGCGACGAGGCACGGCGCGCCGTCGGTCCAGGCATTATAGATGAGGTCACGGACTTTCTGGCTGATCGGCATGATGGCTGTGCTCCCTCCGGCAATCGGCGGGGAGACGTTTAGCATGCAGCGTTGATAGTCAAGCCGACCGTTACCGGCGGCCGTCTGTCCCTGGCGGATCTAAGCCGCGCGCACCTTGCCGATGAATTGGCTGACCGCGCCGCCGAGCTTGCCGGCAATGCCGGACAGCTGCTCCGACACCTTCAGCACCTCGCCCACGGTCCGGCCGGTGGTCGCGGCAGACTGCGACACCCCGGTGATGTTTCCGGACACGTCGCGTGCACCTTTGGCCGCATGCTGCACGTTGCGGGCGATCTCCTCGGTCGAGGCGCGCTGCTCCTCGACCGCCGCGGCGATCGTGCCGGAAATCGTGTCCATCTCGGCGACGATCCTGCTGATGGTCTGGATTGCTGCGACCGTTTGCTGGGTGTTGCCCTGCATGGCGGCAATCTGCGTCTGGATCTCTTCCGTCGCCTTGGCGGTCTGGCTGGCGAGCGACTTCACTTCGGAGGCGACCACGGCGAAGCCCTTGCCGGCCTCGCCCGCGCGTGCCGCCTCGATCGTGGCGTTGAGCGCGAGCAGATTGGTCTGGTTGGCGATGTCGCTGATCAGCTTCACCACCGTGCCGATCTTCTCGGCTGCCGCGGCGAGGCCCTGCACCGTCCCGTCGGTTTCCTGCGCCGCGCGCGTCGCGCTCTGCGCGATCTCATTCGAGCGGCGCACCTGCTGCGCCACCTCGGCGATGCTGTTCGCGAGCTCTTCCGTCGACGCCGCCGCCGTCTGCATGTTGGCGGATGCCTGCTCCGATGCCGCCGAGACGCCGGTGGCGAGGCCCTGCACCTCGTCGATCGCCCGCGCGGTCGTGCGCGCGTTGGATTCCATCTGTGCGGCGCCGGCGGTGACCGCCTGAACCACCCCGCCGACCTCGGTCTCGAAGTCGGTCACGAACTCCGCCAGCATCCGGCGCTTTTCCTCGTCGGCTCGGGCTCCGGCGGCCTTCTGCTCGGCCTCGATCGTCTCGATCCTTGCGAGATTGGTCCGGAACGTCTCCGCGGCGCGGGCCATGACGCCGATCTCGTCGGACCGAGCCAGACTGGGCACGGTGATGTCGACGCGGCGGTTGCCGAGCGCCTCCATGGTGGCGGCGAGGCCGCCGAGCAGGCCGCGCAGCGTCCGCAGCATCACCTGCGACAGCAGCAGCACGGCAAGCAGCACGGCGATGCTGACGCCGCAGTAGAAGAACAGGCCAGTGCGCGCCTCCGTCACCATGGCGTCGACCTCGGCGGCGACGGAGTCGGCCGTGGTTGCGATGATCTTGTTCAGCACGGTGGTCAGCTCGGCGTTGATCTCGATCCACCGCTTCGCCTGGTCGGGCGCCGGCGTCCCGGTGCTCTTGAGGACGAGGTCACGCAGCTCCTGCAATTCGCGGCCGTACCTGGAATCAAAGCTCTGGTAGAGCGCGACCATGTCGGGTGATGCATAGTCGCGGAACAGCTTGCCGAATGTCGCGTTCAGCGAAACGCCGCGGGTGAACAGCTGATAGACGTCGCCCGGCGCCTTGCCGGTCTCGAGCGCGACCTGGCCGGTGCCGCGCTGGACCAGCGCGTTCTCGCTGAACTGCAAGGTGGCATAGATCGCGAAGATGCGGCGCGACAGGACGGCGTCGCTGGCGACCGAACCGGCGGTGCCGACCAGGTCCAAGGCGCGCGAGGCCATCGGCGCGAGGACGAACGTCGACGCGGAGGGCGACGCGACCTGCTTGGCATCGACCTTCTGGCGCAGGTCGATGGTGAGCTTCATGCGCTCCTCGAGCGCCTTCAGGTGCTCCTCGATGCGCGGATCCTTGACCACGTTGGCGGCGCCCGCCGTGCGCATGGCGGCGTAGAGCTCGTCGGTGATCTTGCGCCGCGCATCGAGCGTCGGCTTGTCGTTGCGGCCGGCAACGGTTTCGCGCGTGATCGCGCCTTCAGCCGGGATCGCGAGCCCGCCGAAACGGCCGGCGGCCACCGCCAGACGCACCAGCGAGGACGCCCGCTCGAGGTCGGCGTAGCGCGTCCAGCTCTGGTAGGCGAGGGTGCCCGCGAAGGCTGCCATGGCGATGAGCGGGATGGCCGCGACGGTCAGGAGGAGCTTTGAGAAGGAGAGATTGCGCATCGCGAGGGTCCGTTGCTTCGGAGGCGACCGGCCGTGCCGCCGGGCGTGGCCTTGAGTCAGTTGTGGCAGCAACGGATTACAGAGCGGACCTGTTAAATATTACTGAAAAGCTCGCGAAATTTACCGGAGCCGGAGGGAGTCGATGGGGGAGTCACACCCGCTCGACAAAACTGTCCACCACGCGCTTCTCGCCGGCCTTGTCGAAGGCGATGGTGAGCTTGTTACCCTCTATCGCCGTGACGTTGCCGTTGCCGAACTTGAGGTGAAACACCCGGTCGCCGACCGAGAAGGGGGAGGTGGTGCCGGTCGATTTGGCGACCAGCTCGCCCTCGATGGTCAGCGGCGCCCGACGGGGCGCTGCTTTCGGCCGCGGCGGCGGAATGGCCGGCACGCTGCGCGGTGCGTCGGTGTCGTCCTCGTAGGTGCGCTGGTCGGCCTCGTCGAACGCGCCGCCGTCGCTGTCGCCGAACCGGCGTTTCCGTTGCGCGCGTTGCCAGCCCGGTGTCCCGTAGCTCGATTCGAACGTGTCGAAGCGCGAGCCGGTCGCCGCGCCGGCAAAGCCGCCATAGCCGGAATAGCCGCCGAAGCCCCCCTTGGCCTCGGTTACCTCCACATGCGCCTCCGGCAGCTCGTCGATGAAGCGCGATGGGATGGTTGCCGACCAGCTGCCGTGGATGCGCCGGTTGGACACGAAGTAGATCTTTGCGCGTTTGCGTGCCCGGGTGAGCCCAACGTGGGCGAGGCGGCGCTCCTCCTCGAGACCAGCGCGGCCCTGCTCGTCCAATGACCGCTGGTGGGGAAGGAGGCCTTCCTCCCAGCCGGGCAGGAACACGGTGTCGAACTCGAGCCCCTTGGCCGAGTGCAGCGTCATGATCGACACCGCGTCGGCGTCGGCGCCGCCGTCGGCATCCATCACCAGCGAGATGTGCTCGAGAAAGCCCTGCAGGTTCTCGAACTCCTCCATGGTGCTGATCAGCTCTTTCAGGTTCTCGAGCCGGCCGGCCGCATCTGCGGAGCGGTCCTTCTGCCACATCTCGGTGTAGCCGCTTTCGTCCAGCACGATTTCGGCCAGACGTGCATGCGGCAGCTCGTCCTTCTGCGCGCGCCAGCGATCGAACGCTGCGATCAGGTCGCGCAGTGCCGCCCGCGGCTTCGCCTTCAGCTCGTCCGTCGCGACCATCGCCCGCGTCGCTTCGAACAGCGGCATGTTGCTCGCGCGCGCCATGTCGTGGAGCTGCTTCACCGTTGCGTCGCCGAGCCCGCGCTTCGGCACATTGATGATGCGCTCGAAGGCGAGGTCGTCGGCGGGCTGGTTGACCAGGCGCAGATAGGCGAGGGCGTCGCGGATCTCCATGCGCTCGTAAAAGCGCGGGCCGCCGATCACGCGGTAGTTCAGCCCCATGGTGACGAAGCGGTCCTCGAATTCGCGCATCTGGAACGAGGCGCGCACCAGAATCGCGATCTCGTCGAGCACGTGGTCCTCGCCGTCCTCGCGCGCCTTGCGCTGGATGTCCTCGATCTCCTCGCCGATGGCGCGGGCTTCCTCTTCGGAATCCCAGGCGGCGGTGACGGAGACCTTCTCACCCGGCACGTCCTCGGTACGCAGCGTCTTGCCGAGCCGGCCTTCGTTGTGGGCGATCAGGTGCGAGGCGGTGGCCAGGATATGTCCAGTGCTGCGGTAATTGCGCTCCAGCCGGATCACCTTGGCGCCGGGAAAGTCGTGCTCGAAGCGCAGGATGTTGTCGACCTCGGCGCCGCGCCAGCCGTAGATCGACTGGTCGTCGTCGCCGACGCAGCAGATGTTGCGTTGGTGAGGGGCGCTGGAATCGAGGGAAGGGCTCGCCGCGCGCACCGCGGGCTCCCTCTCCCCGTTTACGGGGAGAGGGGTGGGGTGAGGGGGCGTATCGAAATGCTCAGGCGCAGGAGAGGGGACGCAGTCGCTCGCCGCGGCACCCGCCCCCCCCGCCCCCC
>Ga0081540_1000415_pt1 | contig 42066 bp, 63 predicted proteins | sample TabmetS2T1R1_FD_71024 | JGI IMG/M metagenome (GOLD analysis project Ga0081540, IMG submission 71024) | Tabebuia heterophylla rhizosphere microbial communities from the University of Puerto Rico - S2T1R1 | ecosystem: Host-associated > Plants > Roots > Rhizosphere ...
TCGGAATAGTATATTATTTAATAATATTATATAATATATAAATAATAATATTCTAATAATTAAATAAATCATTCAAAATCATATAGTTAAATATTAAATAAAAATTAACTAATAATATAACTATAAGAAAATAAAGTATATAATAACTATCTACATATCTCTCCATATCTCTCTCTAAACTAACCTATTGACTCTATTGGGTCTATTGACTCTATTACTTCTATTGACTCTATTGGGTCTATTGACTCTATTACTTCTATTGACTCTATTGAACCTATTGATTCTATTGACTCTATGAAGAGTATTAAGAGTAAATGCTTATAGGCTATAGTAAATACTTATATGTATATATTATATATCTATTTAGATACAGTACTCTTCGCCTCTCTTATGTCCACATGGACACTTATGAGGCGATAATATGAGTAAGATTAGTGAAACATAATGTCTGTAAGTGCTTTAGAATCAGTACTAGATGCGTCCGATAACAGGCATTATGTTATCTAAGAATATTCTAATGAGTAAGAATTAACTAATCTAAGCGGGGTGGGGATAGAGACCACATTCACCCATCTATTAAAATTGACTATTCTACAACACACACATAAAATTTTAAAATAGTACTTCGTACTTAAATAGTATAGATGTGTGTATAGACAAATTAAATAAATATATATAAATATAATTATTAAAATTTTATAACAAAAGCTAAGTTGTTGATTCTAAAGGAAATATAGTTCTTGACAATTAAATAATTTAATGTTATAATGCTTTCGTTAAGTGAAGGTATAGAGTTTTCTCCTATGAAATTTCCTGTCTAGGGTGAAAACATGTAAGCATGAAGTAATTCTAGACAGGAAATATTTTAAGTTATTTGATTTGGAAAGCTGAAATGAAAAAGAAAATCTAGATAGGTGGAATCACCATAAAATATCTATTTACCACTTTGGAGACTGCAACGCAAAATTAAATAATTTAAAGGAAATAAATGAGTTTGAAATTAGTTAAACAAAATCAAGAATTAGTCGAAAGGGATAAACTTTATGAACAAATTGCTTCCCTTGTTGCAACTGGTTTGTCAACGGTAAAAGAAATAGCCGATAACTTAGGGTTAACGTTTGCTCAAGCATCCATTCTTTTGAATGATCCTCAAGTAATCACTATTCTAACCAATCAAACCAAAGCACAAGGACAGTTACTTTTTCATAGTAAAGTGATTCCAATTGTAGAAGAAATTCTTAGAACAGGAGATAACAAAGAACGTATTGCCTCTATCAAGCTATTAGGGGAAATGACAGGTAATGTCAAAGGTTCTACAAACGTAAATGTACAAAACATGAATCTAAGCATTCCTGTTGAAGAAAGAATTAAACAAGTTAATTCACAAAAAGATAATAAACTAGAAAAATTAGTAGAAGAGTCTGAATTGGTAATAGATATTAAAGACTTAGGCGGAAAGGTAAATACAAATGAATAACCTAACTCTTCTCTCTTCTCTTCTCTTCTCATTCTTTCTCTTTCAAAATTCCTCTGGAAGAGATTTAGACACTCTTCCTTCTCTTCCCTCAAAAGGTGGATTTAGTAGAAGTGGTAGAACATATCCAAAATCAAAAGTTAATCAGGATAGAGTTAAGATTGTTACTGGATGGTATACCGAAAATAAGAAGAAACGCCGAAAAGAATATTTGAGATATCTTAAACAAAGACAAAACAGATTTCGTAAGCAAAGACAGTTGAACGAAATGAGATGGTGGTATCATAGAGAGAATTATGGTTTGAATAGAATGTAATTAAGTTAGAAATTAAATAATATAAATCAAAAGGAAATTAAAATGTTTAATAAAAATAATAAAATTAAAAACTTAATTCTCAGCGGATTAGATATTCTTCCCTCTATTCTTGTTAAATTCTTATTTAACGTGAAACTTATCTTTCCCTATAATCTTTCTCTAGTCTCTATTCTTCTCTTTGCTTTTTCTCCTATCCTCTTTCCTTCTCTAAACAAAGTTGAAGCATTTGAAATTCTTATTTCAAGCGAAGCATCTGATTTTCTTAAATCAAGCGAAGTATCTACTGCTTCACAAGAAGGTAATACTTTACCTCTTATCTCTCCTATTAGAACTAAGTTTGATTTGTATAAACAAAAAGCAATTGATCTAATTCTTTCTCATTCGATTGTACATCCTGAATGTATTCTTCTCTCATCATTACCTCAACTGCAAGATGCACAATTTTACTTTGTTGCTTTTCCTGAACAATTATTTGATATGAAAACAGGAAAAGTTATAACAAACCTTGCTAGTGCTTATGTGGCTGATAACCATGTCTTTATTCGTACAAACTGGAATTGGACAGAGAGTGAAGCTGTTACTATGTTAATCCATGAATCTCTTCACCTCTCTAATATTTGTGGAGATGATTATCCAGGTAAAGCTAAGAAATCTCCATGTACTCTCTTTTCTCTCAAAATGAAAGATTCTATTGACATAACTAATGCTCTAAAGGATCATCTAAAATCTTTTGATTCCCTTGTTGTTATTAAGTAATTTAATTTAAAATGCATCAAGATCAAATTACTGAACTTATCAATAATAACTTCGAGAAGTTACAAACTAACTTCCCTCTCTACTCTCGTCTCAATCAGAAGATTAAAGATAAATCAGGTAATTTGATTTTCTTTCTCCAGAATAGAATGCAGATTAGACTTTGGAATCTATTAGTTGAAGATTTAAAGTCAGGTAAGCCTGTAAGATGGTTGATTATTAAAGCCAGACAATTAGGTTGTACAGCTTGGATATCTGCTCTCTTTTACTGGTTAGTTACGATGAACGAGAATAAATCTGCTCTTGTTGTCTCCTATGATGCTCCTTCTGCTCAAAACATTCTCCAGAAGTATCAACTCTTCTATCTTCGTTCTCATAAACTTCTTAAGCCTAGAGTACGTAGAATGAATCGAGAGCTTATACACTTTGCTACTTCTCTAAAAGATTTTGAGGAATTGCAAGATGTAGGACTAGATTCTAATATCATGGTTGCTAGTGCTGATTCAGTTGCATTAGGTAGGTCTTATACTTATCAGTACATTCATCTCTCTGAATATGCTCTATGGTCTGAATACGGAATTGATATTGCTGATAGAATGGATGCAGTAGGTCAAGCTATTCCTGATCTTTCGGGAACTATTCTCATTAAAGAAACTACTGCTAAGGGACAGAATGAAGTCTATGATGAGTGGAAGGATGAATTCTCTTCTCAAAGAAAAATCTTTATTTCTTGGATTGCTGACGAAGATTATCGTATAAATTTAAATTATTTGATTGATTATTTCGAGTTATCAGAGAATCCAGAATCTCGCTATGGAGATGAAAGAGAAGAAAGACAAGCTATCATTGAACAACTTCAATTCTGGTATCCTGAAGAATCACAAAAGTTTGAATGGTTAAACCACGAATCAATGTGTAGACTTGCTTGGAGAAGGGATAAAATTGATAATAAGTTCAGAGGGAATAAATTTAAATTCAAGACAGAATATCCTACAACTCCAGATGATGCATTTAATACTTCTTCTCGTACAGCTTTCTCTATGCCTAGACTTCTAGAGATGGAAGATGAGTTGAAGAGAAATAAAATAGTCCCTCAATTGTACAGATATGAGCACAATGATAATGTAAATGATCCTAAGAGAAAATTCTATCCAGCTAAGTATGGACATCTTAGAGTATATGAATTACCTCAAAAGGGACAAAAATATGTAATAGGTGGAGATGGAGCACAAGGTATTGATGGCGGAGATCATTCTTCTTTGGTTATATTGAAATTATTTCCTCTTTCAGAAGTAGCTAGTTTCAATGATATTATATCTCCTTCTATGTTTTCAGGAGTTTGTAATTTCTTAGGTAAATTCTATAACGATGCATTGTTGGGAGTTGAGAGGAATGATAAGGGTGGATTTGCAGCTATTGAAAAATTACTAGATACTTACCATTACCCTAATTTATTTTATCATCATGATCCACTCAAGTATAAGCCTATTACAGATATTAAGTGGGGATGGATTACAAATGAAATTACTAGAGGTATCGGTATTGATCAGTTAAGAGAACTAATTGAACTTAATCAAATCTATATTCGTTCTCAAGAAATTATAAATCAATGTAAATCATTTGTTAAGAATCCTAAAACTGGTAAGTATGAGGCTTCGTTAGGTAAGAAAGATGATTTAGTTATGGCTCTAATGATTGCTGTACAGCTAGCTAAGCAAGTTGGTATCTCTAGAATATCTAGTTCTGCTAAGGCTCCAGTAGGTTCTTTTGATTGGTGGATGGATAAAGCTACAAAAGCACCTAGAGGCAAAGTATCTAGAACTTGGTCGGCAAGTAAATTAGGAAGTTAAATAATTTAATATGGCTATTGAAAGAGAAGAAAAAACAGGTAAAGATGCATATCATCTCTGGAATCAACGTATTAGGAAAACTCTTGAATGGAGAAGGAGGGAGTATGATACGGATTGGCAGAGACTTTATGATATGTATGAGGGTAATCATTGGAGAGAAAATAATGTAGATGATCCCAGAGCCGATGATCCTAGAGACAGAATTACTCTCAATAAGACTGCTAGTGTTATCAATAACATCGTTCCTTTTCTTCTCAATAAAGATGTTAAGGTTCATGGTAAAGCTAGAAAACCTGATTCTGATCTTCAAACTAAGATTAAATCTGCTGTAGTTAATTACGAATGGCATCACCAAGAGATGCAAGAGCAAGCTGAGAAGTGCCTATATGACTTTGCTATTATCGGTCATCTAGTTTGTAAAACTGGATATACTCTTGAAATTGATGAAGCTGCTGCCAAAGCTGATGGTGATATTGTCTATGATGATTATATTCAAAAGGATAGTTCTTATCTTAAAAGAATTGATCCTTTTCTTTTCCTATTTGATCCTAATGCTTCAGAGTATAATCTTCAAACTGCTAGATGGTGCTGTGAAATCTTTTTTCAATATATCAATGACGTAGTTGCTAATGATTCTTATGATAAGAAAGTTAGGGAGAAGATCAAAGATGGAACAGTAAGTATCACTCGCAAAAATACTTTATTCGGTGCTTATGCAGATGGAAGTCCTAGAAGTGGATTAGAAGAGAATGATCTTCCTGACTGTGAATTAGCTGTAATGTATGAGATTTGGGATAAGAAGTTTAATAAAGTTCTAGTATTTGCTGATGGTTGTGATGAACCTTTAAAGGAGATTGATAATCCTTATCCTCACCTTAAAGGTGAATTTCCTTACATTAAAGCTGATTATTTCTATGTACCTAACAAGCATTATGGAATTGGATTAGGACACCTTACTGAAGATATTCAATTTGAAACAGATAGACGTAGAACTTATGCACTTAATCACGCTAGGCGTTTTAATCGTAAATATGAAGTCCCTCAAGGAATGGATGAATCAGAAAAAATTAAATTAGTTACTGGAGAAGATGGAACAGTAATTGAAACTAAAGTGCCAGGGGGGATTAGAGCAATCGAAGATGCTCCTATATCTCAAGATTATAGATTGCTAGAAGGTCTACTCGATAAAGATTTTCAAGAGATGTCAGGTTTAGATGCTTTACTTAGGGGTGGTAATCTTCCTTCTCGAACAACTAAGGGTGAAGTAGATGCTAGGGCAAATATCTTTATGCTCAAATTAGATGGAAGAATTAGAGCAGTAGAAAGATTTCTTAAGAAAGCAATTACTCAAATAGCTGCTCATATCTCTGCTAATACTGTGATTGAGAAGGCAGTTAAAATACTCGGCGCAGAGGGTGAGTATTGGGAGAGATATGACGCTGAATCTTTGAAAGAAGAAGTTGATTGGGAGATGGAAGCTGTTAATGCTCCTAAGACCGATCCTGAAGTTGAGAGACAGCAGAAAATACAAATCTTTCAAATTATCATGAATCCTTTGATTCTTCAATTGATTCAATCTGGATTGCTTAAAATCAATCTAAATGAATTGTTTAAATGGGTGCTTGAGAGTTTTGAGAATCTGAAAGATATTGGAAAGTTCTTTAGTGATGCTTTAATTACTAATGTTCCTTTACAGACAACTACTCAAGCTAGTCAACAACAAGAACAAGTTCCTGAGAATGTACAAGGAAGTACAGAGATAGCTTCACAGACTCAAGGTGCTGCTATTACTAATCAAGGTGGATTACAAGTATGAATAAAATAATCAACTTATTTAATAATTTATTCGGAAGATATATCTCTATTCATCTTGCTCCATTCTCTTTAATTAAGCAACATTTTGCTAAGTTTCTTAATGATGATATTGTTCTTAAGAGATATTATCAATCAAAAATACAAGAACTACTTAGAGATCAAATTAAAGATAGTTCTGCTAGGATAAAACTTTCGGAAGAGATTTTAAATCTAATTATGAAAGGTTAACTATGAAGAAAACACTTTTTACTATTTTGTTTGTTTCAATTCTTTCAACCACCTCTCTTGCTCAAGAAAGACAGGTGGAGTTGTATGTTGATGCATCTAAGGGACAGTCTGCTAATCTTGGTGGTCGTTTGTGGTTGGATGCTGGAGACAGAATTAGGATGGTCGGAGATGTCAACTTCTCTCAAGCTCTTAATATCTTCTCTACAGGAACTACAGACATTGTGGAGATTCAAGGTACTCCTTGGGTATTCTTGACTGCTTTTGATGGTAGTAAAGCTAGCCAGACACGTCCATTTCTTTTTGGTGGAGTCCAGTCTACTCAGTTTATTGGACAGGCTAATGATTCTGTAGCTATTCCTATGGGTTTCGGTCTACAGCATTTTCGTCAATCTGGTTTTGAGTTTACTAACTCTATTGAGTTTAGAACTAAGAATCTTATGGAGTCTAATCCTTTGATTGATAAAGCTTTTACTTATAATAGCTATATCAAGGTTCCTCTTAGTAAAGTTTTCCGTCTCACTATCAATCCTTATGTTGGTAGGGAGGAAATTAGTGGAGCATATTTTACTAAGTATGGTGCTAAGATTGGATTTGCTAGAACATTTTAAGATGTTCTTAGTCTAGTTGTTGCAGGCTTCTAGACTATGGATAGGTACCTGGATATGGAAGGTGACGTAATTAGCAAAGTGGGTGCTAATGAAATCAAGGGGAGCCATATCCAGGTATCTTTAAATTAAATAAAATAATATGCCATTATACGATATACAATGCGTTAAGTGTGAGAATAAAAAAGAGATTTACTGTTCCAAATATCCTGATGATAACGGAATAGAAAATCATATTACTGTATATTGTGAAGAATGTGATAAGTTAACTGGGCATGAAATTTTACCTTCTCTATGCTCAATGCATCCTGATAATATGTGGTCTGGAGTAATGACAGACCAAGGTTATGTTACTTCTAAATCTACTCTTAAGGCAATTGAAAAAGAAAAAGGCATTGAGAAAATTACCTCTAAATCAGAATTAGATAATTTAAAAAAGAAAGCTGCTACTATTCAGGCGGATCAACAGATACAGAGAGATGAGAAAAGAAAAGAGTATGTAGCTGAGAAGTTGAAAGGTATTGATATTGATAATACGGGAGTTTACGATACTCCACTCTAGTAAAGATTAGAAAATTTTAATAAAATATTTTCTAAAAAGTACTTGACAAATAAAATAAACCGTGCTATACTTAGCACACTCAATCTCCTGCAAAGATTGAATAGTAATTAAACTATTTAATATTGCAGGAGTTTTTATGTTAACCAATCAAGAATCTAAATCACCTTTCGCCGGATTAGATATTCAATTTGAAAATGGTGATCTTGTTGTAACTGGCGAGAAACAAGAGATTGAGGAATCTGTCGAAGGTACTGAAGATCAGAATGAGACTGAAACTTCAACTGATACAACTACTAGTACTCCTTCTCCAATTGAAGCTAGGATGACTGCTTTAGAGTCTAGCCTTTCTCAAATTACTAACCTTCTGATTGCTCAGAATCAGCAAAAGACAAGTCCTCAAAAGAGTGAAGATCAACAACTTGATGATGATCTAGAAGGTGTTGAGGATACTAGAGGTCTAGTTAAAGCCATTAAGACTAGTGTTAAGAAGTTGATTGAAGAGAACCTTGCTAGTGTAAGAGCAGAGGTTAAAGAGGCTAAGTTGGTTTCAGAGTTTCAAACTCTTGCTGCTCAACATGGAGAAAGGTTTACTGCTAATGCTGCTTCTATCGGGAAGCTCATGGATGCTACTGGACTATCTCTCTCTAAAGCTTGGGAAGTTATTGAAGGTACATTACCTAAACCTCAGCAAACAACTAAAACAACTACCAAAAAGCCTGCAAGCGATTTGTTGAATAAGGCTAAAAACCTTAATCTTGAATCAAATAATTCTGTTAATGGTACAACTCAAAAGGAAGAAAAGAAAATTCTTTCTATTGCTGATGCTGTAGATGCAGCATTTGAACAGTTGTATCAATAATAAATAATTTAAATTTGTGCTTGGAGGCTAAATGTCGAATCCAAATTTTTCAACTCTGGTAGCAACTACGCTCCAGAATTACATGCCTAGACTTGCCGATAATATTACAAATAAGCAAGCCTTGTGGTATCAGTTGAAACAGCGTGGTTTTGTTGTTAAGGCCAAAGGTGGTACATCTATTGTTGAACCATTGATGGTTGCTCGCAACACTACTGTTAAATCTTATTCTGGTTATGATATTATTGATCTTGCACCTCAGCAGGGATTGACCGCTGCTGAATATCTTTGGAAACAAATTGCAGGATCGGTTACTATTTCTGGAGAAGAGAAGTTTAAGAATAGTGGTAAATCTGCTGTTATCTCTCTACTTGATAGCAAAGTTAAGCAACTTGAATTGTCTATGATGATGGAAATCAATAGGCAACTTCAAGCTAATGGACTTGGCAATGGTGGTAAAGATATTACCGGACTTGCTTTACAGGTTCAAGATGGTACTGCTTGGTCTGTTGTTGGTGGTATTGATAGTAATACTTTTCCATATTGGCGTAATCAATGGATTGATTATAATGCTAGTTATGGAGATATGGCTTATGCTCAAGCTGATTTGCAAGAACTTATTCGTAGTTGGACAACTATGTATTGGTCTTGTGCTAGGAATAATGTTAGAACTACTCTAATCATTGTTGATCAGAAGATTTTTGAAGCATATATTGCTGCCGTTCAGTTTGGTACTAATGGAACTTTCACTATTCCAATTGATACTAAGATGGCTGATGCGGGTATTATGAACGTTATGTTTAACGGTACTCCCGTTGTCATTGACGATGATATGCCTAATGCTTCTAATGTTGCTGGATCAGATAATCACGAAGTACTTTTCCTCAATGCAGATTTCTTGAAATTTGTAATCGGAGAAGGTAAAGATTTTGTTAGTACTCCTATGGTTACTCCTGATAATCAAGATGCAGAGTCTAGCAAGATTATGCTTTATGGTAACTTGACTTGTTCTAATCGTCAACGTCAAGGACGTATCACTAATATCGATACAACTGGTTGATGACTAGTTAAATAATTTAATTGGGAGGGTTGAAATATACTCTCCCTAAACTTCAAGAATATTTAAGGAGTTTTAAAATGGCTGACAAGTTTCTAGGTGTAGATTTTGATGTAGTTACCACTACTGCAAAGCATGAACTTGGTATTGAGGCTGAAGATGTTAGAGGGGGTAATTACGGCCTTTCGATTTCTCAGATTGATCAATTTCCCGGTGGACCGGTAACTACTACTCGTACCTATTTTCCTGGAAATAGATACAAATACGTTCAAGCTTCTGCTACCATTGCTATCGGAGATGCTGTTAAAATCGATGATGCTGCTGCGGATCTGACTAAGCCTGGATTGGTTACTCCGACTACTGCTGTTACTGATATCGTTGATGGCGTTGCTCACGTTGCTATTGCTTCTGGTAGTTTTGGGTGGATTACTATCAAGGGTAGGGTTAATAGTGCTAAGGTTCTAGATGCCGGTAATGCTGAAGGTGCTGCTCTAGGTGCTAGTGGTACTGCTGGTACTCTAGTTGCTATTACTGCTGCTACTCCAACTGCTGCCGAAGTAATTGCTGCAATTAGGGGTGGATATGGTAGGCGTGCAATGTCTCTGGAAGATGTAGGGACTAATCTATGGAATGTAGTTCTGAGAGGGTAGATGAGAAATAAATTACTTAATTCATTTCTTGTTATTTTGATTGGATGTGCTGTGGGCATTTCTACAGCATATGCAATCAATAAGAAGTTTGTTACTACTGCATCTAATGTAGCGTGGCGCTACTATTGGATGGAAAACGATGTCGATGGAAAGAGTTTAGCTAGTACAACTATTGTGAATACTGGAGATGGAGAGTTTCATCTAATGGGAATTCACGTAGAGACTACTAATGCATCTGGCGTTCTAACCCCGGCTTTGATTAGTGTAGGTACTAATAGCCCAAATTATGATAATTTGGTTGCTTTAGGTACTGTCGGTACACTTACAGATAGAAATCTCTTTCTTTCCATTTCTTCTAATAATATCAGAGTTCCTGCCAATACTGATATTAAAGTTAGGGTAGTAACTGCTGCTATCGGTACTAGTCAAAATTTTAGAATTGCTATGCATGGACATACAGGAGCACAATAATGAACAATATTCATTTGCCTGAAGATCAAAGAAAACTTCAAGAACTATCTCCTACATATGATCATACCATTACTGTAAGGGAGATTGTTAAAGTGGATAAACCGAAGGTTGTGGAAGTTAAAGAATCTGTAGAAGTTAAACCAAGCGTTGTTAAAACCAAAGTAGAAAACAAGACAACTACTAAGGAAATTTAACAATGAGGATTGAGATAGTTAGTTTAAGTCTGGCAAATTTCACCGAAAGCAATGAAACTTGTAAGCACAAGTAAACTAACTATCTCAATCAAATAATTTAAATAGGTGATATTATGGAAATCAATTTAGAGAATAAAAAAACTAAATCATCTTTTGAAGCAGGAGCTACAGAAGTTAAACCTAAGAAGCGTTATAAGATGCAATCTTTCTTTATTGATAAATTTAATACTTTGAGAAAGAGAGTTTTACTTACTCCTTCAATGTGTCAGAGAGCTAATTGTACTTTTGACATTGCTGTTGCTAATGGATACGCTGGATGGCAGGATGTACCAGAAGACAGTAGGGCTTCTATGTTGAAAGCATTTGAGAAGCATGATGCAGAAGCACATAGTATTGTCGAAGAAACTATTATCAATGAGGATCAAATTCCTAAGAATTATTTAGGTCAAGAAAATAGGTTTTAATATGCCAGCTAAATACGAAGCTATTTTAACTAGTTTAGCTAAAAGTAATCCTAAGATGCCTATGAAGGAAAAGAAACAGATTGCGGCAGCTACTTATAATAAGCAACGTAAGACAGGACAGAAACCAGTAACCAGATACTCAGATAAATAATTTAATTATGACACTTAATGATTTAGCATTAAATTTAATGATAGAAAGTTCAGAATCTACTGACGACACAGATAAATTAAATGTTGTCCTTGGATGGATAAATGATGCTATTTCAGAAATTGCTAGTTTATCCGAGTGGAAGTTTTTTACAAAAGAATATCCTTTGAATACTATTCAAGGTGTAGCAACTTATGTGCTTCCTGCCGAAGCTTTAGATTTAAAATATATCCGTATTCCTGCTGATGATTTGGAGATAGAGTATATCGATCCTCAAAGATTAGTTGTGGCAGGATATGATATTGAACAACAATCTAGGCCAGACTATTGGTGGTATCAAGACGCTAATATAGCTACGGATGATGCGCCTTTGACTATTAAGCTAAGTCCTGTTCCTGATGCTATATATGCTTTAGAGGCTCCATATTTTTTTCATCCTTCTACTTTGACAGGTACAGATAAATTACCTGTGCCTCGTGATAAGGTATTGGTAATTAAGAATAGAGTAAGAGCTTATCAAAAAATGATGGAAAAAGAGTACGAGGCTTTTGATAGACAGTATCAAATTTTTCAGTCTAGTTTGCAGGCTGCTTTGTTGAGTGATAGAAAAAAACATGCTAGAAGTTTGACATTGCAACCTAGAGATATTCCTTCTAGCTCTCATAGAAAATTTGCTAGACTTGATCCAAATCATTATCGTAACTAATTAAGGAATTTAATTTATGGCAGCAAACATTAGTTCTGCAACTTTATCTAGAACAGCCGCAGATGGTCCAGCAGTTATTGAAGCGTTAGTAGCTACTGAATCGGCGGCTATACTTCAAGTTGTATTTACTGTACATAGAGGTACTTTGTTAATTGGAGGGGCTTCCGAAGTTAGTTCTGCTAATTCTCTAAGATTAGGTCAAGATGATCCTCCTTTAGTTTTAGATTTTATTGCCACTAATCCTGCTAATGGAGAATTGTCTGTATTAGCCGATGGTTCTGAACCAACTGTATTTAGTGTCTATACTTACGGTGCTTAATGTCAGATCAAATTCAAAGATCACAACTTCAACGACTATCTCTACCTGATTTTGCAGGAGGGATTAATTCTGCTAATCCTCAAACTGATATAGCGGATAATGAGGTTGTTGATGCTTTAAACTTTGAATATGATGATTCAAATAATTTAGTTACTAGAAATGGTGGACAGAGAAGACCCGCAAACGGCCCTTTTGCAATATGGGATGTTTCTTTATGGGATAGTACTACAGACTTTTGGGGAGTAACTACAGATTATACTACTAGAATTACCTCTATGCATCTTTTCCAAGATAATTCAGGTAATGAGTATATTCTATTTACTCAGAGTAATAAACTGTATAGTATGACTAAAAATGGTTTAACTATTACAGATATTACCGGTTCTCTGACTTTGCCTGTAGATACTTTCTGGCAATGGGTTAATTTTAATGGCGTAGCAATTGGAGTAAATAAAGCTACTTCTGGAGATAATCCAGTTAAAGTAACTGGAGCTTATCCGGGTACTGCTGCTGCTTTAGGGGGAAGTCCACCTAAAGCTAAATATATTGAAGTCTGGAATAATAGAGTTTGGATAACTAGGGCTGACACTCCTAATACTCATGTGATTAGAGCCAGTAAATTAGGAGATCATGAAACCTGGAGTACTACAGGAGGTACAACAGCCAATGAGGGATTTGAAATTGCTTTAGATAATTTTACTAGAAAAATTACTGGCATCAAAGCTTTTAAAGAAAAAATGGTAGTTTTCTTTGAAAAATCAATTTATTTAATTTCTCCGATTGATGCAGCAAATGTTTCTAGTGGATCACTAATATTTAACCCTGATCCTAAAAATCTTAGGGTTGATCTTTTTACTCAAAACATTGGATGTATATCTCCTTATTCTATACAAACAGTTTTAGATGATATTGTATTTCTTTCTGAAGGTGGAATTGCTTCTCTTCAAGCTGCTTTAATTACTGGAGATTTTAGAAGTAGTTTAGTTAGTAGAAAGATAAAAGAACTATCTAGTATTCAAAGGGTTACTGAAGAAATACCATCTTTAGTTGTTGAAGATATGAGCCAGTATTGGATTTCTATTCCTGCCGTTGCTCATACAACTGGAGTAGGTTCTGTTTTTGTAATGGACTATAGAAGAATTTCAGAAGGTATTATTAGATGGACTAGATTTGAGGGTTTGCCTGCTGGTACAGCTTTTACTAGTTGGGTTGAAGATAAGAGAGTTTATGGAATTGGAGCTACGTCTGGAGCTAATAAATTTTTTCCTGTTTTCTACAGTCCTAAAGCTAACAGTAAAACTTTTATTGATTATCAATCTGCTTACGCTAAAAATATTAGAACTAAAGCATATGGATTTGGCACTAATTTGTTACGTAAATTATTTAAATACTGGAAACTTGCATTAGAACTTTTAACAAATAACGTTCAAATTTCAATTAACTATTTTTTTAATACTCGTACTAATGTAGCAGGTACTTATGGATTTAACTTAGTTGCGTCTACATCTGGCTCTCAATATGATGTTAGTGTTTATGATTCAGCTACTTACGATGCTAGTACTCAGGCAGAAGAAGTTATTAGAAGAGAAATCAAATTAAATTCTGCTGGTAGAAAAGGAAGAAATATTCAATTTTTAATTAGTAACAATCAATCTAATCAAGGTTTTATAATTAAACAATTTGATATCGGTTATTTTATTGAGCATGAGCAAGAGAGTGAGGATATTAACTAATGCCTGCTACACCTTTAGCTAGAGTTTTTGATTTTACTGCTGGTACTATAATTGCTAGTCAGCAAGTTGATGATGAATTTAATCAACTTGTTACTAGAATAAATAAAGTACTTAGAAATTTATCTTTTAATACTAGTGTAGTTGGTAACGTAGGTGCTGCTGGTCCAGATGATCTTCATACTTATTCTATAGTTGCTGGAACATTAGCAAATCCTGGAGATAGAATTGTATTTGAGTTTATGGGATTTGGTGCTAATAATGCTAATGCTAAGCAGCCAAGAATTAGTTTTGGTGGAGTTGCAATTGGATTCTTAAATTTAACAACTGGTTCAGCTAGAACTTGGAGATATAAAGGCTCTTTCATGAGATTAACTTCTACTACTGTCAGAGGTATATTTGAGATGATAGAGCAAAATACAGGTAATACTACTCTAACTCAAGCTAATATTACTGATAATGATTTTACCGTTCCTAATCTTGACTCTAATGCAACTGTGATAAAAGTTGAAGTTGCTGTTTCAACTGCTGATAATGATGTAACTCAGAATTATAGTACCGTAGATTTTATTGGAGCTTAACTATATGGCACTTTGGGCAAGATTATTTGATTTACAGCCAGGTGCAACGATTATCTCTGCTGACTTAGATTCAGAATTTAATCAGATAATCAATGTTTTTAATGGCACTCTTACTACTAAGAATTTACTTGTTAAGTTTAGTGATGGTTCTGATGCTCCATTATCTTTAGATCAGTTGGGGTCTGGTTTAATTCAGAGTTGGAGACAGTCAGGGTCAGAAAAACTTAGAGTTAATAATACTGGAGTTTTAGAGTCTTTAGTGACAACTGGCGTTGCTCCTTTTATAGTAGCCAGTACCACCAAAGTAACTAATTTAAATGCAGATTCTTTAGACGGGTTAGATCAAAGTGCATTTGCTAGAAATAATTATAGAATTTGTGCATCTGTAGGATGGTTTTACGATGTACCTCCTGGAGCAGTAGAGACAACTGAATCGCAAGGTAGGTGGATAGTTCCTGGACAAGATACTACAGTTGCTTTAACTGCTTATCGTTTAGAGATAAATTATGCTGGTGGTTCTCATACTGGAGGAACTGTACTTACATTTACTCTAAGGCGGAGAAATGCTGCGGGTACTTTACAAGCTGATATAGGTACGGTAACTTTAGATAATACAAATAATACTATTCAGGTTCTTTATTCAAACGATATAGCTGATGTTCCTTTAACCGCTAGGGATCAGATTTATCCTGTATTGACTACTAGAACAGGAAGTCCAACAGAAACGGGAATTACTGTAACTTTAACTGTATTTGAAATTATCGCACCTTAGTTAAATAATTTAATAATGCCAACAGAAATTTTATCAGCATCTAATGTACAAAGTGCAGATAGTACTCAGGGAGGTACTACTGCTTTTGGCTCTACTTCCACTAATTCTGGAAGTACACTGGCTGATAATGCTGTGACACCTTCTGCAAGGTGGTTTAACTTTGCTGCTAAGACTAGAGGAAGTACATCCCTAAAGATAAAATTTGATTTAACTTTTAGTGAGTTTAGTAATGCTACTTTAACTATAGATTACTCTCTTAATAATGGATCAAATTGGACAAATGCATTTACTTTAACTTCCAATGATATTTCAAGTAAAGAGATTGTTTTACCTGGAGATCATAATACTACTCAAGTTCAATTAAGATGTAAGATTGTGGAGACTGGCGGTGGTGGTGGGTTTGCTAGTGTGTCTTTTAGTAACATTAGAATCGAAAATACTTATAACTTGTCAAGGAGACCTATTATCTTTGCTTAGGTGATATATGGCAAAATTAAACTCATTTCAACAAAAATTAGCTTCACTAGGTAAAAATCCTTCTCAAGAGGCTATTGCTAAGGCTACTAAAGAATTTTTTGGAACTATTGATGAGTCTAAAATTCCTCAAGGTAGTACTGTTACTTATCGTTCTCCTGATGGTGCTAGAGTAGAGTATACTGATGCGGATGGATATACTCATGTTTTACAAAGAAATCTAGATGCTAGACTTGAAAATTTAGGTACGGTTAGTGAGACTACAAACCGTCCTGCTGTTGTTCCTAATAAGCAAGCAGATACTTTATTAAATAGTTTAATTCAAAACTATCAAACTAATTATAACCAACAACCTAGTTTAGCCGGACTTGATGATGCTACATTACAGGCACTGTCTCAAATAACCGCCGCTACTCAGGCTAAAGTTAATCAACAATTTCAAGATCAATCTGGTAATTTAATAGCCGGTTTGTATGGCAGAGGATTAAATCAATCTACTATTGGCAATGATGCTGCCGCTAGATTGGCTCAAGATCAAGGACTAGTTCAAGCTCAAGTAGGTGCTGATGCAGGATCAAGGGAATTAGCTATTAGACAATTCCTTACTCAACAAGCTCAAGCTAATCAAGATAGGAATACTCAATCTTTATTGCAACTCTTAGGTTTGAATCAACAAGCACAGCAGGCTAGTTCTCAAGCCAATCTTCAACAACAGCAAATTGATAATGCATATCAAGAATTTTTAAAGAGTTATAATTTGCAAAGAGATCAGTTTGAATATCAGAGTAATAAATCTGGGCTAGGTTCTATACTTGGTGGTCTAGCTAGTACTGCTTTAGGGGTTGCTACTGGTGGGGCTAGTTTACCTATTACTGGTGCTTTAAGTGGAATTTTTGGGGGAAATACTCCAGGAATAAATCCTAATGCTAGTCAAGGTGTTAAAACCTTATCTCAATTAGGTTCTTTATTTCCTATTTAAGAGGTTTATATGATTGATTTTACTGCTGCTTCTCCAATTCAAAGGTTAATACAAAGTAGAGCTAGTTCTATTTCTGGACTTCCTGTATCTCCTGACACTCAAGTATCTACTAGTCAAGGTGTTCCACCGCCTGTTGATATTCAAGCTGAATTACAAAGAATTATAGGACAACAGGCACCTCAACAGCAGCAAGGAACAGCTCAACGCATTCTTGGTGCTTTAGCCCAAGGTATTGCTACTGCTACTTCTGGTAATCCAGGACAGGCTATTCAGCAGCAATTGCAGAATATTCAAACTCAACAGAACCTACAGCAAGAGCGTGCTGATAGACAAGCTGCTATATCTCAGAATTTCCAATTAAATGATTTAAATAATCGTATTGCTGAAGAGAGAAGAATCAGAGAAGAGAGAAGGTTAGAGGCTGCTGATATTAGGAAAGAGACGAGAGGTTTAAAAGCTGAGACAGAAAAAGAAAAACGTCAATTTGGATATCAGAAAGATTTAGAGGATATTAGACAAAAATATGCTTTGGATGTAGCTAAGTTCAACTCTCAAGAGGCTATCAACTTAGAGAAATTAAGGAGTGATAATAATAGAGCTAATCAAAGAACAGCAGCATTTTATGACATTGCTGCACCTTTAGCTTTTTCTGGAGTTTTGAAAGATGATCAAATCTCAGGAATCTTTAAGGAGCTTGATGAGACTGGAAAAGTAACTGGACAAAATGCAGTACTTTTAGGTAAAGCAAATAAAGCTTTAAGGGATGAGAAGTTTAGACAAGAGAGGTCGTTACGTGCTGCCTCTGTTGGAGGTAAAGCAGAAGGATATCAAGCACAGTTAGTTAGACTGCTAACTAATCGTGCTTTGACAGAATCTTATGTAATTGGTACGGATGGTAAGTTACATGAAGCTATTAAGAATGGAATTACAGGTAAGTTAGAGATTCCCGGAGGTATTGGAATTGCTAGAGATGCTACTGCTGCTGAAAGATTGGCCGGGGTTAATGACCAAGTGGCGTTGTTACAAGGTGGAATTAAGACTGTTGGCGCTAATGTTACTGGTGCAGAACAAGATTTAGTTATTAAGAATTTAGAAAACTTGATTGATCAAGATGTTAAATTAGGTAAAGTTAAGGCTGAAATTTTACAAAGTCTAACTAACTTTAAAACTCAGAATCCTCAATACGCTGGAATTGTTGATGCTCTGTCTTCTAAGATTCCAGAAACTAAGAAAGTTGTTAAGGATAGAAGTATAGAAGAAATTAGAAAAGAGAATAAAGAAAGGGGCGGTAAGAGAATATCTGATCTCTTTAAATCTATTACTACTCCTTCTCAAACTGCACCTAATTATATAAATAAATAATTTAATATATGGCTACTGATTATTCAAGTGCATTAACTCAACAACCTAATCAAATCACTCAACCTACTAGTGATTATAGCAGTGCTTTGCCTAATCCTAGTACCTATGATGTACCTCAAACTACTCCCGTACAGGGCTATGGTGGAGTACTGCTTTCTTCTATTGCTCCTGTAGTGGATTTTATTTCCCGTCCACAGTACGCATCTGCTAAGTTTTTTGATTCACTTGGTAATGAATCTAGAGGTATATTTGGTTCTCTAGGAGATGCATTCTCGGAACTAATTGACCCTAAGAATAAACTATCTTTCTCAGATGTAATTGCTAAAGCTGCTCCTGGGTTTGCTAAAGAAAGTCCTACATCTACTAAGGTATTAGGTTTTCTTTTAGATGTTGCTCTCGATCCTACTACTTATCTAGGCGTTGGATTTGGTTCTAAAGGTTTAAAGATTGGTGGAAAAGTTTTATCCGAAGTAGGAAAAGAGGCTATTACCAAAGGAGTTACTACTGCTGCTAGGGAAACTTTTACTAATAGAGGTGCTTTAGAGTTAAGTGAGTTGATTGCTAAAGAAGCTGCTAAGAAGAAACCTAACTTTGTTAAGATTGGTAAACTAGGACAAGAGTTAGAATCTACTGGATATAAATCAGCGGTAGATGCTAAGCTTTTGGAAATTGGAGATTTTGCTACTGGTATAGGTGCTCAGTCAGATACTAATTTATTTAGACAATTGGCTGTTGATGAAGTTCAGCAAGACCTTAAGAGAAATGTTCTAGACAGAACCACCAAGCTTGCTGCGTCTGAAGTTAGAGAGAGGGTTGAGGAAAGAATTCTTAGACTTTCAGAAACTAATAAGGATGTAGCAATTAAATTATTTGAATCTCCAAAAGGAATTAGATTAACTGCTGGTATTCCTTTTACTTCTTTAGAAAAAGATATTCCTTATTCAGCAGAGGCCATCAGATATATTGGTCTAGAACCTACCAAAATTCTTATTGATTCTCTTAAAAAAATTCCTGTAGCTGGAAAAGCTATTCAAGGTATTGAAGATTTTGGTAGTGAGTTTGGTAAACAATTTAAAGGTTTATTCGTAAGACCTCAAGATGAACCTTTTAAGAAGACTATTACTAAACTTGAGAATCAATTAGACTTTATCTCTGATGATATTATTCGTACTACTCAAAAGCTTTTCAAAGATATTCCAGAAGAGAGAAGAATTTTGATTGGTAGGACAATGAGAGAGATTGATGATGCTAGTAGATTGGAAGAGGAAGAGTTATTAAGAAATTTAACTTCTAAAGAATCTGATAGAATTTATAAAAGAATTTTAGGAGAGAATGACAAACTAATTCCAGAAGATAGAGCTATCATTGCTAGACTTCAACAAGGTTATAAAGAAGCAATGGAGCTTGAGATGGAGGCAGGGTTATTGAAGCAAGGTAAAGCTAATTATAATCCTAGAGTTTATCAGATTTTAGATGATCCTACTATCATGACTGCTTATAGTAAGCAAAAGATAGGTTTATCTACTTATCTTCCATCTTCTCAAGAAAGATTCTTTAAGACTTTGAATGAGGCTGAATTAGCTGGATTTACTCCTGAGATGGATGCAGCTATGCTCTATGCTCAACGTATGTTATCTTCACGTAGAGCACTATCTGTTAGACAGTTTCAAGATTCTATTAAAGATATTTATGGTATTCCTGATAAGATTGCTTGGGGAAGTAAAGAAATGTCTAAATTCTTTCCTAATAAAAAAATCATTGATGATATGAGATTGTTGGGAGAGAGTGTATATCCTTCTGGAATGAATGAAAGTATGAGATATTTTCTCCAAGGATTTGATAAACTTACTTCTGCATTTCGTAAAGGTGCTACAGTCCTTAAACCTTCATTTGCACCTAAGCAGTTTATTTCTAATACTGTTCAAGCTGTACTAGAGCAAGGTACTGGAGCATTTAAAGCATTTGATCCTAGAGTATTTATGGACTCTGCTTTAATTATTTCTGATGTATATAGGAATAAACCTAAAGGCTCTCAACTTCCCCCATTCTTAAATAAATTATTTAATTCGTCTGGCGGTCCAGATGGAGTATTGGCTTCTAGAGTTGCACTATCTAGAATTTTAGGAGAAGAGAAGTTACTTAATTTTGCTGATGAATTCTCTAAGACTAGTGTATTAGGAGAAAAGATTTCAGGTAGAGAGTTAGTTAATGAGATGAGAGAGTATGGTATCATTAAAGGGTTTGATGCCACAGGAGAGAGATTTGCTAAATCCGTTGAAGACGGTCTTAGATTTGATCCTAATTCTAAATCTGGAGTTACTAAAGAACTTCTTAAGTATTGGAAATTTCCTTCTATAGCTGAAGATTACGGTAGATCAGTAGCTTATATCAATGCTAGGACTATGGGCTATTCTCCTACCCAAGCAGCTAATCAGGTTAATAAAGCTTTATTTGATTACAGCAGAGGTTTAACTAGTTTTGAAAAGAATGTAGCTAGGAGGATTATTCCTTTCTATACTTATCAGCGCTTTGCTATTCCTTTTGTATTAAGGAAATTAGTAGAACGTCCAGGAACAGTATCTAGTGGACAGAAGATAGTAAGTCTTATGGAGAAGTTGATGGTAGATAAGACCGAACAACTTACGCCTGCTGAGAGAGAAATTTTTGGAGATTCATTTTTAATTGAGCAGCCTAGACTTTTCTCTGGATTTGATAATACAGGTAAAGCTAAATTTAATGTATTTAATAATATGACTCCTTTAGATGCATTAAGTTTCTTTGCTTATGATAAGAGTGGAAATCTTGATTTAGAACGTACAGCACAAAAGACGGTTCTAGCTGCATTGACTCCTTTTATCAAAGTTCCTTTAGAGTCTGCTATTGATAAGAATTTCTTTACTGGAAGAACTATTACTGAAGGTGGTAAGCTAGGAGATCTATCTAACGGTGTTAGTATGTATCTGCCTAACGTAGTTAAGCAAGCTATAGGGTGGGAAGATAGAACCAATATGAGAACAGGTAAGACTCAAACTTACATTAACCCTTATCTTGCTTACTATACCTTCTCTGCTATTCCAGCATTGAAACAGTTTATTCAACCTTTAGATGCTGGTAAGAGTGCTCTAGATGGTGCAATGAGTTTTATCACCGGCATTGTTCCTAGTGGAATTGATCTTAAGGAAGCACAAGAATTTCAACAACTAGGAGAACAAGCAGAATTAAATAAGTTAAAATCAAATATTCGATTAGGTGTGCTTAGAGGTAGTAAGAACCAATACGAACAAGCACAAGAAGAATACCAAGAATATATCAAAACTTTGATGACTAAGAGACAAGCCCCTGGAGAAGTTAGAGGACAAGGGATTCAGCCTGGACTATCTAATCAACCAGAGGTTGCTCAAGACCAGCGTTAATCTCCGGCATAAATAATTAATTAAAGAAAGAGGATAATCTTAAATGAATATACATTTGGATTGGGAGTTGTTTCAACGTATAATGATGATAGGTGGTATGGCCTGGGTAGTACTTTGGGGAGCTATTAAGATGGGAGCTAAAGTTCTTAAGGCAATCGCTGAGAACCTAGATGCAAGACTAGTTGCTATTGAAACATCAATAAATAAAATTGAGAGTGAACTTTCTAAGTCCACTCTCCAATATGAAGCACTAGATGCTAGGGTTAGAATGTTAGAACTTGGTAGAGCTAAGAGGGTTAGCTCTGATGAGGTCTAGGTGGACTATCTAAATACTGCGGTACGCTTTTATATCCTTCCTTAGAATTTCCTTCCTTCTGATCAATACTGCTTGATGAATCCTCAGCCATTAGACTCTTCATCTGCTCAAGTTTTTTCCTTCTCTCATCCAAGGACATAGGCATCAAATAGATTAAACTATTTAATTTCTTTTCGATCAATTGAATTGATCTCCACATAGCAACGATGTTAGAGTTAATCACCGCATTGAGATTGACATCAATTCGATTGATAATCTGTGTCAACTCTTCTAACTGTCCAGCTTTCTCTTTACTCAACTCTCCTTTCTTAATTCCTCCAGGAACATTATCAAATCTAGGATCATCCATAATGAATAACTTTCCTAGAAAGTTATGAAAAGGAATATTAAATCCTTTATACTTGGCCGAGATGCTAGACTCTGAACAGTTATGCATTCTTGCAAGTTTAGTTACTGTGTAGAATGGAGTTTCTACAATCTCTCCCTTTTCTTTATTCCATACAGGAATATAAACTACATCTTCATTCTTATTGTTTCTTTTTGCTTTAGGCTTGTTCTCTGACATTTGAATTTCCTTTCTGGTAAATAACTTAATTGATTATGGTAATTCCATAATATTCATATCAAGTTTACTTTCTATTTTCTCAACTCTTGCTAATATATCTTCTATCAATTCTTTTTGTTTGTCAAGGTAATTTTCATTAAACTCTATTAACTCTTGTTGTCGTTCTAGGATGTACAATAGCCTTTCTCTAAGTTTATACTTAGAACTAAAATCCATACCAACTAAAGATTTAAGTTCTTTAATTTCTTCCTTAATATAATCTTTCCTATTCTTCAATTCTTCATCTGTCATATTTATCCTTTCTAACATTGGGTAACATCAAATGTTTGTCCTAACTGTACAGTCCTAGTATCGGGCCTAGATTCTCCATCTCTCCACCTATGCACTACCTTTGCACAGTTAGAGGGACATTTAAATTGTTCAATTCTTTCCATCTCTTCCTTACTAGGCCAATCTCTAGTTTTAACTTGTACTAGAACTATATAGAATTGGTTAATAGCTATAAGATCAAATACACCCTCTGATCTAGCGGAGCGAGTAACTTGATACCCCATTCCCTCTAGAATCTTTCGGGATTTATTCTCATTTCTATTACCTTTTTGTTTAGTATTCTTTCTCTTCATACTATTTTCCAAATAACAGAGATAGAAACTTCTCTTTAATAGTTACTGGATGGTTATATTTAGCAAGAGTTTTAAAGAACTTATCATAACCAATCCTCTTAATAACTATTTTAATCGATGATCCACCTTCCATATAGAAGGTAGCGTCAAAGAAATCTTTTCCTTCTTTAGAATCCTCTAAAGTAACCCATAGAAGTTTATCTAGGTTAATGTAATTTTCTTGAAATTCTTCACTAGCATTATTAAACAATTTAATTGGAAATAATCTCATTTCTTCCCCCAACATTCATTAAAGAATGGACATACAGTACACTCAAGGTCTTTAGGGTTTGAGTGTTCTTTACCTATCATAATATCTGCGTTAGGATATTTGAGTAAATCAGCAATAGCAGTTAAATTATTTAATCTATTCTGAATATACTCTTTATCCCTAACAATCTTAAATGGCATCAATATATCTGAAGTTGCTCTATGTTTAACTATCAAGTAGCAGTATTCTATATCTTCATATATAGCCATATAAGCTTGTTGTTGTCCATACCAATTATCTGAGATGATATTCTTCTGGCATTGTTTATAGGTTGTATCACCTACTGCTTTACATTCTATGATATAGATTGGAAGATTCTCTCTATCTATTTTCTCAGATATGAATCCATCTGGATGTCCAACTAGTAAGAAATTATCATAGTCCTTAATAATTTCTTTACCATTTACACAAGGATGAATATCATATTTAATTGGAGCATTAGACATATAATCGAGAATAGTTTTCTCGTGCATATGTCCATCCATTAGAAAGTTATACTTACCGTCATTATTTAATTTCAAATTATTTAATTTAGATAGGTATACTTTCTTCTGACAACTTCCAAAGTCTGAACCGTGGAAATGAATTCTCCATCTATCTTGGTAAAACATAAATCCATTACCTTGATGTTTACTTTCTTTACAGATGGAGCAAGGGTTACTGCTTTCACCTAAGATATCTGCACCATGATAATAAGCATTGTACAGAATCTTAGGTAAAGCATCAGGCATATCTAGTAAAGGATTATATTCCATTAGTATTGTTTCCTATTAATTACGTTATTGAAGAACCATATTCCCATTACTATAGATATAGTAAGTGCTAGATTATCTCCTATGTCAATCGTTATTATTTTCAACTCCTTTCACAATACTAATACTTTCCTTCAAAATCCTAACTTGTTCTTCTGCTTTCCACGCTCTATCTCTATATTCAACTAAATCTTTCTTGATTTGATTATTATAGTTCTTAACCATATCTTCATATTTCTTATCATACTGTTGCTTCATTCTACCATGAGAATCTTTGAGAGATTCATTAGCTTTCTTTAAACTCTCATTCTCAGTCTTCAAAGTCCAATACTTATTAGCTGGAACTAGCGAAAGCTTTTCAATCTCTGCTTCCATCTTAGAGATAGACTCATCTTTAGACTTAATCAATTTATTGAATTCTTCTCTTTCGTTATTATGAGAAATCTCTTCATGCTTAATATATTTCTCTAAACTATCAACTCTAGATTTTGAGGCTGTCAATTGTTTATTAGTATCAGAGAGTTTCTGTTCAAGGATTTCAATACGTTCCTTTTGATGACCATTAGTTTCATTGACTGCCCACAGCTTTCCTTCAAGCTTCTTAACACTTTGACTAACCTCAAGGTAATGATCATATGCTTTCTTAGGAACCTTATAACCTAAGATGTAATAGTTACTCATATACTCACCAAGATTAGCGGTATAGTGAGATATAGTAACACCATTTGGAACATTCTTCATTACTATAACATCATCAGGTAGAGATTCATCTAGTTGAATTCTGATACCAGTCAAATCAATCCAGGATTTTGTTTTTGCTTCTTTAGTTTTATCGATGATCCAGGTTTCTCCTTTATATATAGCCACGATATTAGCATGTGCTTGTTTAATATCTTCGGTTATAGGTCTACCATCTCCATATAAACCTTCGTTCAGTTTCTTATGGATTTCTTGAATCAACTTATTTAATTCAGATTGAATATTTTGAATTTGTTGTTCATGATCATTTACCTGTTGTTGAGTTTTATTAGTTTTATACATAAATCTTTCATTCAATGTATACTCAACATTGTTTATCTTAGCATTTACAGCTTTAAGTTTGTTCTCTTCCAACACCTTCAACCTACTAAGAATGTTAGAGATATTAAAAGCAATACCTTCAAACTCTGTCTTTGAAGTATCTCTGAGATTATAGTGTTGGTTTCTCAGAGAATCTAATGACCCTGTTAATGCATCAAACTGTAACTGTAAATCTCCAATATTTAACTCATGTTTTTCTTGATTCTCATCAAGAGTATTCTTGATATATTCCCAAATCCGATTGATATTATGTTCAATATCCAAATGAGGACTAATATTATTTCCATAGTAACGTGGTTGATATTTCTTATCTTGTTCTTTCATTTGTTTAATCTCCAGTATTTCATATGCGTATATTGTTTTTACTTTAAACATATAATTCGTGTAGGGCACTCTTACCTGAACAGCAACACAGTAAGCAGAATTATTTATATATACCTTGCTTAAGGATATACACCTACTAATTAAGTTATTTAAAAAGGAATATCATCCTTATCCTTAATACCTTCTTTAGTTTCTCCACCATCTTTAGAGAAATACTTATCAGCAAGATTTTCATTACTAGTATTTCCTGTTCCCATATCTCCGGCAATAAGGTATTGCATTTGAGTTAGAGTAACATTAAATTCATTCTTAATTCTATCAATGGCAGTCTGATATGGAATAAACTTAATAGCCATTAAAGCTTTGAAATCTTTAATCTCTAATTCCCTAGCAAAAGGTGAGGGACTTCTATCCCATTCAGGATGATATCTCCTAAGTTTATTTTCTCCTACTGCTTTGATTGTGAGATTGTATCCTTTGTTAAGATCAAGAAGATCAATATCTTTTCTCTTCTCTCTCATATAAGGTTCCATAACTTTATCAAAGTTACTTTGACCACATTCCCATACATAAAAGCCAGCTTTCTCAGAGTCAAGACTTCCATCCCTCATTTCTTTTCCGTTGAAATAAACATTAAATAGATACCTCAACTCTTTCTTCATTCTAGAGATATCCTCTTTCTTAACTCCTGCATTCAGCATAGCTTTATAGGTAACACAGAAAGGGCATTTACCGATTTGATATTGCTGTAAATCTTGTCTGCTAATCCTTCCTCTCTCTGCCAAATATTCAACCAGCTTATCTTTACCAATCAAGTAATCCCAACAAATAGTATCTCGGTATTTATAACCAGTTTTCATAGCTGGTTCATAATAGCTATGTTTGTTATATGCAAGGAAAGGGATATTCTCTTCGTCATTACCGGCAAAGATAATTCTAAAGTTATACAATCCAGCAGTATCAAATTGAAAATATTTAGGTCTCTCTGCTTTTTCTTTCTGGAATTGATCTTCACGTTTTGAACGTTCCAAGTAGAATTCAACTAAATCAAAATTCGTCTTATCAGATTCGCTCATATCTATTAACCTTTCTGGTAATTAAATTATTTAAGTCTGTGAATTAAATCAAGTACTTTATCTCTAGCGTTCATTTGTTCAGTAATCTTACTAGACATAACAACATTAACAAACTCTAAAGATTCTATAACATCTTCTCTGTCTTTATCAGAAACTCTGTTATCTTTAAATTCAGGAAAGACTTGTTTGCCATGATCTAATATTGCTTCTAAGAAATCCCTGAATGATCCAACATTTTCAAAATGCAATCTTAAAGCTTTGTAATCAGCAGGATTATTATGCTCATAGATAATTGCATTTTGTCCTTTTTCGCTCATATCGCTCCAGTCTGGTTTACCTTTTATTACTTGCATTAACTTCCTCTTTATCTAGATTGAAGTTGTTCAAACTAACCATATTCTTCAGAGCATTTAGACCTACCATATCTAACTCTATACTAAGAATAGTAGTTAGAAAAATAATTAGTCTAAAAAACTCATTGAATGAGTATTGTTTCCACTCTCCATTTACTCTAGTTTCTACTAGATAAGCATTCTCTATTTTCTGAATAGATAGTCTAGTTGGCTCTTGAACTTCATTAGTTACTAATTTATCGCACATATATTTAACTCCATCTATCTGAACAATCTATGTCAATCTTTAAAGGGACAGTAAAGTTATAATCAAATACTTGTTTCATATACTGAATTGTACCTTTCTCCATAATCCATCTAATTTCTGTAATTAAATCATTTATATTATATTTAGTTCCTTCTAACTTCACCTCACTTTCTATACTGTCGTGTGTTTGTAATAACATTCTAGCATCAAATGGAAGATTAGTAAAGAAATCATTTATTAAAATCATTCCTATCTGAGCTATCAATCCGCTGAAACATTGAATACCAAAATTAACCGCTTGTCTCAACTCTCTCCTTCCATCTCCTGTCTGATAATTAGCTCCAGGTAATCTTCTTACTGCACCTAGAGGCATTCTAACAAATCCATTTTTAATACAGAATTGTTGAGTTTCTCTAATGTATTTCTTAACAGCTTGGTATCTATCTAGCCATTGGTCAATCAATCCTTGGCAGTATTCGATATCATAATCAATACCAAGTTCAGCATACAGCAATCTTCTAAGTCTAGGTGCTGAGACTCCGAATAGAATACCAAAGTTAATTCTTTTAATTGCAACTCTGTCAGTTTTAAATGTGAAATGATCTGGATGGTTCTTATCAGACAATATCTTTTGTACCTCATTGTATTCCATTCCTTTCAAGTCTGCCATAACTGCTGTATGAATGTCGTGATCATTATTGAATGCTTCAATCATAACAGGTTCTTGAGATAGCTGAGCAGCACACCTTAATTCACCTTGAGATAAATCTAATCCAATCCATTTGTATCCAGGAGTAGCAGCAAACATACCTTTGATAGATTTATCTCTAGGTATTTGTTGCATATTCAAACCCATTACCGAATCACCACAACTTAGCCTCCAAGTCTTCACCCATCCTTGACGGTAAGTATAGTGCATTCTACCATCGTACTTAACATACCTATCCAGCGGCTTATAGAATGAAGCATAGTTATGTAAATCTTTTCTATACTTAATGATCTCATCTAGAGTTTCTATATGCTTTCCATATCTCTTAAGTTCAGAAATTCTATCAAAGTTAACTGAATCATCAAACTCTAGATCATAATCTTCATTCTCTAATGCTTCATTTAAAATCTCTTCTCTGAATCCTAGTTGACCGTACAGAACATTCTTTAATTCATTAGATTTATTTGGATCAAACTTTCCTAACTTAGCTTGAAGCTTACCTCTAGTATCAACTATCCGATTAAATAATTTATTTTCTTCTCTCTTTCTCCAATCTTGGTCTAGGTATACGCCTGTAGTCTCCATCTTAGAAAGAATTTTAGTTACCTGAAATAAGGTTTGAGAAAGAGGTAACATACTGATTCGTTCTAGTTTCTTCAACATAGGGAAAAGTAACTGTCTAGAACCATCACCGTCCTTACCGTTATACAAAAGTATTTCATCTTTATGATGCTTAAGTAGATTAGTTCTATCTACTTTCCCTTTATAATCAACCAATAAAGGATCATCAAGAAACTCCCTAATAATTATGTCTAAACTGTTCTTCTCTCTATTCTCGTTAATCAAACTAGCTGCAATGTAAGTATCAAATATCTGGCATTTGATATCAATGTTCCATTTGTATCTAATCCAATTGATATCAAATTTAATGTTATGTCCTACGATTATATTCAAAGGGTTCTGTAGGATGTATATCAATCTTTGCTTATCTCTTTCAGCTAAATTATCTAATTGATTCAATTGCCAGCTATATTCAACCGTATTCTTATTTCTACTTAAAGCAAACGATATAATATTTCTATATGGAATTAAATAATTTAATCCTTCTGTTTCAATATCTAATCCATACTCTCTATAATCTTGATTATATAAATCTTCTACTCCTTTGAAATATAATTCAGGAAATACCACACTAGAAGGTAAGTTAGAGAATGCACCAAATAGAGAGGACTGAGATAGATTAGATTGTTTCTTCATATTAAATCTCTCCAAACAACCAATATAATAAAACTAGAATAACTATTAAAACTCCTATGCCTATAAATGTAATCAATTTATTTAACTCCTTTATAAACATCTTCCAATCTAGTCTCAGTTAATTTTTGATGAGGATAATTAATTCTAGTATAAACTTTTTGAGTAGTGCCTCTAGTATTAGCTAGTAGATCAATCTCAAGAATAGGATTTTCAGTATTACCTATCTTAGATAATTTACTTAGACTTTGGGCACAGTATTCAACCTCTCCTGACCCTTTAGCTATTCCTAAATCATTGGTTCTCTCGTATTGTGCCCTAGACATTTCAGTAATTAAGATAAATATTTTTTTATCTTGCTGTACTAACTCAGCTAACCCTTCAATATTCTCCTTAATTTTCTCCATCTCTCCAGGCTGCTTACTCTTCATCCTTTGAAGATAGTCAATGATATACACATCAAAGCTAGTTAGAGTAGCACGTATTTCTGGAAGAGAGAAGTTATTAACTACCTTCAGCTTCTCTGATCTAATTTCTAGCAATCTCCAGTTACGATCATCGAGTATAGAGTTATTACTTTCTATCTCTTGCCAACTAAATTCAGAATCTCTAGCCGCAATCCTACTCCATATCTGATCTTTGCTAAGTTCATAAGTACAATACAAAACCCTTGCACCTTGTTCAAGTAGATTACAAGCTAGCTCTACACAAAAAGTACTTTTACCAATTTTAGGCATACCACCAAATACGTGAAGACCTTGTACTAATCCTCCCCCTAACAGAGAATCAAATTCTTTAATTCCTGTTCTATAATATTTTAACTTCGGTGCTTTCTTGAAATTCTTTTTGATATAGTTGTTGTCGTAAGTTGAATAATTACTAATAGTACTAGACAACCAATCCAGAAAGATGGTTTTAGAATCTCCTGATAACAGAAAGCAAACGTCAGCTTTTTCCTTTTGATTCTCAGTAAACTGATCTGGAATTTCCAGCGCAATTGCTGTTGTTCCATAATCTTTAAGAGTTTTACAACCTGTTTTTGCTCCTTCATATCCTGCAAAATCTGGATCATATAAAATAAATACCGTCCACTTTCTTAAAAGATATGCTTGCTCTTTACTAAGCTGAGCACCTAATGAACATACTATATTCTTCAATCCTGCTTTCCTAGCTTGAAGGTAATCAGTTAACCCTTCCAGTAAGATAACTTCTTTGACGTTCTTATCTAATTCATTATGTCCTAACAGTCCCTTATTACCTGAACTATTCTTAAACCTGTCGCCTTCAATACTAAATATCTTTCTTCCTACTGTATGTTTATTTCCTCTGCCATAGGTGAAGGTTAGATATCCATAGTAAGGAGATTCAAAATCAGTTACTAATGTACCACCTAGATTAGCTATCTCTTCTGTTGTAAATCCTTTGGAAAAGAGAAAGTCTGAATACTGTTCAACCTCTTGGGAATTAGATAATTTAATTTTAGGTTTCTTAACTTCTTTGTTCTTTGTATCTCCACTATCTTCAATCCATCCTTTCCATAAGTTCTCTTCTGGTTGATAGGCTTCAGGATTAGGGAATTGATTTGTTTCTTCTAATCTTTTAATGAGATTAGGGAGAGTAAATTTTCCACATCCAGCAAAACAATTAAAATATCCTCCACCTTCAAACCTCTTTTCTGTATTACTGATAAGTAATATACTACCACTATTATTATTATCAGAATGTAATGGACACTTAACTGATCTAGGTTTATCCCAAGGAAGATCAAATCCATTCCATCCGAATAAAGTATTTAACTTACTTAATAACTCTTTGTCTTGTTCTTCCATTTATCTAATCTCCTTTGTCCATTGTTCTGCCATTGCTTTAGCTATACCTTGAAAAGTTTTAGCCCTAGCTTTTGCTCCACTAACTGTATGAGCATAACTATATAAAGGTTTAACTACATCAGTAGCTTCTAACAAATTTAATCCTCTTAACCATAATCCAGTCTTTTTAGTGTAAGGTTCTCCAAAATAATAAGGTTCAATGTATTGACTAGGTTCTATAAATCTAGTGGATATAATTCCTACAGGATTTTCTAAACAAACTCTAGGAATTTTAGAAGTAAATAATTTAACAAAGAAGCTTAGAGCCTCATCTTGTAGTTTTTGTTTATAGTGAAAATGTCTAGCGCCACTAATAGCTAAGTGTGTACAAGGTGGATATGCAATCATTAAATCAAAATCAATATTCTTATCTAATAGTTCTAAAATATCTCCTTTGAAATGATTTTTACAGTATACCTCACTATCATTTAAATCACATGACCATACCTCATGACCTAGTTTATTAAACTCAATTACTGTAATTCCGCTAGATTCGCAACCTATCAATACTCTCATCAATTTCACCATAAATTATAGGCTCTATTAAACTTCCACTTTCCTTAAATCCATATCCTCTCTGTCTTAGTTGCCACCAAACAATAGACTTAGATTCAAATAGATTATCTCTCATCTTAGGTGCATATAGTTTAAGACTTGTAGCTATCAACTCATCAAAGCTAGGTCTAACTGTAATTGCACATTGAGATATATCTTCAATGAGTACGGGAATAGGATTAGCTATAGCCACTACTCCCGTACATACTAAACCTTTAAGAAAGTTTCTTCTATTCATATCTTTAACAACTACAAGAAAAGAAGTTTTCTTTATCTTCAACTTTAGCTCCGGTTACTATTTCGTAGTGTGTCCAAAAAGTAGTATCTAAACTAACTCCATCCCACCTACTTCCTTGAACCCAATACTCACCATACTGAATGTAGTCTTTAGCTGCATCCATTAACTCTTCCACCCTACATCCAATTTCTATACAGTATTGTTCAATCCAATATTTAGAGTTATCAATTTGATTATTTAAATTACTTGATTCTTCTTTTTTTTTCTTTCTCTTGAAATGCTGGATGTGTCCAATCATGTCTAAGTGAGGTTATGGTATTTGGATAGAGAAACATCCAGAAAGTTTCTCCTTCTAAAACTTTCTTAGTTAGATAAGGATCAACAATACCGATGGCTGGATGTCCTAATACCGCATTACCTTGTGAGGAAATATGTATGTGATCTCCAGGTAAAAGATTTTGTCCAGCAACCACAGGCACTACAGCAATATGAATTGCATCCCTTTGTTGTGATTCAGTTAGTATTCTTCCGATTGTTTTCTGTATGTCTTTCACTTCTTTTCTCCTTTTCTTCTTTAGGTCTTTCTATTCCGTGTCTTTTATAGTAAAGATTTATTTCTATCTCATTGATACAAGACCTACGATAATTATTCTTTCTTTCTCTCTGTTTCTTGTTACTCAATCAACATACCTCCGCATATCCCATGCATTAGGATCAATTCCTAGATGAATAAGAAACTCTTCTCTAACTGCTGCATAGGAATATCCTTTCTTATACCTATACTTACCTATCCTATTCAAAGTAGAGACAGGATGTAAGAGTTTATGAATACTCAATCTCCTTCTCCTAATATCTCTTACAGCTTTCGACAAAGTAAAGACTTGACTGCCATCAGTAGCAATACAGCAGCAACTAAGATCAAAATCATCGATAACCTCAAATGGACAAGAGTAAATCTTATTTCCAACTTGCTCAACGATCAACTGAATCTTTATTTTATCTTTCTTGTAAGAGTACAGTTTACCTTCTGGACACTCAAATACACACTTGAAATTTAAGTTAGTTAATTTGTCTCTAGTCTGTTTAACCAACAAATCTAAATCAAATTTTTCTGGAGCATACTGAAATATTGTTTTACCTATTACTTGATTAGGAATAACAAAATACAAATCAAAATCATTCACCTTTGCTTTAGGATCAAACAATACTTGTAATGCTCCACCACAAAGGAGAACATTAGGAGAGAGAAGATTGAGATTAAGTAGGGGCATTAACTTACTTAACCTCATATCGAATGTAGATAAATTAAATGTCAGGTTCATTTGCTTTATCCTCCATCTCTTTATTCATCTTAGCAAAATCAATCTGCATTTTAAACTCTTCCAACTCTTCTTTAATTTTTGGATTATAAGAAATTGAAACAGAAACTTCGATCTTCAAATTATTGAAATACCCTAGGCTAGTTCCGCCTGCTGACATACCCGACATAAGAATCCATAAAGCTTTAGGGTGTGAGAGTTGTTTCTTAGTCTCATCTGTACAAGCTCTCCAAGCAATCTCTAAGATTTGAAACAAATCCAAATCTTTCTCAAGTTCCAACTCTCTAGTATTTTCCAAATCTAATTTAGATGCATCCATCATAAAGTTTTCCCCTTTCAATTAAAGAATTTAATTACTCCCAAAGTCCTTGCAATTCACCCTCTCCACAAACATATTTCCATTCTTTCTTTCCACTTTTGCCTATCCTAGATTGTCCAGTAGGTTTACAATCTGGCCTAGTTGGATGCTTAGGTGGCTTCTCTGAACAACTAGAGAAAAGATAGACTAATAGAACGATAATAAAAATACAGAACAAAGCTTTAAAGAAATCTTGTGTTCTCATCCTTTGACCTTAACCTTTCTTCTATGTCTACACTTAGAGCATTTCTGAACTTGATAAGTTTTTCCATCTCTGCCTACTTTGGCAGATTCAACAGCAACATAGTTATGATCGCACTTCATCTTTCTTCCCTTTATTAAATAATTTATTCCAAACTTCCGGTGGAATACCAGTCATAATAAATTCTCTCTGATGCACAGTCAGATCATTGAAAACAGTTTGGATTAGTTTACCTAACCACCATTGTTTTCTTCTGATAACGAATTCTTTGTAAGGCATAGGAATTTCCATCAATCTTACGAATCCATCCAGATCACAAATTCTACAAAGAAGAGTATTCTTTTCAGACTCTTCTTTCCTAAGTTCTCGATTGATATAATCGGTAGCTTCGTAGTCATTGTCAAAGTTCTGATCAATTCCACTAGCTAGAACTTTAACTTTATTGTAGAAAATACTAACTTTAATTTCTTTCTCATCCATAACTAATACTCCACTCTATTCGTAATGTTTTGAATTCGGGAAGGTTGAACTCTAACCTTATCTGTTTCAGTGAGATTAACACCCTTTTCTTTGATATGCAAGATAGCATCTCCTTTCATTGCATTATCAATTGAAGCCATCCAGCTATCAGTACTATTCTCTGGATGAAAGTTATACTCTGAATGTTTTGTGATCTCGTCAAAGTATTTCCCATTGAGGAAAATCATAAAAGTAAACTCATATCTAACTGTACTCCAACTTCTGTTAGCCATCACACCCTTTCTATTTGTCATCTTTAAACTTATTAAGTAATTTAATAAGCGGATTAAGTATTTGAATCCATTCAAGGATAGAGAAGAATAGACCATTCTCGGTTATCTGATACTCTTCTCTATGTTCCGTTCGGACTATCTTAAACTGTCTAATATCTAAATAGATTCGTTTCTGCACATTCTGAAAGATAACTCTGATCCTCCATATGTGGTCATCATCAGAAGGAAGAATGATAGGAAGAGATAACTCTACTGTTGTCCATAACTTGCTAACTGATTTCTTTTCGGCTTTACTATAGACAGCTTTCCTATCAGCTAGAGTACACATACTATTCCATACTAACAAGTATCTCTTGATATCTTCTCTTGATGAGTGAAGCATTTCCAAGTGTTGTCTCAATGCTTCTCTGCCTGATGGTTTCAAGCGTTTCAATATTCTCTTGAGGAAATCGTTCGTCAAAATCGTTCTTTTCGATCTTGACATCTACCCTCCTTATCAACTTATTTAATTCAGGTATAGATTGCATTGTTACTTGTTCAGTTTGAGTAAGGGGAGTCATAGATTCAACCTCTCCACCCTCCCTAATCTGCTTAAGCTTTGCCATTACATCATCAACTGTAGACATCTTTTCTTCTTTTTCCTTTCTTCAATTGTTCTAAAAGTTGTTTGGATTTCTCTAACTCTTCTCTTACTTTCTCTAATTCTTCAAACTTTTCTTGTTTCTGCTTTCTCCAGAATACTTGCCTCTCAAGTCTAGCTTGATTCTCCAATCTAAGAGCAATAATAATCTCCAATAGTTGTTTAATCATAATAGTTAAGTTATTTAATTGTCCTAGCAAAAGGCCGGATTATTATTTAACTCTTCTCCTGATTTGTCAGAGACTAGATAGAGTACTGAGAGATGGGTACATAAACGATTGGACTGAGGATAGGATTCTAGGAACTTATATCTAGCCGATTCTAGAGACATCTTATTTTCCCTAACCAAGTGCTCTAGTAAAGCTGCTTCAACTAACATATCATATTTGCTACTCTTGAGTATAGTAGCTTCTTTCAACCTTCTCTTATTCATCCATATTCTTAATGAATTTGGTATTTGAATGTGTGTTTCTGGCATATAAAGTTCTCCTAAAGTTAGTTGAAGTTGATGAGGGAGAGAAGACCAAAGGAGAATCAAAATATCTTCTCTCCCTCATCTCTAAGCTTCTACTTGTCACCCATTCTAGAAGCTTAGGTATTAAATTATTTAAGTGGACAGTTGAGGCATATAGCTTAATAGAGGCTTCTCAACATTAGATTTACTTATGCTGTTACTTCTCTCGAAAGTAACTGTCCACTAGCATACTCTAGCCGTCTTACGATATACGGAATGGTGATCAGTCCATCAACCTATCTAGAGTACCGTTGTTCCACCTAGGAATTTAGGTCAAACACCTAACCCTTAGAGTCTACAACAAACCCAATTGAAGCTAGAGACTAGGTTTGATGAAACATTACTTACAATTAATGTAGTTCCACCGGCATTCTCTAGCTATCTCTCAAATATCGATTCTAGGATGTGATACCTTAAGCCTACCTTATTCGTTGAGTAACTTACAACTTATTCGATAGCATCCTAGAATTTCTCAGGCTGCTTATATCCTCTAAGCGTTGGCCTGGATGTTATTGCCTGATACAAGACTCGAACTTGTAACCTTATGGGTAGAAACCATATGCTCTATCCATTTGAGCTAATCAGGCTTATTATCTAATTTAATTATTTGTCCATCTTCTAAATACTTAAGAAGTTTATCAACAACTTCTTCTCTATCACCCTCAAAGATCGATCTAGGAATATGTAACGTTACATTAGTTTTAACATAATACAAACTTCTACAACTACTTGAACAAAACTTTTGATTAACTTTATATTGAACTATTTTCTTTTGACAAAACGAACAAATAAATTCTTGAGGTATCCAAGTTCTATTTCTACATTTAATTGAACAGTAGATATGATTACGCCTCTTAGGTTCAAATAGTGTATTACAGAACTCACAATGCAAAACTTCAGGTAACTTATTAACTCCCATAATCAGCACTATACAAGCTCTCCTTGAGTTTGTCAACAACAAAAATAGCATTAGATTTATTTAATGTAATTACAATGTAATTACTATTCAATATAAATTAAAATGCCCTAGGATTTTCTAAAAAGTACCCCTGTACTATCCTATAGGTCTGATTTTGATAGAGGCGTGGTGAGCTTGCTAGATAGGTTTTCCATATGCTCTAGAAGCTCTCCAATCGGCCGATTCTTGGAATTATTTTTGTATCTTTCATAAGATTAAATGTTTCTAAGATAGTACAATCCATCTTGATTCACAAATTAAATATTTATCCAAAATTTTGGATACTGCCTTCGATATACTCAGTATTCTACATAGGGTCAAGTGTAATTAAAAGCACTCCACATAGCTATCTTATAAAACATCTTTCCTTCCATTTCAACACTCTCAAACCTTCCGACCATAAACACCCAATACCCCAATCGATAGATTCTAATGAAATCATATCTATCCAACTCTAGTTTTAATAATTTGTCTTTGAGCATAATTAAATAATTTGTTTAAGGAGAGAGTTAGGGAGAGATTATTAGTCTCTCCCTATTGATTTAATCTACTCCGGTAGCTTGATTCTTTCCCCCTTTACCACTTGGAGTTGTTTTATTATGAGGCTTCTTCTCACATTGCTTACAAAACTTTCTAGGATTTTTATCTTGAAAAGTACCACCACAATCCGCACAAGTTTGTAAGTCTTTACTTTGTTTATTGTGATGTTTGCTTGGTTTTTCTTCTGACATTACCATTTCTCCTGTGAGAGAACTTTGATCTTATGGGTATCCGACCACCCCTTTTGCTTACGAAGTTTTCTAGCCTGACGCCTAGACTGAACGGTAATAGTTTCGGGATCAGAGGGGTCATTAGCTTTGATTAAACAAATCTTTCGACCGTAGATGTTACTAGATGGTTTCATCACAAGCATCATACGGTTATATTGCTTAACGTTCTCTTCATCAGTAAAGAGAAATCTGCCCTTCTTCTGCTCGTCTTTCCTGGCTTGCTTTTGATCCTCCCTAACTTCTGCTACAGCTTTCCTATCTCGGATAAACTGAGCCATATCACGAACAGAGATATTGATTGAATTAGCCGATTCTTGGTTTAAAGTTTTCATAGTTCCCTTTGAATTAAATTATTTATCTTTCGATTTGTTACTTATTTGATAGGAGAATCTTTCTGCATCGATAGAAGCATCTAATGAGTTACTAACACTCTGCTTTTTCTTTAGATAAATTATTTCTTTACGGTATAATTTATCAAGAGTATTTTCACTTCTACCTATACAACTATCACATTCATCTCCCAAAGAGGTTACTTGATTCACTCCACACTTACTGCATAGCATAAATCACCTCAAAGTTAAGGGAGAGAGGTTTTACCCTCTCTCCCTATACCTTTTCCAGATTGTTGATGATCTAGGCCAATGCGTCAGCGGCAGTTTGCTTAGTAGAGTTTTTCTTTCGTCCTGCTCCACGAGGATTCTGGACCTTTTCTGTTTCCTGCTCAAGAGCACGAACCAACCATTCCATATCCACACTGTTCTGACGAGCAAGAGCCATAGTGGTTGTCAGGTCGTTGTCTCCGAGAATGTAATGAACAAGCAACTGATAGCCGTAAGGGGATTCGGGATACGAGAGAATCTTACGAAGTTCCTCTTGTTTCGGCTTTTCCTTCCGTCCAGCAACCTCGCGCTTAACCTGATCCACCTTGATCTTACCATCACTAGGAGTGCTTGAAAGTGTAGCCTCAAACTCAGCTTTGAACTTGTCCTTGTCAAGCTTTCCATCTTCCTTGCGATTGGCTTTGGCAAGCGTAGCAATAGCGGTGCTCTTGATACGTCCTGACTCGAAAGCATCTTTGAGACCAGCAACGTTAGCTTTAAGAGCTTCAGCCACAATAAGCCAGTTATCAACCTGCTGTCTACTCACACCGAAACGGTCAGCAAGATCAATAACCGTGAACTTGGGAGAACCATCTTCGTTCTTGTAACTAGCGAGCTTAGCTGCAAGCTGTACTTTCATTACCGGGGTGTTGTTCGTGCGAAGTTCATTCTCGGCGATACGCTTCCACACGATGTCATTGACATTGAACGGAATGACCGTTGCCTTGAATGGAAAGTCAGGACGAATCGACAGACAAGCCTTAGCTCTCTGCTGTCCTAACACAACGTAAAACTGTTCGTTGAAGACCGTGACCACGCCCGGTTGAATCTGTGTATCAACTTGGATGGACTTAGCTAGACTCTCATTGACCGCAATGGTCAAACGATCATCGAACAACTCAGGATACTGACTAACGAGAGGATCATTCTTATCGAAAAACTTAAGTTCGTTAGCTGGAATACTAACAATTGTTGATTCATCAATCTTTGCCATTTTGTTTTCTTCTTTCTTGGTAGATTTTTTGGTAGCCATAAAGTTTTCTCCTTTGATTTAAATTATTTGATTATCAAACATCTTGATAACCTATCTGCTCATTAAGACAGTCAGGATTATACCTCAATCTGACTGTCCTGTCAACAGATAAATTATTAAACTTTTCTAATATATTTCCTCTCAAGTTCTTTGTACAGAGGTGAATTCTCTACTGCTTTTCTGTCAGCATCCAAAGGTTTGTTTACTCCTAACCTTTGCAGCTTTCTCAAGGTATAACAGAGCATTTTATAACCTCTGCTCGATTGCCCGGAGTGATAGTCGTTGAGAAAGAAAGCTAATATTATCCAGTTACGCTTGCTAACGAGATTGTTTTTCATTTCATTCTCCTTTCAAGTTTAAGCACTCAAGGAAGGAACTAGGGGCATTAGTTCCAACCTTCAATGCTTAACGATTCTTATTTTGTTCTTCTATTTCTCTCCTTCTCCTTTCATCTTCTTCTCTTCTAGCTCTATCGATCTGATCCCTAACTAACTGCGCTTCTCTTTCAAGCCTCAGGCGTTCCTCAGCCTCTCTTCTTTCTCTTTCTTGTCTCTCTTCTTCAGGAGTCATATAAAGTTCCTTTCTTTGTTTTCAAATATCAACTAACAAAACCATATTAACTTATTTGATTTCCATTGTCAAGAGGATAAAAAAGAAATTTATCACTCCATCTAACTCTCCATCACTAGCATCTAGGAGGATACCACCTAGAGCAATGATCAGAGCTATCAACAGGGCAATGATCAGTCCGATCTTCTCAAATCCGGTTCCGTTGTTTCTCAATCTCATTAGTTATCCCTTTCAAGTTATTTAACTACTCACGGAAGAGATCATAGCAGAGATGATCTCAACCGTCAATGGTTAAAGTGCATCGATAGGGAGAGCATATCCTGGATTGATTAACTCTAACCAAGGTTTTGTATACTCAACAGAAGAGACTTGTTTGTAGGGATAGATGCATAAACAAGTTTCTTCATACTCAGCTTTGATTCTAATTGAATCGGCATTTCTTAAATCCTCTGCCATAAACAGAAGTTGTAAAGCTTTATCGAGCATATTCTTTGAATTCATTTTCGTTCTCCTTTAATCAACTAATTTAATTCCTCACAGAGAGGATCATACCGTAATATGATCCCTACTGTCAAGCATTATTTTAGCCTTTGGTCGGTCTTTCCCATTTATGGCCGCAGTCATTGCAAATCATAATGGTTATGAGTTTCGATCCTCGTCTGATCACACTTAATACTCTATTGTTAGTGTGAGAGCAGTTTTCATCTCTTTTCTTCGGCATTACTTATTCCCCTTTCTAGTGTTCTGCCACATTTCCACTAGCATATCAGCATATCCCTTAACTCCCAGGATAGCGATATACCACACTTGCTCTGATCTCGAATGATTCACCTTTTCAACGAAGGTATAGAATGACATTTGTTTTTCTCCTATGCTAGTTTATAATCGTAGGTTTTGAAGAATTCTCCGCTATAGGTAGCGTTGAATGTGCTGAACTCAATTCCGTGCTCAAGTCCGTGCTCTATCTCATCCGGCATCATAGTCCAGGATTCGTAAGAGATACCACACATCGGATTGTATACTTGATCCCAACCATTGTGCCATCTGTACCAGATTTCATAGCTAGCTTGTCTAGAGGTAATTACCTCTTGTTCTTTGGTCTCAGCGTTGGTTTTGATAATGTTCATTGCATTCTCCCTTTCTGTCAGTTGTTTAGGTTCTCAGGGGAGGAATTAACTAACTTAATTCCAACCCTCAAAACCCAACCCTAGATGCACAGCAAGATGTCTGTCATTGTCTGCTCTAACTCTTCGATTGTCAATCCTGCCTCTGTCCACTCCCATACCAGCTTGAAGTAATCGAAACTGGCGAATTGATTAGTGCTGACCCTTCGATATGATTTCTTGATTGTCATTGGTCTATCTCCTGTGTTATTTGGTGTTTGGGGCACCTTAGTTGTTTAGTGGCGATACCCTTTCAGCTTTGTCAAGCCTGTACCTTCCCAGTCAATATTACGTACTTTAGCATTGTCAGCTAGGGCATTGCATATTTGCCCTTCGTAGTAGTACCTCGCTAACCCTACCTGCCTACGCTGCTTAGCGGATTTACTCATCAACTGCTGAATCCTCACTGCTGCTCTCTGTATTCTGTCGTGTATTCTGCCCATTGTGTTAACCCTTTCCGTTGTTTGTAGTTAGTGACTCAGGGAGAGGCTAGAGTATGTCCCTAGCCTTACCCTCAATCCCTCACTACCACTCCCGGACATCTTCCACCGCGAACACTCCTGATACTTCATCCTCGGTAGCATCCCACTCATACTCGAAGACTTCCGAGTAGTTATCCGCTACCAGCACTTGAGGCATATGGAACCTGGCTAATGATCCACGGTAGCTGCCAGTAAACTGTCTCATAGCGTTAGGCTTGCTCAAGTAGGTAGTAACGCTTCCGTCTGCTTGTGTGCTAGTCCCGATTACGTGTTGTTGTCTCATAGTCTCTAATCTCCTAAGTTAAATTTTTTAATTCGTCCGAAGACGGAAATATCTATTGCAACGAGCGTGCCAGACGATAAGTGCTTTAAAATCAGTAACTCTTATTTAGGGTGACAACCATATATGACAAAATTTTGTCGTCCACAGTTGACACGTAAACCACAGATGACAAAATAAATTCTAACTAATCTAATTTTATGATTTCTTCAAAGTTTATATATTTCATATTATTTAATTTATCATATAAGTCCTTTACTGTCAATATTTAAATAATTATTAAAAATTAACTAATTATATTTAAAGTGCCGTTAAACGGCATAAGTATATATTATTCATATACTTATAGAATAATTAAATATTTAATTAAATTTCGG
>Ga0081540_1000416_pt1 | contig 42012 bp, 35 predicted proteins | sample TabmetS2T1R1_FD_71024 | JGI IMG/M metagenome (GOLD analysis project Ga0081540, IMG submission 71024) | Tabebuia heterophylla rhizosphere microbial communities from the University of Puerto Rico - S2T1R1 | ecosystem: Host-associated > Plants > Roots > Rhizosphere ...
TCCACCCGGTACCCCTCGAAGGTCCCGGGCGGGAAGACGGTGTCCAGGTGGCCGATGAGCGCCACCGGCGGGAGGCGCGCGTCGCCCGCGGGGCGGAACACCCGGTGGTCGGCGTAGCGAGCGCTGGCGACCGCGCTGGCCTCCACGCCTGGCAGCGCCAGCAGGGCGCTCAGCCGCCGGCCGACCTCGAGACCGCCCTCGCGGTTGTCGGTGAAGGAGTTGACCTCGACCAGTGCGCGGAGCGCCTCCTCGAAGGCGTTCTCGCGGCCGCGCCACCATCCGGTCCAGCTGTCAGCGGTCATCAGGCAGTCCGGTTTAGCCGAAACCAGCAGGACGTTGCTGCTAGCGTGGCCGGGACCGATGGCAGACGTGGTGACCAGCACCGCCGGCGACCTCCAGGTCAACGTCGTCCAGCCGGAGGCCGCCGCCCGGCCGCCGCTCCTGGTGGTCTTCTGTCACGGGTACGGCGCCTCAGGAGAGGACCTGGTGCCGTTCGTCCCCGAGCTCCTGGAGCGCGAGCCTCGGCTGGCCCCGGTGCGCTTCGCCTTCCCCGCGGCTCCCATCGAGCTCGGCCAGGCCGCCTGGGGCGACGCCCGGGCCTGGTGGCCGCTGGACTGGATGAAGCTCGCAGCGCTCTCCCGGAGCCCCGAGGGACGTGAGGCGCTCCAGAACGAGGTCCCGGAAGGCCTGGTCGCGGCGCGGCGAAAGCTCCAGGGGTGCATCGAGGCGCTGCTCGCCGGCTCGGGCGTGGCGCCGGAGCGGGTGGTGCTCGGCGGATTCAGCCAGGGCGGGATGCTGGCCACGGACCTGGCTCTCCACTGGGAGCATCGCCCGGCGGCGCTGGTCGCCCTGAGCGCGGTTCCGGTGACCGCGGACATCTGGCGGAAGCTCGCGCCGCGGCGGGCGGGCCTGCCGGTCATCCTCTCCCACGGGCGGGAGGACGTGGTCCTCCCCTACTCTCAGGGCGAGGCGCTGCGGGATCTCCTCTCAGCCGCCGGCCTCGCCGTGGAGTTCATCCCCTTCGACGGACCGCACACCGTCCACCCCGACGCGCTGGACCGGGTGGCGCAGCTGCTGGGGAGCCTCTTACCTTCCTGAAGGCCATGCCCTCGCCCTCGCCTTTCAAGCGCTTCACCGGCACCGATCGCTACCTGACGAATCCCGCGCTGCAGGCGGCGGTGAACTGCGCGCTGTCCCTGGAGCGGCCGCTCCTGGTCAAGGGGGAGCCGGGCACTGGAAAGACGCTCCTCGCCGAGGCCATCGCCACGGCGGTGGGGCTGCCGCTGCTCACCTGGCACGTGAAGAGCACGACTCGCGCGCAGGACGGCCTCTACGTCTACGACACCGTGCAGCGGCTCCACGACAGCCGCTTCGGCGACGGGGACGTGAAGGACGTCGGCCACTACATCCGCTGGGGGCCGCTGGGACAGGCCTTCCGCTCCCCGGGGCGGGTGGTCCTGCTCATCGACGAGGTGGACAAGGCGGACCTCGAGTTCCCCAACGACCTGCTCCACGAGCTGGACCGGATGCGCTTCCGGGTGATGGAGACCGACGAGGAGATCGTCGCCGCCGAGCGCCCGGTGGTGGTCATCACCAGCAACAACGAGAAGGAGCTGCCGGACGCCTTCCTCCGTCGCTGCGTCTTTCACTTCATCGACTTCCCGGACGTCGAGCTCATGAAGCGGATCGTCCGGGTGCACCACCCCGCGCTCGAGGAGGCGCTGGTGGACCAGGCGCTGGACGTCTTCTACCAGCTGCGCTCGCTCACCCGGCTCCGCAAGCGCCCGAGCACCAGCGAGCTCGTGGACTGGCTCGCGGTGCTCCAGGCGGCGGGCGTCCAGAACGTGAAGCTCGAGGCCCAGCTGCCCTTCGTGGGCGCGCTGCTCAAGAAGGAGCAGGACCTCGAGGCCTTCGCCGAGGCGGCCGGGGCGCGCCGGGCGCGGGGGTAGCAAACGCGGGGGTAGCACTCAGATGTTCGTCGAGTTCCTCTACCAGCTGAGGCGGCACAAGGTTCCGGTCGGGGCGCAGGAGGCGCTCGCGCTCGCCCGGGCGCTGGAGGCGGGCCTCCATGACAGCTCGCTGGAGGGCTTCTACGACGTGGCCCGGTCGCTCTGCGTCCACACGGAGGCCCACCTCGATGCGTTCGACCAGGCCTTCCTCGCCCACTTCAAGGGCATCGAGGCGAAGGGCGAGGCGCTGGCCGAGGAGCTCCTCCAGTGGCTGCGCGACGCGGCCCGGAAGCCTCCCCGCGAGCGGACCCCGGAGGAGGCGGCGGCGCTCGACGCGCTGGACGCCGCGACGCTGCAGGCCCTCTTCGAGCAGCGGATGCGCGAGCAGCGCGAGCGCCACGACGGCGGGAACCGGTGGATCGGGACCCGTGGCGCCTCGCCGTTCGGCAACGCGGGGAAGGCAAACGCGCCGGAGGGCTTCCGCATCGAGGGAGAGGGCGGTGGACGGAGCGCGCTGAAGACGGCCGACGCCCGCCTCTACCGGGGCTACCGCGACGACCAGGTCCTGGACACCCGGGCGATGGGCATGGCGCTCCGCAAGCTGCGGGCGTTCACCCGGGAGGGCGTGGCGGACGAGCTGGACCTCGACGGGACCATCGACGCCACCGCGCGGAACGCCGGGGAGCTGGAGGTGGTGCTGCGGCCTCCGCGGCGACCGGACACGCGGGTGCTGCTGCTGCTCGACGTGGGGGGATCGATGACCCCGCACGCGCACCTGGTGGACCGACTGTTCAGCGCGGCTCGCCAGGCGACGCACTTCAAGGAGCTGCGGACCTTCTACTTCCACAACTGCGTGTACGGCCGGGTGTACCGGACCGAGCGCTTCTCGGATCCCCTCCCGCTGCCGAACCTGCTCGCCGACTGCGGTCCGCACTGGAAGCTGGTGATGGTGGGGGATGCGCTGATGGCGCCGTACGAGCTGATGCTGCGCTCGAGCGGGACCGACCTCTTCGACCCGGATGGCCCGGAGGGCGTCGTCTGGCTGATGCAGCTGGCCGAGCACTTCCACCGGCACGTCTGGCTGAACCCCGAGCCGCAGAGCGCCTGGTGGGCGCAAACCGTGCGCACCATCCGCAAGGTGTTCCCGATGTTCCCGCTCACCCTGGGCGGGCTGGGCGAGGCGGTGACGCACCTTGCGCGGCGGGGAGCCGCGCGGGCCTGAGCCCCGACCCCGGGAAAGGGTGAGCGTGGTCCTTGCAGGAGCCGCCGCCCGGGAATGTCGCGCCGGTGCGTTCCCCGTGACGTAGGCTGCCGGCACTCGATCGAAAGGAGCCGCAATGTCCCTTGCCAGCTCGGTGGCGCCGCCTCGAGTCATGAACATCGCCGACCTGCGGCGAGCGGCGATGCGGCGGCTCCCGCGCGCGGTGTTCGACTATGTCGACGGCGGCGCGGACGCGGAAAACACGCTCCGCTCGAACGTCTCCATCTTCGACCAGATCCTGTTCCGGCCCCGCGGTGCGGTCGCCTCCCCGCGCGCGAACCTCGAGACCACGGTGCTCGGGCAGCGCTTCTCGCTCCCCTTCCTGCTCGCGCCGGTCGGGAGCACCCGTCTGCTCTGGCCGAAGGGCGAGGTCGACGCGGCCCGGGCCGCGGCTGCGGTCGGCGCCGGCTACATCCTGTCCACCCTCGCCGGGACCTCGCTGGAGGAGGTGAAGGCGGGGAGCACCGGGACGTGCTGGTACCAGGTGTACCTGGTCGGCGGCCGGGAGGTGGCGAGCGCCGCCATCGAGCGCGCGCGGAAGGTGGGCTACAGCGCCCTGGTCCTCACGGTGGACACCGCCATCTCCGGCCTGCGGGAACGCGACTACCGAAACGGTGTCGCCCATCTCGCGGGGTCGAATCTCTTCCGGAAGCTGCCCTACGTCTGGAACGTCCTGGCGCACCCTGGATGGCTCCTCGGCTACCTCGGCGACGGCGGGCTGATGAGCTTCCCGAACGTCGTGCTTCCCGACGGGCCCATGCGCTACGCGGCGGTGGCGGCCGCCCTCGAGCAGTCGGTGGTCTCCTGGGCGGATCTCAAGTGGATCCGCGAGCTGTGGAAGGGCCCGATCGTCATCAAGGGAATCCTCACTGCCGAGGACGGCGAGCGCGCGGTGGACGAGGGCGTGAACGCAGTCATCGTGTCCAACCATGGAGGACGGCAGCTGGACGGCGTCTTCCCCGCGCTCCGGGCGCTCCCCGAGGTGGTGGCGGCGGTACGCGGGCGCATCGAGGTGCTGGTCGACGGCGGCATCCGGCGCGGCAGCGACATCGTCAAGGCGCTCGTCCTCGGCGCGAAGGCGGTCCTGGTCGGACGGGCGTACGCCTACGGCCTGGGGGCAGCGGGCCAGGCCGGCGTGGCCCGCGCCATCGAGATCCTCACCGCCGATCTGAACCGGACCCTGCGCCTGCTGGGCGTCGCATCGCTCTCCGACCTCGACCCGTCGATGATCGAGCTGCCGGCGGACTTCGCCCCCGGGAGAAGGCGACTGGCCGCGATGGCGGACGCTGGTCGGGCAATGGACGGCGCGAGCGAGCACCGCGCCACCGACGTGCACTGAACGGCGTCCTGGCTGGACGCGGGCATCCGCTGGGGCATGCTCTCCACACGAGGTGCCTCATGGGACGTGCGATTGCGTTGACCTGTGTGCTGCTCGCCGTGGCCGCCGCGCCGGCCCGGGCCGGGGAGACGAGCGAGGCCGCGGCGCTTCAGGCCGCCGAGGCGTGGCTGAAGCTCATCGACGCCGGGCAGTACGGCGCATCGTGGGACGAGGCCTCGGCCTCGTTCCGCAAGGCCGTGTCCCGGTCGACGTGGGAGAAGAAGGCGGCGGCCGCGCGCGAGCCGCTGGGGAAGGTGCTCTCGCGGAAGGTGGCCTCGAAGCAGCTCACGCACGAGCTTCCGGGAGCGCCCGACGGCACGTACGTCGTCCTGACCTTCGACACGCGCTTCGAGCACAAGGAGCGCGGCGTGGAGACCGTGACCATGATGCTCGACGAGGGGCGGTTCCGTGGCGCGGGCTACTTCATCCGCTGAGAGCGAGCTCGGGCTCGGGCCCGACACCGCGCTCCTGGTCCTGACCGGCGCGGGGGTGTCGGCGGAGAGCGGGCTGCCCACCTACCGGGGCTCGGGAGGGCTGTGGCGGTCGCACGCCTTCGAGCGACTCGCCTCGCCGGAGGGATTCCACGCCGACCCCGCGCTGGTGTGGCGCTTCTATTCCGAGCGGCGGGAAGCGGCGCTGAGGGCCCAGCCGAACTCCGGCCACCGGGCGCTGGTCGACGTGGAGCGGCGGCTCGGCGAGCGCTTCCTCCTCGTGACGCAGAACGTGGACGGGCTGCATCGCCGGGCCGGGAGCGAGCGCCTCATCGAGATCCACGGGCGGCTGCTCGGAACGCGCTGCTCCCGCTGCGGACGGCCGGAGAGCGCGGACGAGACGGCATACCCGGAGGGCGAGGTCCCCCGGTGCGAGCGCTGCAGCGGCACGCTCCGTCCGGCGGTGGTCTGGTTCGGCGAGGCGCTCGACCCGGCGCACCTCGAGGCGGTGGAGGACTTCCTCGACCGCTGGCGTGGTGGACGGCTGGTGTTCCTCGCTGCCGGGACCTCGGGAGCGGTGTGGCCGGCGGCGGGGTTCGTGGACGTGGCGCGGTCCCGCGGCGCCGAGACCTGGCTGGTCAACGCCGAGCGGGCGGACAACGCCGGCCGGTTCGACCATGTCCGGGAGGGACCGAGCGGCACGCTGCTTCCGGCGATGCTCGGCGCATGATTGGGAGGAGGCGGGGCCGCCCCGGCCAGCCCGGGACAGCCGCCGCGAGACAGAAAGGCCCTAGCCGAGCCCGCCGGGCGGATGCCCGACGCGCACGCTGTCCGGGCCAACGGAGACGTGCGAACGCGAGAGCCAGTGGCAGTGCGCGCAGTAGCTGTAGCTGGTGCCAGGAGTCATCCGAACGGCCAGCTCCCCACCGCACAGCGGACAGCCTGCGGGGAGGGTGAAGTCGGCGGTCTCTTCCTGGCGATCGACGGTACCGTTCAACATGGGAGATCCGTAACGCAGGCCCCGCGGCGCGCAACCTGCAGAAAGGACTCGGGTCCGCCAGCGCTCAGTCGCGCTTGAACCTCACCGGCGTGAACTCGGCCTGGAAGGCCTGCCCGGAGTCGATGATCCCGTTCGTCTCCAGCTTCCGGATGAGGTTCTTGACCCTGTGCTGCCACCCGGGCCACAGCCGGCCCTTCTCGTACATCGCGTGGTACTTCACGGGGTTGGGGATGATGGTCGCGAGGAACGCCGCCTGCTGCACGCTGAGGTTGCGCGGGTTCACCCCGAAGTAATGCCGCGACGCCTCGCCCAGCCCGTTGAGGCCGGGGCCCCACTCGATGATGTTCAGGTAGATCTCCATCAGCCGGGCCTTCGGCAGCGAGGCCTCGAGGGCGACGGTGAACAGCGCCTCGCGCACCTTCCGGGCGAAGGTCCGCTCCCGCGACAGGAAGAGGTTCTTCGCCAGCTGCTGGGTCAGCGTGGAGGCGCCCCGCACCCGGCTGCCTTCCGCGGCGTCGATGATGCTCTCCTTCATCTCGTCGAAGTCGAAGCCAGGGTGGAACCAGAAGCCGGCATCCTCGCTCGTGGTGATCGCCCGCGAGACGTAGCGGGGCAGCTCGGAGATGGGGACGAAGTTCGGGTTCTGCGGACCGACCCAGATCTCCCGGGCGTGACCTGAGGCGTCCACCGGCCGGTAGATGAACGGGCCGCGCAAGAAGAAGGGCGTCGACCTGGACGCCGCGCGGAGACCGGCCAGGTCGAGCTTCACGTCCAGCAGCCACTGCTCGGGATCCCGGACCGGGCCTGACACTCGCACCCGGGCGTCGAGCAATCCGGGGATGCGCGGCGCCTCGTCTCCGAGGCTGAACTGCGGCGGCAGCGCGTCGACCGCGTCCTGGTACCGCAGCTGGTCCACCCGCGCCTCGGCCCGGAAGCGGGGAACCCGGGTCCCCTCGTACACGCCCTCGAGATTCACCCGGAGCGAGTCGTTCTCCCCGAACCCGATGTGCCCGTCGCGGAGGCGGACCTCGCGGCTGCCGCGGTCCCAGTCCACCGTCCCCGCGCCGGACAGACGCCAGGGTCCGACCGGCTCCGAGGCCAGCCGGCTCCCCTCGAGGTAGAGGCCGTCGATGCGGCCCGAGACCTCGAGCTCGCCCCGCTTGAGGTCCGCCGGAAGCACCCCGTTGATGCGCGCGGTGACCGAGCCTGCGGTGGCGCGCACGCCGACGCGCTGGCCGAGCAGCTCGATGAGGGGGCGGAGCGGCATCGCCTCGAGGGCGCCCTCCACCTGGAAGGGCTGCTCCCGCACCCAGCGGACGGTGGAGCGCGCCTCGCCGCCGCCGTCCCGCTGCACGACCACCTCCAGCACGCGTGCCGAGGCCGCCCCGGAGACCTGCACCTGGGCATCCCAGGCCCCGAGGTCGAGCGGGTGGCCGTCCTGGCTGGAGACGAGCTCGACGCGGAGGTCCTCCACCTCGAGGCGGGGCAGGCTGGCCGAGCTCCCCGACGCCGGCGTCTCTGTGCCCGGCGCAGGGGGTTTCGCCTTCAGGCGCTTCGCCAGCGCGCTGAGCCCCTCGAGGTGCGTCCCCGGGCGCACCACCACCGTGCGCATCTGCACCAGGCCTGGCTCGAGCCGTCCGGCGAGCAGCGCCGTCCACCGCGGGCGAACGCGCACCCGCTCCATCTCGAGGACCACCGGCGCCCCGGGCTCGGGAGCGATCCGCACCGGGCCGAAGCTGAGCCGGAGCCCCCAGTCGACCTCGCTGTGGCTGCCCACCTCCACTGCGCCGAGCCGTGCGGCGAGCGCCGCCTCGACCCGGTCTCGCAGTCGCGAGCGCACCGCGTTCGAGTTCAGGATCGAGTGCAGCACCGCGATCGCGCTGAGCAGCGCGAGGCCGATGACCGCCGCTCGCTGCAGCCAGCGGCGCCGCCGCGCCCGTCGCCGGGCACGGGGTGGACGCGGCACGGGTGTGCGCGTCCACGCTGAGCTCGTCGGCGTGGATGGGGCAGGTCGCATCGTCGGCGTGTGCGACCAGAATCCTAATGTCCCGACGGGACTTGCGTCTGCCCGCCCGCCCGGTCGGAAGGCGCACTCTCGTCCGAAAGTTCGCTTGCGCGTGCGCACATGGTGGGCGTTAGGGTGTCGCCATGACGACCCGCGCCCCCATCGTCCTCTTGGCTGTGGGGCTGTTCGCCCTGGCCGGCTGCAACCAGTACGACCAGCTGATCGCCAAGGACCAGACCTGCGACGCCCGCTGGGCTGACTACCAGGCGCAGCTGCAGCGTCGGTCCGATCTCGTGCCAAATCTCGTGGCCACGGTGAAGGGGTCCGCCCAGCACGAGGAGAAGACGCTGACCGAGGTCACCGAGGCCCGGGCCCGGGCGACCGGCATCACTCTCAGCGCCGAGGACCTTCAGGATCCGGAGAAGGTGGCCGCGTTCCAGAAGGCGCAGGACCAGCTCCGGGGAGCGCTGTCCCGGCTGCTGGTCGCGAACGAGGCCTATCCCGACCTCAAGGCCAACGCACAGTTCCGGGAGCTCCAGGTGCAGCTGGAGGGGACGGAGAACCGCATCCTGCGGTCGCGCGAGCAGTACAACGAGGCCGTGCGGGACTACAACACCGAGCTCGGGAAGATCCGCGGCGCCGTGGTGAAGCGGGCGACCGGCGGTACCTTCAAGCCGCGGGTGTATTTCCAGGCTTCATCGGACGCCCAGCAGGCGCCCAAGGTGACCTTCTGATGCCGTCGCGGGCCTGGGGCCCGCTCTGCGCGACCCTGCTCCTGGTCGTCGCAGCCCCGGCGCGGGCCTTCGACGTTCCCGCTCCGGAAGGGTACGTCAACGACCCCGGGCGAGTGCTCGATGCGACCGATCGCGGTGCGCTCGACCAGAAGCTCCGGACCTACGACGAGCGCACCGGGAACCAGGTCGTCGTGTTCATCCCGGTCTCTCTCGGGGACGAGCCACGGGAGGATGTCGCCTACGCCGTGTTCCAGAGATGGAAGATCGGCCAGCGCGGGAAGGACAACGGGGTCCTTCTCCTCTGGGCGCCCAAGGAGCGCCAGGTCTACATCCAGACCGGGAAAGGCGTCGGCGGCGACCTGACGGACATCCAGTCCTTCCGGATCATCCAGCAGATGAAGCCGCTCCTCCGCGAAGGCCGCAACGCGGAGGCGCTCCAGGTCGGCACCGACGGGATCATCGCGGCCCTCGGTGGCTCCGCGATCCCCGGCCCGGGGGCGCCGCGCGCGCCCGTCACCCTCCCCCACTACTTCGACCTCTGCTTCTGGGGATTCGTGGGCTTCGTGGTCCTGATGCTCCTCCTCCGGGCGAGTCGCCACCCCCGACGCCGGACGTACTGGGGCGGCCCTCCGTTCATCGGAGGCGGCGGCTGGGGCGGCGGCGGCGGAGGCTGGGGCGGAGGCGGCGGCGACGGCGGAGGGGGTGGCTTCAGCGGCGGTGGAGGCGAGACGGGCGGCGGAGGCGGCGGCGACAGCTACTGACGCCGAACACACCTCAAAAAAAAACGAGGCGCCGTGGGGAGGGGAGAGTGAACCCACGGCGCCCCGTGGCCCCGGAACTGAAGGCCGCCTCGACTCACCCCGGGGCGAGTGCAGTCGCCATGCCGGTCGCGGAGCGGCGGTTTGCCTGGGACAGGGGCACCAGCGGGCGGTGGTGCAACAGGTTGCACCCCCTTCCAGGTGTTGCACCCCGGTGTTGCACCCTCCTCCCCGCATCCGGGCGCCCTCCGCCCGGTCTCACGCGGCGCGGAAGCTCGCGGGGTCGAGGTGGAAGCGGCGGCACCAGCGCTGGATCTGCATCCGGGCCACCCCCATCTGGCGCGCCACCGCGCTGACGTTCCCATGGTGCGCGCGAAGCATCTCGATGAGCTCCGTCCGGCGGCCGACGTCCGCGTCGCTGAGCGGGCGGACGGTGCGGCCCGCCATCGGATCCGGCCGTGGCTCCGGAGCCGTGCGCACCACCTCGGGGATGTGTGAGAGCTCGATCCGTCCGTCGCCGGCGAGCGCGACCGCGAGCGCCAGCGCCTTCTCCAGCTCACGAATGTTGTGAGGCCAGCTCCAGCGGAACAGTGCCCGTGCCGCCTCCCGGGAGAAGCGGACGGCGGCCGGAGCACCCGCACGGCGCAGCAGCGCCGGGATCAGCAGACCGAGGTCGGCGCGACGGTCCCGGAGCGGCGGGATCTCGACCTCCAGCCCGGTGAGCCGGGCGAAGAGGTCGCTCCGGAAGAGCTCCTCTTCCACCAGGGCGGCGAGGTCACGGTGGGTGGCGGTCACGACGCGGAGATCCACCCGGACGGGCTGCGCCGCGCCGACCGGCTGGACCTCGTTCTCCTGGAGCACCCGGAGCAGCTTCACCTGAAGGATGGCGGGCAGCTCGCCGACCTCGTCGAGCAGAAGCGTGCCTCCACTGGAGGCGCGGACCAGCCCCGGCCGGTCCTCGACGGCGCCGGTGAAGGCGCCCCGCCGCACCCCGAAGAGCTCGCTCTCCGCCAGCTGCTCCGGCAGCGCCCCGCAGTTCACCGCCACGAAGGGGCCGCTGCGCCCCGACCAGGTGTGGAGGGCGCGCGCGGCGAGCTCCTTCCCGGTTCCGGTCTCTCCCTGCAGCATCACCGGCACCCGGGTGGGCGCCACCCGCGCGAGCGCAGACCAGCCGGCGAGCAGGTCGGGGTGGAAGCTCTGGCAGCCGAGCTCGGCGGCACCGGGGGGCAGTGCCGGTAGCGGCTCCTCGGCGGCGTGCTCCTCGAATACCAGGAACGTCTGCCCGCACTCGATGGAGTCCCCCGGGTTGAGCACTGCCCGGCGTTGGGTCGTCCCCTGTACCCGCAGCCCGTTCTTGCTCCCGGCATCCTCGATGACCCAGCGCCCGAGCACCCTCCGGAGCCGGGCGTGGAGAGCGGACATCCGGTCGTCGGGGAAGCTCAGCGACATCACGCCGGACGGCGCATCCGGCGGCGCGCGTCCGAGCCACACCTCGGTGGCGCCGCTCAGCTCGACCCGTCGTGGCGCCTCGAGTGGGCGGTCACAGGCGAGCGCGACCACCAGGTAGCTCGTGCGCGCAGGACGGGACGACGGCCGCCCATCCGTTTCGGACCTCGTTGCGGTGGAGCGCGACACGTCAGAAGCCGAAATCGGTCGGCCCCCGATTCGTCATCGGATCGAGCTTGAGCTCGGCCCGGTTGGTTCCGACGAGATGCCCGGGCTTCCCGATGGGCCCTTCTCGCACGGAGATCCAGTCGTTCACCTGGTCACGGAGCTCGAGCACCGAGACGTCCGTTCCCTGATCGGACACCGCGTCGAGCGCCGCCTTGCTCTGCCGCGCCAGGGTGAGAGCGCGGGTCTGCGCCTCCTCGGCGCCGCTCGAGTTCCAGATGGCCTGCGCCAGGGTGAAGCGCGTCTGGGCGATCTCCGGAGGGCTCCGGTTCTGGCGAATCTGCTGATCCAGTCGTCGCTCGATCGCCGCGATGGTTTGCCCGGTGGGGTCCATGTACTCCGGGCCCGATCCACCCGGGCTGGCTGCCGAGGCGAGCTGCAGCGGAGCGCCGGAGACGCCCGGCACCGCACCGGACGGCACCGCTCCCGTCGCAAGTGCCGGGGAGAGCGCGAGGAGAGGACCGGCGTTCCCCTCCCGGGGCTCGGTCAGGGCCTGGTACAGCGCCTTCACCAGCCCGTTCAGCTCGGCGAGCCGGCCGAGATCCAGCGGTGCCGCTGCCGGGGGTGTTGCCGCCCCGTCGGACGCGCGGTGACCGATGGTCAGCACCTCCGGATGCACCGGCTGCGCGCCAGGCGCAGCCTGCGAGGAAGCGGGGGGCGACGCGCCGGCCGGCGTCGAGGAGACCGTCTCGCGGCTGCTCTCGAAGGTCCCGGGCCGCGGCAGCGCCGCGCTGGCCAGGGCCACCGGCTCGGCCGGGTCCACGTTCTCGATCTGGAACTCGTACGCCGGCGGGATCCAGGTGGCCGCCTCCGCCCGCGCGACCGGTGTGCCGCTTCCCCGGGCGATCGCCACGACCAGAAGGGCGGCGGATGCGGCGACAGCCAGGGAGCCACCCACCGTGCCAGGCCTGCTCACCCCCGGGGAAGCGAGGGCCTCGATCAGCGGGAGGAGGGAGGCCGGGCGCTGGGAACGGCCCGGGCTGAGGGAAGCGGTGAGCGCGCGGCGCAGGCGCGGCGGGATGGCCGGAGTCCGCGGAACCTCCACGGCCGGGCCGCGCGCGAGCCTCTCCTCGAGCACCTCGCGTGACGCGCCCCGGGTGCCGTAGGGGCGGTGCCCCAGCAGCGCCTCGTGGATCGCCACCGCGAGGCTGAACTGGTCGGTGCGAGCATCGAGAGACTCTCCCCGATGCTGCTCCAGGGGCATGTAGCCGGGTGTGCCGGGGCGGAGCGTCTCACGACCCGGTCCTGGGGCCGCGCTCCCGGTGGTGATGGCCAGCCCGAGGTCCGCCACCCGGAGGCGACCATCGCGCCCGAGCAGGAGGTTCTCCGGCTTCACGTCCCGGTGGACGAGTCCCGCCTCGTGGATGGCCTGCAAGCCGCGCGCGGCCTGCAGGAACATCCCCCGGATCTCGGCCGGGGTCCGGGGCGCCCGGTCGAGCCAGCTCCGCAGCGTCTCACCCTCGACGTGCTCGAGCGCCAGGTAGACCTCATCCTCCCAGGTCCCCACGTCGTGCACGGTGAGCACGTTGGGATGGGACACCCGGGCGAGCGCCTGCGCCTCGGTCACCAGCCGCTCGCGCCGCGCTTCCGGGTCCGTGCCCGAGGGGCGGAGCAGCTTCAGCGAGACGCGCCGGTCCAGGGCAAAGTCGTGAGCCCGGTAGACGACACCCATGCCGCCGCTGCCCAGACAGTCCAGGACGACGTAGCGGCCGAGGGTGGCCCCTCGGGGGAGCCTGGGCACCGGGGCCCCGACCCCGTCATCAGGCGTGGCGCTCGCCGTGCGTCCGTCGGGGGACGCAGGACGACACACTTCTCCTGATGGGGCCTCGCGAGCCATTGCTGTCTCCCGGAGGAAACGGCACGAGGACTGTAACTCCCACCTCCAGGAACCGGCAAACGCCCCCGTTCACCGCTCGACGACTCCGGCGGCCCGGCTGGCTGCATTCCCTGCATCGGGTTGACGGGCACCAGGCGTCCGGGGCCGCTGATAGGGTCCTGGGCCCCCGTGCTCAACGGCATCTTCCTCGTCCTCATCGCGGGCTCCGTCCTCACGGCAGCCTTTCGCGGCACCATGCCCCGGGTCACCGAGGCCTCCCTCACCGCGGCCAAGGCCTCGGTGGATCTGGCCCTCGGCCTGGTCGGTCAGATGGCGCTCTGGCTGGGGATGATGGCCATCGTCCGCGAGGGGGGACTGATGCGCTCCATCGCCCGCGCGCTCCGGCCCCTGATGCGCCGGCTTTTCCCGGAAGTTCCGGAGGATCACCCGGCCATGGGCTCGATGATCCTCAACCTCGCCGCGAACATGCTCGGGCTCGGCAACGCCGCCACGCCGTTCGGCCTCAAGGCGATGAGCGAGCTGAACACGCTCAACCGCCAACCAGGCGTGGCCACCAACTCGATGGCCCTGTTCCTCTCCATCAACGCCGCGGGGGTGGCCATCCTCCCGCTGGGCGCGGTGGCGGTGCGGGCCGCCCTCGGCTCCAAGGACCCGGCCGGCATCGTCCTGCCCTCCTTCCTCTCCACCTTCTCCGCGGCGGTCACCGCGGTCCTGGTGGCGAAGCTCCTGGAGCGGAACCCCCGGTTCCGTCCGGAGCGGTACGCGGCGGAGGTCACGCCGGAGGCGGCGACGGCGGGCAAGGGTCCCGACGCGGCCGCGCTGGAGAAGGCGGAGAAGCTCGCGCTCGACCACGCGCCGGCGAGCCCGCAACGCCGGGCCCTCGCCCTGGGCCTGGTCGCGCTCTTCGTCGTGGCGCTGGTGCGAGAGGTCATGCGACTCCGCGCCGACCACCCCGGCTTCGATCTGGTGCGCACGCTGATGAGCGAGTGGACGCTGCCCACGCTGATGCTGGCCATCCTCCTCTTCGGCCTCGCCCGCCACGTGAAGGTCTACGAGGTCTTCATCTCCGGGGCGAAGGAGGGCTTCCAGATCGCGATCGTCATCATCCCCTTCCTGGTCGCCATCCTGGTGGGCATCGCGATGTTCCGCGCCTCGGGGGCGATGGACGCGCTCATCGCGGTGCTCGCGCCGGTGACCAACCGGCTCGGCTTTCCGGCCGAGGCGCTGCCGATGGCGCTGATCAAGCCGCTGTCCGGCAGCGGCGCGCTGGGGGTGATGAGCGAGACGATGAAGACCTACGGGCCGGACTCGTTCATCGGCTACCTGGTGTGCCTGCTGAACGCCGGGACCGAGACGACGTTCTACGTGCTCGCCGTGTACTTCGGCAGCGTGCAGGTCCGGGTGCTGCGGCACACGCTCATCGCTTGCCTCACCGCGGACCTCGCCGGCTACGTGGCGGCGACCAGCCTCTGTCACGTCTTCTTCGGGTGGGCGCCGCGCTAATCCGCCAGTCCGCGTTCCACCGCCGCGAAGGTGGCCTCCGGCGCATCCACGTGGACCCAGTGACCTGCGCCGGGGATCTCCTCCAGGGTGACGCCGGGAGCGAGTCGCGCGAGTCGCTCGCGGGCGGCGGGCTCGACCGTCGGCGAGGCCCCGCCCACCACGAAGGCCAGCCGGTGCCCGGCCGGGACCGAGGTCACGACGTCCCAGTCGTCCTCGGCGAGGACGCTCGCGTAGAGCGACTCGAGCCCGGGAAGGTCGAGGTCGAGGACGAGCTTCCCCCCGGAGGGCTGCAGGTTCATCGCGAGCCACTGCGCGATGGGCCGGGATTGTCCCGCTGCCTCCGCGGCGGCGACGAACTCCGCGCGCGTTCCGTACTCGCGGGGCAGCTGCGCGAGCAGCGTGAGGATCTCGCGGCTCTGCTCTGCACCGAGCCCATCGGGGCGAGGCGAGGGCGAGGCATCCAGCACGACCGCGCGACGGAAGCGCTGATCGCTCGCGCGCTGCACGCCGAGCACGACCTTGCCCCCCAGGGAATGGCCCACCAGCGCCTCCACTGGCCCGGGCAACGCCGGAAGGAGGGTCAGCACGTCCGCGGCTGCGGCGGGGACCGTGTGCGGCGGCGCGAACCCTTCCCGGGAGTCGCCATGGAGGCGCAAGTCCACGAGTACGGAACCCCACGTCGGGTATGTCTCCACCCACCTCCTGCCGAAGGAGCGCCAGTTTCCGCCCCGACCGAGGAGCCCGTGGAGGAACACCACCCAGCGCTCGGGGGGCTTCGCGCCCGCGATCAGCTCTGTGTGCGCGAGGGTGGCCATGGCGCGCAGTGAACTAGCACGGGGGGGAGGGCCTGCTAAGGTGGGCACCCTGTGTCGACTACTGCCGAGTTCGAGGCCGAGTGGAAACGCTCCCGGCCCTCCAAGCTCCCGTGGATCTTGCTCGTGGCCGCGGTCGTCGTCGGCGGCTGGAGCTCCTGCACCCTGAAGGGGGCCAAGGACGAGGCAGAGTCCGCTCTCAAGAAGGAGAGCGAGCGCTCTGCCGCGCTCGAGGGCAAGGTCAAGGAGCTGGCGAAGACCCAGGCCGGGCTCGAGAACAAGATCCGCGACCTCGAGCGGGAGAAGGCGCTGCTCGCCGAGCGGAAGGTCGAGCCGGTGAAGGAAGAGCCGAAGACCGCGGCGAAGAAGCCGACCACCACGCCCGCGAAGTCGACGACCTCGAAGAAGACGACGACCAAGAAGAAGAAGTAGTCGCGCTCGTCGGTGTCGAGGTCGCAGCCCCTACATCCGGAACTCCGATGAGCCTGCTCGACGGCGCGTTCTATCCCGCGCGCTGCCGCCGCTCGTCCCCGAGGATCTCCCGGACGACTGGCGCGGTCGCGGTGCGGGCGCGGGCGATCTCGGCCGGCGTGCCCTCGGCCACGATGCGACCGCCCGAGTCGCCGCCCTCCGGTCCCAGCTCCACCACGTGGTCCGCCGCGGCGATGACCACCGGGTGGTGCTCGATGACCACCAGCGTGTCACCGCGGTCCACGAGCTGGTCCAGCACCCGGAGCAGCTTCGCCACGTCGGCGAGGTGCAGGCCGGTCGTCGGCTCGTCGAGCACGTAGAGCGTCGGCTCGTGACGCGCGGTCGCGGTCAGCTCGGCCGCGAGCTTCAGCCGCTGGGCCTCGCCGCCGGAGAGCGTGTGACTCCCCTGCCCCAGCTGGAGGTACCCGACGCCCAGCTCGGACAGGCAGCGGAGCGGTCCCGCCACCCGTGGCAGCGCGGAGAACGCCTCGAGCGCCTCGTCCACGGTGAGCCGCAGCGTCTCGCCGACGTTCAGCCCCCGCCAGCGCACCTCCAGCGTCGCCGGCTCGAACCGCGCGCCCCCGCAGGCCTCGCAGGGCGTGGTGACGTCGGGGAGGAAGGACATCTCGTGGCTGATGGCGCCCTGCCCGGCGCAGGTCTGGCAACGACCGCCACCGGTGGAGTTGAAGGAGAAGCGCCCTGGCCCGAAGCCACGCGCACGCGCCTCCGGAGTCCCGGCGAACACCCGCCGCAGCTCGTCCCAGACGCCGAGGAAGGTGGCCGGAACGCTGCGCGGCGTCCGTCCGATGGGTGACTGGTCCACCGAGAGCACCCGCCGCAGCGGCCCGAGCCCCGACAGGCGACGGAACGGTCCGGGCGGCGGAGTCGTCCGCCCCAGCGCCTCGCGCACCGCGGGGAACAGCACCCGCCGGACCAGCGTGCTCTTCCCCGAGCCCGAGACGCCCGCCACCACCGTCATCCGTCCGAGCGGCAGCGCGAGGTCCACGCCCCGGAGGTTGTGGCAGCGCGCGCCGTCCAGCCGGAGCCAGTCGCGCGCCGCCGGGCGAACCGGCCGCAGGCCGCGCACCGGAAGCTGGAGAGCGCGCGCGGTGGGGGAAGCCTCCGAGGCGAGCACCTCCGACGGAGCACCCGCGGCCACGATGCGTCCCCCGAGGCGGCCGCCTCCCGGTCCGAGGTCCACCAGGTGGTCCGCGGCGCGGAGCGTGTCCAGATCGTGCTCCACCACCAGCACCGTGCTCCCGGTGTCGACCAGCGTCCTGAGATTCTCCAGGAGCCGGCCGGTGTCGCGGGGATGGAGCCCGATGGTCGGCTCATCCAGGACGTAGAGCGCGCCGGTGAGCCCCGCTCCGGCCTGCGCCGAGAGCCGGAGCCGCTGCATCTCGCCGCCGCTCAGCGTCGCCGCAGCGCGGTCCAGCGACAGATAGCCGAGCCCCACGCGCTCCAGGAACTCGAGGCGGCGGACCAGCTCGCCGAGCGCCGCGCCGCCGATGCGGGCCGCGTCCCCGGAGAGCGACCAGCCCCGCACCTCCTCGAGGGCCCGCACCACCGGCTGCTGCACGACCTCGGCGTAGCGCCGGCCGAAGAGGCGAACCCCGCGGGGGATGGGCTGGAGCCGCGTCCCCTCGCAGGCAGGGCAGGGGTCGGTGGACTCGCCCTCCACGCCGGCGCCCTCCTGCCCGGTGCCCTCGCAGGCCTCGCACCGGCCCTGCGCGGTGTTGAAGGAGAACCAGCGCGGGTCCAGCTCGGGGACGGCGGTGCCGCAGCGCGGACAGCTCCGCTGGGAGGAGAGCAGCCGTTCACGCAGAACGAGGTCGGCAGGCCCTCTTGCGCCGGCCCTCGGGCGCCCCCCGGGTGCGAGTGGGGCCGCGCGCACCACCTTCACCGCGCCCTGCCCCCAGCGGAGCGCCTGCCCGAAGGCGTCCTCGGGAATCTCCGCGGCGGGCCCGGACCAGACGACCAGATCGATGGTGTGCTCGCGGCTGCGGGCGAGCTTCGGCGGCGCGTCCGTCGAGACCCGTGCGCCGTCGCAGATGGCCTCCTTCACCCCGGCGCGCGCGGCGGCGGTGAAGACGTCGAGGTAGGTCCCCTTGCGGGCCCTGACGACGGGCGCGAGCAGCTCGACCGTGCCGCGTCCGCCCCGGGCCTCGGTGAGGAGCTGCTCCGCGGAGCGGGGAGCGATGGCGGTGTCGTCGTTCGGGCAGTGCGGCGTGCCGAGCTTGGCGAACAGCAGGCGGAGGTAGTGGGCCACCTCGGTGACCGTGGCGACGGTGCTGGTCGCGCCCGCGCGGGCCGTGCGCTGCTCGAGGGCCACCGCCGGCGGGAGCCCGCGGATCCGCTCCACGTCCGGACGGGGCAAGGTGGGAAGGAACTGGCGGGCGTAGGGGCTCAGCGTCTCGGTGAAGCGACGCTGCGCCTCGGCGAACACCACGTCGAAGGCGAGCGTCGACTTGCCGGAGCCGCTCGGTCCGGTGAGCACCACCAGCTTGCCGAGCGGGATGCGGCAGCTCACGTCGGCCAGGTTGTGCTCGCGGGCGTGCTCCACCTCCATGCACGGCGCGCCGACGGCTGCAGGCAGCGGCGCGGGGGGCGTGCGGGACCCGGTCGCCGAGCGCAGCGCCTCGCCGGTCCGGCTCGAGGCCCGGGCGACCTCCTCCGGGCTGCCCTGGGCCACCACCTGGCCACCCTCGCGGCCGCCGCCGGGGCCGAGCTCGAGGAGCCAGTCTGCCGAGCTCAGCAGATCCAGGTCGTGATCGACGGCGAGGACGCTCGCCCCGGCATCGACGAGGCCATGCAGCGCCTCCAGCACCCGCGCGACGTCCTCGCCGTGCAGCCCCGCGCTCGGCTCGTCCAGGACGTAGAGGACGCCGGCCTGCGCCCCGCCGAGCGCGCGGGCGAGCTTCACCCGCTGGGCCTCTCCGCCCGAGAGCGTGGAGAGCGGCTGGCCGATGGGGAGGTACCCCAGGCCAAGGCGCTGCAGCGGCCGGAGCGCCTCGGCGATGGGCCGGTCGTCCCCGAACGCCCCTAGCGCCTGGTCCACCGTCATCGCCAGCACCTCGGAGACCGAATGGCCCTTCAGCCGGACCTCGAGCACCTCGGGCTTGAACCGCCGTCCCCGGCAGCTCGGGCAGATGAGCGCAACGTCCGCGAGGAACTGCATCTCCACCGTCTCGCTGCCCTCGCCGGAGCACGCCTCGCACCGGCCGCCCTCCACGTTGAAGGAGAAGTGGGCCGGACCGAAGCCGCGCATGACGGCATCGGGCTCGGCGGCGAACCGCTTGCGGAAGACCTCCCAGGCCTTGGTGTAGGTCGCCGCGTTTCCCCGGGAGGTGCGGCCCAGCGGGGCCTGGTCCACCAGGACTACCCGGTCGAGCGGCAACCCCGGCACGACCGAGCGGACCGCGCCCGCTGCCTCGAGGTCGGTCTGCCCGAGCCCACGGGCCAGGGTGCGGTACACGACCTCCTCGGCCAGGGTGCTCTTCCCCGAGCCGCTGGGCCCACACACCGCCGCGAGGACGCCGAGCGGCAGGCGCAGGTCGAGGTCGGCGAGGTTGTTGGCGGACGCGCCGCGGACGTCGATCCATCCGCGCGGGGCACGGCGGGTCCGGGCGTGTGCACGGCCGGCGCCGAGCACCCGGCCGGTGGGCAGGTCCGTCCGGCGCGCGAGCGCCGCGGGCGTGCCGTCGAAGCAGAGGCGGCCACCCTCGGGTCCGGCTCCGGGGCCGAGCTCGAGCACGCGATCGCTGGCGCGGATGAGCGCGGGGTCGTGCTCGAGCACCATCACCGCGTTTCCGCGCCGGGCCAGCTCGCCGAGCGCGGTCGTGAGCGGCGGGAGGTCGGAGGGGTGCAGCCCGACCGATGGCTCGTCGAGGACGAACAGCGCGCCGGTGAGGCCCGTTCCCAGCGCGGCCGTGAGCGAGACCCGCTGCGCCTCACCCCCGGACAGGGTCCGGCTCTGCCGGTCCAGGCCGAGGTAGCCGAGGCCCACGCGGACCAGCCATCCGAGCCGGCTCACCAGCTCCCGCCGGGCGAGCTCGCCCTGTCCGGTGCGGGTGGCGAGGGACTCGAGGCGACGGTGCGCCTCGGCGACCTCCAGCCGGTGCCAGGCCGCCAGGTCGAGCCCGCCGACCCGGTAACGAAGCGCGTCCGCATTGAGCCGCGCGCCGTCGCAGGCGGTGCAGAGCGTGTACGCGCGGTACCGGCTCAGCAGCACCCGCACGTGCATCTTGTAGGTGCGGGACTCCATCCACCGGAACCAGGCGCGAAGGCCCGGGTACCGGCCGCCGCGGTAGGTGCCCTCGCCGTCGAGGACCGCCTCGCGCTGCTCGGGCCGCAGCTTCCCCCAGGGGACGTCCAGCGGGATGCGGTTGGACCTGGCGAAGCGGACGAGCTGACCGCGCTCCCACTCGCTGGAGCGTCCGTTCCAGGGGCGCAGCGCACCGTCGGAGATGCTGAGCGCGTCGTCCGGGATGACCTTCGCCCAGTCGATCCCCAGCGTGCGTCCGAACCCGCGGCACGCCGGGCAGGCGCCCACCGGAGACTGGTAGCTGAAGAGGCCCGGCCGGGCCGGCTCGAAGCCCCTTGCGCAGGACGGACACACCAGGCCCTGGCGGACCGCCCGGCGCCGCCCGTCGATCCAGAGATGCGCGTCACCGTGGGCCTCGGCCCAGGCTTGCTCCAGCGAGGCGGCGAGCCGACCGCGCGTCTCCTTCGAGAGCGTGAGCCGGTCCGCGACCACGTCGGCCTGACCGGCGGCGCCCATCGCCTCCGCGGGGCGCAGCTCCTCGAGCGGGCGAACCTCTGCGCCGATGAGCAGCCGGCGGAAGCCGTCCTTCAGCAGGCGGGCGCGGACACCGATGAAGGTCTCGGTATCGGGCACCCGCACCGGGAAGGTGAGGATCGCCGCCGCGCCGGGGTGCTCGCGGGCGAGCGCGTGCGCGGCCGAGTCCGGATCCCGCCGGACGGCCTCCTCGCCGTGCTCGGGACAGAGAGGAAGCGCCTCCCGGGTGAAGAGCGCCGAGAAGTAGGCCTCGAGGTCGGCGAGCGTGGCGACGGTGGAGCGCGAGCTCTTGACGCTGGTCCGGCGGTCGACGGCGATTCCCGCCGCCACCGGCTCCAGGCGATCCATCGGTGGGCGCTCGAGGCGCTCCAGGAACTGCCGCGCGTAGGGGCTGAAGCTCTCGACGAAGCGGCGCTGGCCCTCGGCGTAGAGGGTGTCCACGGCGAGGCTGCTCTTGCCGCTGCCCGACACACCGGTGACGGCGGTGAGCTGCCCGGCGGCAAGCTCGACGCTGACGCCCGCCAGGTTGTGGGTGCGGGCACCCTCGAGGTGGATCCGGTGCATGGACGGGGAGGTGCGGTGCTAACAGCTGGACGTCAGCAACGCACCTCCCCCGAGCGTGGTTTCCCCATCCGGAGGCTCCACGCCGGGCAGGCGAGCGCGGCGCCTCGAGAGGGACGGTCTTCCCGGGTGCTCGCCGCTGCCGCGAGGACGAGCCCGGGGCGCGGGGTGCTCGGACCTAGCGGGTCCTGGCCACGGTCTCGGTCGCGGCGCGGGTGATGAACGCGGCGACCGCGCCGGGCTGCGAGACGTAGACCGAGTGGCTTCCGGGCATCTCGATGACCGTGGCGCCGGCGCGCTTCGACATCGCGCGCTGTGCGGGGGGCGGGATCATCCGGTCCTCGGTGGCGATCAGGTACCAGCTGGGCTTCTTCCGCCAGGCGGGGGTGGTGATCTTCCCGTCCAGCGCCTGCAGGCCCCAGGGCACCTGGGAGTCGGCCATGAAGCTCGCGGTGTCGGCGTCCAGGTCGCCGGCGAAGGACGCGTGGAACTTCGAGCGGTCGAGGAAGAGGAACCCGTCCCGTGGCGGCAGGATGGGTGGCACCGCAGCCCCCGGGGGCGGATCCTTGATCAGCGTGGAGACGGACTCGCCGGCATCCGGCGCGAAGGCGGTGATGTACACCAGCCCGGTCACCTTCGGGTCGGTGCCGGCCTCGGTGACCACCGCTCCGCCGTAGGAGTGGCCGACCAGCAGCACCGGGCCATCGAGGGCCGCGATGGCCCTGCGAGTCACCGCGACGTCGTCGGCCAGGGACAGGGTGGGGTTCTGGACGACCGAGACCTCGTATCCGTCCCTGCGCAGGATCCGGTGGATGCCGGCCCAGCCGGAACCATCGACGAAGCCACCGTGGACGAGGACGATCTGGATCGGCTTCGGGCTGTTTGCGGCGGACACAGTGCGACTCCTTTCGCGAGGAAGGATCCGGCTACATCGAGCGGGTCACGGGGACAAGCTCGAATCGACGCAGAAACGGCGGACGCCCGAGGAGGCCGACCGTTTCAGGAACATCGGGGATCCGTTCGTGAAAACGACCCCGCGATGCCTATCGTGCTGGCTGCATGGAGCATGCCGACCCTCAGCAGCGGCGCCTGGCGGCGGCGGCGGCGCTCGCGCTGGACGACGAGGCGCTGCTGCGCGACTGCGAGGTCTCGACCTTCGTCGGAGGCGGGCCGGGCGGGCAGCACCGGAACAAGACCGCGAGCGCGGTCCGCCTCGTTCATCTCCCGACGGGAGTGACGGTCACGGCCACCGAGCGGCGCAGCCAGCTCCGGAACCGCGGCGCCGCGCTGGAACGACTGCGCGCCGTGCTCACCGGCCTCGCCCGGGTCCGGCGGACACGGCGGCCCACCGTTCCCTCTCGCAGCTCGAAGGAGCGGCGCATCGAGGCCAAGAAGCGGACCGGCCGCCGGAAGGCCGAGCGACGCGATCGCGGCGGCTGGTGACCGAGGGCGCTGATTCCGCGGCCCGGCCGTGAGTCGCCCGGCCGGGCTCGCATCCGGATCAGCCCCCTGCCGCGGCGGCGGCATCCGGCCGGAACCGCGTCCGGATCCGGTGCTTCACCGTCTCCAGCGCGTCCGCCACCGAGACCCGGGCCTTCTCCCCGAACGACACGACCAGCTCCTGGCGGTCGAGGTCGGCGAGCTTGCGGCGGTCCGGAAGGGCCCGGCGCCCCTGGAGGAGCCGCACCGCGTGCAGGGGCACCGGCACGCCGTGGCGCTCCAGCACGTCCGTCCAGAATCGCCGCTTGAGCTGGCCGACGGTCATCCGGTCGAGCTGCACCGGCAGGAGCTGCATCCAGACCGAGTCGGCGCCCATCCGGAAGGTCCACTGGGTGAGAAGCTCGAGGTCGAGGAAGGCGGTGTTCAGCACCGACTGCACGTCCTTGCCCCGGGGGAGGAAATAGCTCCGGACCAGGTAGCCACACCGGGGGCAGGCGCTGGCGTGCAGGTCGTCGAGCCCTCGCAGGCGGAAGAGCGGAACGGCGAAGACCTCTCGCTGGCATTCCGGACAGCCGGTGCGCTCACCCAGCGTGGCCAGCACTTGCCGGAACTCGACGCGGAGCGGGTGCTTGCGGAGCGCGAGCGGCACCGCATCCCGGAGCAGCGGGCTCCGGAAGCGCAGGCCGCTCTGCACCAGCCGCTCGCCGGCCCGGCGAATCCCGAACTCGACCAGCTCCGCCGCGTCCACCAGCGCGCGCTCCAGCGGCGCGGGCTCGTCGTCGCGCGAGGCGAGGTGCTCGAAGCGGAGCGCGAGGTCCTCGTAGCTCCGCAAGCCATCCAGCGGATGCGGCACGAGCTCGCTCGCGTACGCGAACAGGACCAGGCGTGCCGCCGCGGGAGAATGCCGCGCCAGCTCGCCGATGCGCTCCGCCTCGGCGCGGGCGCCCGGCTCGGCCTTCGCCGCGCGCAGCGCCTCGAGGGAGAGCCGGACCAGCCGTTGACGGCCGAGCGGATCGAAGGCCCGACTCAGCGATCTCCTCCCATCGGTGGCCAGCGACCGTCGATTTGCTCGTCTCACCGCGTCCTCCAGCGCCCCGGCGGCATCGCGGACGCCGCCCAGCGCCACCTCGCACTCCGCGACCAGCTCGGCCCGCAGCTCCTCGAAGAAGTCACGCCCATCGCCTTCTGCCTCCCGCGAGCGGTGGAGGAGCTCGGCCGTTGCGCAGCTGCGGAGCGCGTCGACCTCGAGTCGCAGCCCGTCACGGGCGGACTCGAACCGGGCCCGGCGATCCTCCAGCAGTCGAACCTCCTCCTCCAGCGAGACGGCGGGCTCGGGCAGCTCGGAGCCAAGCGCCTGGTCCGCCAGCGCCTGCAGCCCGGCACGATCTCCGGCGCGGTAGAGCGCGTTGATCCGCGCCATCAGGGCCGCGTGCCGGACCTGCTCCTCCTCGGTCCGGGCGAGGTCGGGATGGAAGCGACGCGCGAGTCGCCGGTAGAGCGACTTGAGGTCCACCGGCGGCGCGGTCTCCGGAAGCGGCTCGGTGTCGTCCGTTCCAGGCTCCTCGGCCTCACGATGGAGCTCCCGGGTGCGCTGCCGCTCCACGCGGCGTGCCCGGGTGGCGCGCTGGCGAGGCTCGACCTCGGCGAGCATCTCCGCCCAGCGCTCCAGCTGGCGAACCACCGAGGCGATGCGCTGGAGGAACCGCTGCTCACCGGAGAGCGCGGCGCGGTGCTGCGACTCGAAGGCCACCAGCTCTCCGCGAAGCGTCTCGCACTCCAGCTCGAGCTGGGCGACCTCGTCGCGCAGCGCATCGAGCTCGGCGAGCAGGCGCTGGAGGCGGTCGCGGAGCGGGGATGCAGCGAGGACGATGGCAGCGGGACGGGCGCGGGGCACGGGCTCGGGGGCCCGACTCTACCGGACTTCCTCGCGCCGCCAGCCGCCCGCGATCAGCGCTCGCGTGGGTCGGGGTGCCCCTTCTTCTCCTGCGGGTCGACCTTCTCCTTCTTCGGGGCAGGCGACGGATGCGGGGCGGGCTCCGCGCGCCGGGCGACGGGCTGGGGCTCCGCGGCCGCGCTCTCCGCGACGGCGGGCGCCGGCGGGCGGTTCGCCGAGGGCGCGGACGGGGCCGGGAACGGCGCCGGGCGCGGGATCGGGCCGGAGCGAGGCACCGGACGGAGGACAGGGCCCTCGTTGGGGCCCCGCTCGTCACCGTTTGCCCAGGGGCGCGGCTTGCCTCGCTCGCCGCCCATTGGCTCGGGGCGCAGCACGGGCTGAACGGGCGGCTGGCCGGCGGGGGCCGGTGGCAGCTGTCGGACCGTCACGGTGCTGGTGGCAGGCGTGGGAGCCGGCGCGGGGACGGGCGTGGTCACCGGAACGCCACCGACCGTGGCCGGCGGACCGGGCCGGGCCGGGAAAGGCGCCGGCTCGCGCACCGGATTGTTGGCGGTCCGGATGGGCACCGGGGCGACCACCACTGGATGCACGGCGGCAGCGTCGTGAGCGACCGTCGGAGCCTGCGTGGTCACGGCTCGACCCTCGCGGGTCACTCCGGCGGGAGCGACGACCTCGACGACGCCGACGCGCGACACGGGACGAACCACCATGCCAGCCCGGACGACCGGCGGCGCGCTGAGCACGACCGCGGGCGGCGTGCCCACGGGGCAGGGAACGATGACGCCGGGCTGGGAGCCTGGCGGGGGCGGGACGAACACGCCGTGCGGACCGATGGGGCGCACGTAGCCGACGTGGACCACGCGGACCTGGACCAGCGGGATGTACAGGGTGGGCGGGGGAGGCACGAAGACGCGCACCACCGGACGCCAGAAGCCGGCGACGAAGACCACCGCGTCACCCCGGTACTCGTAATACGGCTCGGCGTAGACCCAGCCCGATCTCGGCGGACGGGCCCAGTGCCCGCGCGCCCAGACCCACTCGCCGTTCCACCACGTCCAGTGACCGCCGACCCAGACCGCCTCGTAGAAGGGCCGGGGCGGCGGCGGATCCCAGAGCATCGGCGGCGGGGCCCAGGGGATCGCCACCGGCGCGGGCTGATCCAGCGCGGGCTCGATCGAGACGGACTCCCAGCCCGGATCCTGCTGCACGACGGGAGCGGGTGCGGGCGCCGGCTGGTACACGACCGGGGCCGGAGGCGGCTGATACACCGGAGGGGGCGGCGGGGGCGGCTCGCGATACACGACGGTCGGCGGTGGCTCGCGCACCTCGCGGACCACGCAGCCCGAGGCGAGCACCGCGCATCCAATGAAGAGCATCCTGCGCATCGTCGGTTTTCCGTCCTTCCTTCCTGCTGGCGAGACGCCCGGAAGCACCCGGCTATTCATCGCGCGACCGGTGCTCGAGCGGGCGACTAGGCTATCCCCCGATGGCGACCCGCATCTCGTGCAACGGTGTGCAGCTCGCGGTGGAGGACTCGGGTGAAGGGGGGCCGGCGGTGCTGTTCTCGCACGGCCTGCTCTACTCGCTGCGGATGTGGGACGAGCAGATCACCGCGCTCCGCCCGCGCTTCCGCTGCATCGCCTACGACCACCGCGGCCAGGGCGAGAGCGAATCACCGACGACCGGCCTCGACATGGACACCCTGAGCGAGGATGCGGCGGCGCTGATCGGTGGGCTCGGGGTTGGACCGGTGCATTTCGTCGGAATGTCCATGGGCGGCTTCGTGGGGATGCGGCTCGCGGCGCGCCGGCCGGAGCTCCTGCGCTCGCTCATCCTGGTGGACACCTCGGCAAGGCCCGAACCTGCGGAGAACCTTCCCCGGTACCGGCGACTGGAGTGGGTGGCCCGATGGATCGGAACGTGGCCGGTGGCTGGCCGGGTCCAGGCGATCATGCACGGGGCGAGCGCCCGGAAGGACCCGACCCGCGCCGCGGCTCTTCGCGCGTGGCGCGAGCGCCTCCTCCAGGCAGACGCGGTCGCGATGAACAGGGCGGTGGAAGGAGTGCTCACCCGGGAGGGCGCGATGCACCTCCTTCCCCGGATCCGGTGTCCCACGCTGGTGATCGTCGGCGAGGAGGACACCGCCACGGTGCCGGCGCGTTCGGAGGAGATCGCGGCCGGTATCTCTGGCGCACAGCTGGTCCGCATCCCACGCGCGGGGCACATGTCTCCGATCGACGCGCCGGAGCCGTTCACCGCGGAGCTCCGCGGCTTCCTGGAGGCGAACCGTTGAGAGGTCTCCGGTCCTCGATGCTCGCGACGCTGGTGACGCTTGCCTCGTCCTCGCTCGTACGCGCCGAGCTGTCGGGCGCGGACGGGGGCGCCGGACTGGCGGCGCCACCGCGCTCGGAGCTGCGGTCCCCACGTCTCTACGTGCTCGACTGCGGCACCATTCGATCCGACTCGGCCGAGGAATACGGCCTGGCGCGGAACGAGGTCGCGGACACCAACATGGCCGACCCCTGCTTCCTCGTCGTCCACCGACGAGGAATCCTCCTCTTCGACACCGGCCTCGCCGACCGGATCGCCGGTCATCCCACGGTGCTCGAGGGCTACGGCCTCGAGGTGACCACGCCGCTGCGCGCGCAGCTCGCGGCGATCGGGCTGCGCCCGGGCGACGTGACCCACCTGGCCCTCTCGCATTCCCATTTCGATCACATCGGCAACGCTCCCGAGTTCGCCGGCGCGACGTGGATCGCCCAGAAGGCCGAGCTCGACTCGGTGTTCGGCCCCGGTGCGCGCGAGCCACCCCCGCCCGAGCTCCAGGCGCTCGCCAGGTCCCGGAAGCAGGTCATCCAGGGCGATCACGACGTCTTCGGCGACGGGACCGTGATGCTGCTCCTCACCCCGGGGCACACCCCGGGTCATCAGTCGCTCTACGTCAAGCTGACGAGGACCGGAGGCGTGGTGATCTCCGGGGACCTGTACCACCATGACGAGGAACGGACGCTGGACCGCATGCCCGCCGAGGAACGGGCGACGGCCACTCCCGCCTCGCGCCGGAAGATCGAGACGGTGCTCGCGCGCAAGCACGCGCAGCTCTGGATCGGCCACAGCACTGCCTTCTTCCGGAGCGCGGTGAAGTCTCCCCGCTGGTACGACTGAGCGCGCCGGTCAGCGAGCACGCGACGGTGCACCCGCGTAGGCACGGACGATGGCGATGAAGAACGCGACGACCAGCGGTCCTGCGACCAGGCCCACCGGACCGAACGCCGCCAGACCTCCGAGGAGGGCGAAGAACACCACCGCTCCGTGCATCTCCACCTCGCCCTTGATCAGGAGCGGCTTCACCACGTTGTCGATGAGTCCCACCACCAGGAGGCCCCAGACGATCAGGAAGATGCCCCATCCGATCCGGCCCTGGACCAGGAGCACGATGGCAAGCACCACCGGCACGCTCCCCGCCCCGACCGAGGGGATGAAGGACATGAAGAAGGTGAGCAGGGTGAAGAAGATCGCGTTCGGGACGCGGGCGATGAGATAGCCGACCAGCGCCGCCACGGCTTGCACCGCGCCCGTGCCCACGGTGGAGAGGATCACCGCGCGGGAGACCCCGCGGAACTCCGTGAGGTAGCTGCGGAAGCGGCCGTCCGGGAGCGGGGTCACGCGCTCGAGCCAGGCCACCAGGCGGGTCCCGTCGGTGAGCAGGAAGTAGAAGGCGATCAGCATCAGGATCGCCTCGACCACGGCGCGCGAGGTCGCGGAGAGGAAGGTCGTGACCGCCGCCGCCGCCTTGCCGCTCTGCGACTGGGCCACGTGGACCCAGCTCTGGCCGCTCTCTCCTCCCCCGAGACCCTGAAGCCCCTGCTCGGCCAGCGCCCGGAGCGGACCGGGCAGCCGCTCCACCAGGCCCTCGACGCCGGACTCCTGAAGCGCGCCACGGACCCAGTTGATCACCTGGATGATCTCCTTGGTGAGCACGCCGGCGATCCCCGCGAGCGGAAGGACGATCGCCAGCAGCACCAGGAGGGTGATCAGCCCGGCGGCAAGACCGGCGCGACCGCCGAGCTTCCGCGCCAGCCGTCGCTGGAGACCGGAGAAGACACCTGCCAGCACCGCGGCAAGGAACAGCCCCGACCAGAAGGGCCGGACGATGGCCCAGAGGAGCGCGATGGCCAGGGCCACCCCGAGCCAGGAAAAGATCTGATGGCCGTCGAGGCGCGTGGGCTGCATTGGCTGCGGAGGCTAGCCCGCCACACCCACCCGGCCAGCGCGCACTACTTCTTTCCGTAGTTCGTCGCGAGGTAGTCGACGATCTTCGCCACCTCGTCCGGCTCCATGGGCGCGCCGTAGGCCTTGACCATCTTGTTGACCTCGGCCTCCCAGCCCTTGCGGTCGAGGAACGGCGAGTTCATCGGGATGTAGTCCTGGCTGTGGCAGGCGGCGCATCGGCCGACGACCAGATCCCGCCCGGGGCCGGGCTTGAGCTGGACGCGGCTCTCGTCGGGATACGGGGCGGCAGGCGCGGCCAGGAGAACCAGGGCGATGAGGGCGGTCATGGCGTCCCCTACCCGACCCGGGCCTTGACCCGGGAGACGACGTTGTTGTGGTAGCCGGCCGGGTTGAAGACCAGCTCGTACGCCTGCGAGGAGCCGATCTTGTTGGTGGCCTTGGCGAGGATGGTGACGTCTCCCTTCGCGCCGGCCTTGAAGGCGTGACGGAATCCGCGGAAGGAGAAGCGTCCCGGGTCCGCGTCCAGGGTGGCATTCTGCCAGCTGCGGCCGTCGTCGGCGGAGACCTCGACGGCGCGAATGCCGCTCCCGTTGTCCCAGGCGATCCCCTTCACCTCGACCGTCTTCCCGGTGTGGAGCGTCTGGCCCTCGCGGGGGCTGGTGATGAGCGAGTTCACCACCATCTCGGTGATCGGAGTGTTGGCGTCGGTCTCCTGGGTGAGGAACCGATCGACGATGGCGAACTTGCCCTTCGGGATCCGATAGGCGGTGGCCATCCAGAAGTTCTTCAACGGCTGGGAGAGCGCCTGGATGGAGACCAGATGCTTCATCCAGTACGTCCCGGTCCATCCCGGCACCACCAGCCGGACGGGAGCGCCGTTCCAGTGGGGCAGCGCCTCGCCGTTCATCTGCCAGGCGACGAGGGTGTTCTCGTCCATGGCCTTCCACGCCGGGATGCTCTTCACGAAATCCGGCGTCGAGTCGAGCGCGCCCTGGTCGGTGCCGTTGAAGGAGACCTCCACGGCCTCCTTCTTCAAGCCAGCCTTGGTGAGGAGGTCCTTGAGCCGGACGCCCTTCCACTTGGCGTTGCCCATCGCCCCGATGCCCCACTCGACGCCGGCGACGTGCGGATCGGACAGCCCGCGCCGGTTCCCCGAGCACTGGAGGACCGCCGGGATCTCCACCGCCTCGAAGTCGCGCTGCAGCGCGGCCAGGTCGAGGGTGAAGGGCTTCTCCGCTGCGTCACCGCCGATCTCCAGCTTCCACTGTGCGGCGGGGACCTCCGGGATGCGAGCCAGGTGGTAGCGGACGAAGAAGGCGTCGTTGGGGGTGAAGACCTGCTCGAAGACGTCGAGCGGGGACTCGAAGTTCGGTGGCCGGTAGGTTCGCTTGATGAGCGGCCGCTTGCCGGGGAGCGCCTCGAGGAACGAGGTCTCCAGGGTGCCAGAAGGGAGCGTCGCCGGTCCGATCGCCGACGCATCCGCGGCGCGAGCCCGAACGGGAAGGAACGCTCCGGAGCCGAGAACCGCGGCACCGCCCGCGAGATCCTTCAAGAACTGCCGCCTGGTCCTCATGTGCACCTCCCTGACGACGGGATGCGCTGCAGAGCGGCGTCAGAGTTCCGCCGGGAAATGCCGCTGTCAAGGAAGAGATCGTTGTCTGCGACGAGCGACGAGAAGGCGGCACCGCGACGCGGCCGGCCGCTCAGCGCGCGGCGAGCAGGACCGGACCGAGGGACGGGAGGAGCAGCACGACGGCCACCGCCCCGGCCAGCGCGCCCATCCGCGCCAGCTCCAGGCCCACCGCCCAGCGCCGGCCCTCGAGGAGCGCGGCACCTGCGACGAGCGAGACGAGGACCCAGACCACCGCGATGACCAGTGCCGGAGTCGAGAGCACCTGATGCCAGCTGAGCAGTGCGATGGCGACGAGGACCACCGGCAGGAACTGAGCGCCGACGTACCAGCACCGCGTCCTGCTCGGGTGCACGTCGAACTTCGAGAGCGCTTCGGGATCCACCCCGCGCCGGGGCTCGACGGGTCCGAGCCAGTCCGGGTGCCAGGCGGGCGACGCGAAGAGGTACCGGATGGCCTGTCCCACCGACGGCGCGCGCCGCACTGCCTGCCAGAGCGCGACCAGCGGCTGCACCTGGGCCCACACCGGGTCGAAGCTCCGCAGCGGATGGCTGACGCCGTAGATGACCGGAGCCTCCTCCCGGCGAAGGGTGCCGAAGAGCTGGTCCCAGCAGATGAAGGTCGCTGCGTAATTCTTGTCCAGATACTCGGGATTCACGCCGTGGTGAACGCGGTGGAGCGAGGGCGTGTTGATGACGTTCTCGAAGATGCCCATCCGGTTGACCAGCTGGGTGTGGATCCAGAACTGGTACAGCGTGCTCAGCGCAACGACGATGAAGTAGTGGAAGAGCGGCACGCCGAGCACCGCGAGAGGCAGGTAGAACGGCATCACCGTCACGGGGGAGAGCACCGCCTGCCGGAGCGCAACCGCGAGGTTGTAGTCCTCGCTGTGGTGATGCACGACGTGCACGGCCCAGAGGAGATTGACCTCGTGGGACAGCCGGTGCCACCAGTAGTACCCGAGGTCGACGCCGACGATGGCGATGAGCCAGGGCCAGGCGCTCCCCGGGGCGAAGGTCCAGAGACGTCCATGGTCGTAGAGGAGTGAATAACCCGCGAGCAGCGCGGCCTCGAAGAGCAGCAGGACCACCCGCTGCGTCACCCCGCTCCCGATGTCGGCGAAGGTGTCGGCGAAACGGTAGACGTCGCGTCTGCGAACCCGCGCGATCAACAGCTCCAGCCCGATGAGAACCAGGAAGAACGGAGCAGCGAGCGCGATGGGGTCCAGCTTCATGGAGAGCAGCCAGGAGAGTCTAACCGGTTGACGCGACGGCCGGAGGATGCGCAGCGTCCAGGCGGTGACATGAGCAAGGCATTCACCCGCGAGGACGACCTGCTCCCACCCCCCGTCCCGGCGCGCCGGGGGTCGGTCGGACCTCGGCCACTGACCGCCGACGGACATGCACGGCTGCTGCACGAGCGTGCGGCGCTCGAGGGGTCCGACGCCCCGGGAGCGGAGGAGCGCCGCAAGGAGCTGGATGCGTTGCTCGAGCGCGCGGTAGCGGCTGCCGCGGACGCGGGCGCGGATGGGCGGGCGGTGCTCGGCGCGTTCCTCGAGGTGGAGGATGTGGACGGGGGGCGGCGCGAGCTCCGCCTGGTGGGCGGGGACGAGGCCGATGCGTCACGGGGCTGGGTGCGGGTCGACTCGCCGCTGGGCGCGGCGCTGCTGGGGCGGCGGGGCGGGGACTCGGTCCTGGTGGAGCGTCCGCGGGATACGATCGAGCTGAAGATCCTCCGGGTCTACGCCGCGACGGGGCGCTGAAGAGGTCTTCCGTTCCACGATCCCCTGGGTCCGGTAGAGGGCTCGGTCTCGGCCTCCGGTGCGGCGAGCTGCTGTCGAGAGGGTCGACTGCGCCTCGAGGAAGACCAGGGACGGTGACCGCGCGGTTCCGGATGGTTCCGACCCTGGCCTCTGCCCGGGCCGTGGCAGGTCGTCGCGGCTGCCCGGCGGCACGCACCGACCAACCCGGCGTGAGCCAGCTCGAAATTTGGTCGCGGCCGTCTCGGGACTCTCGAGGGCTCCGATAGTTAAGGAAGTTAACTAACCTTTTTCGGGAAAATAGTTAAGGAAGTTAACTAACTATTCCTGGCATCGAAGTTGCCCGGTCCCTAGAGGCACCGCGCGACAACCCGCCGGCGGGGGAGATCGAGGCTAGCGAACGATCTCGTCACCGCTTCCGCCCCCCGGGGGCTGCTCCGCCCCCTCGGAGCAGGATCAGGTGCTGACTGTGATGGCGAGTCCCCCTGCCGGCGTGCGACGGTCCCCTCCATGGCCGACCTCACGCTGTGGGTGGATGCATTCTGGATCAGTCCCTACGCCTTCTCCTCGTTCGTGGCGCTGGAGGAGAAGCAGCTCCCGTACGAGGTGCAGGAGGTGGCGATGCACCGGGCCGAGAATCGCGCGCCCGACTATGCACGCCGCTCCCTGAGCGCCCGGGTGCCGATGCTCCGTCACCAGGACTTCTTCCTCTCCGAGTCGAGCGCCATCGCCGAGTACCTCGAGGACGCCTTCCCCGGGACGCCCCGCCTCTATCCCGAGGATGGGCGACGGCGCGCCCAGGCACGGCAGATCCAGGCCTGGATGCGGAGTGACTTCATGCCCATCCGCGAGGAGCGCTCGGCGGAGACGATCTTCTACTCACCGGCCACCGCGGAGCTCTCTGCCCGGGCGCTCGGCGCCGCGACCAAGCTTCTCACCGCCGTGGACGCGCTGCTCTCCCCGGGGGCGACCACGCTCTTCGGGAAGTTCTGCATCGCCGACGCCGATCTGACGTTCATGCTCCAGCGGCTGGGGAAGAGCGGGCACCCACTGGGGGACAAGGCTCGGCGCTTCGTCGATGCCACCTGGTCGCGCCCGAGCGTGCGGAAGTGGGTGGAGCGCAACCGGCCGACGTTCGTCCCCTACTAGGGGGGCCGGGGGCGGCCGCCGTCGCGAAAAACTCACGCAACTCGGGCTGGGGGCGTGTGTTTGATCCGCCCTTTCCCTCCGGAGGAGAGCCATGCGCCATTCGCCCAGCACGAGGTTCCTCGTCGTCGCGACCGCGCTCTTCGCGGCGCCGCTCGCCGCCCAGACCGCTCCCGGAGCCGAGAATCTCGGGAAGCCCTGCGCCGACGACGTCACCAGGCTGTGCCCGGGAGTGAAGCCGGGCGGCGGCCGCATCGCCCGCTGCCTCCAGGGCAAGGCCGATCAGGTGTCGCCGGCGTGCAAGGCGCGGATGGAGCAGGCCAAGGAGATCCATGACGCCTGCATGGCCGACGCCGAGAAGTTCTGCAGCGAGATCCCACCCGGTCGCGGTCGGGTCGCGGTCTGCGTTCAGCAACACGAGGCCGAGCTGAGCCAGACCTGCCGGACGTACCTCCAGAAGGTCCGCGCGCGATTCAAGGAGGTGAAGGAGGCCTGCCGGAGCGATGCGGGGAAGTTCTGCACCAACGTCCCGCCCGGCCGCGGACGAGTCGGGGTCTGTCTGCACGAGCACGAGGCCGACCTCAGCGACGCGTGCCGGGCATCGCTGACGAAGTGACGCGCCGCCGTCCGACGACTCGCTTCCGACCCAGTCGCTGCTCCAAGAGATTCCAGGGATCGGGGTCCCGGGAGCTCATGCCGATTCGCCCTCATTCGAAGCCTGCCCCTCGAACGGAGAGTGGAGCTTCACCGGAGCGGCGTGCCGCGACCGCAGCCGGAGGTTCAGCAGCTCCACCCCGAGGGAGAACGCCATCGCGAAGTACACGTACCCCTTCGGGATGTGCTGCCCCATCCCGTCCGCCACCAGCACCACGCCGATCAGGATCAGGAACGACAGCGCGAGGATCTTCACGCTGGGGTGCCGCTCCACGAACGCGCTGATCGGCCCGGCGAAGGCGAGCATGACCAGGATCGCAATCACCACCGCCGCGACCATGATCGACAGCGCCCTCGCCATCCCCACCGCAGTGATGACCGAGTCGATGGAGAAGACCAGGTCCAGCAGGACGATCTGGACCACCACCACGCTGAAGGACACGCGGATCGGCCGGCGCAGCTGCGAGTGATCGACCTCCATCCGGTCGAAGATCTCGTGAGTCGCCTTGCCCACCAGGAAGAGGCCGCCGCCGATCAGGATCAGATCGCGACCGCTGATCGGCTCACCGAAGACCGTGAACAGGGTGGCCTGCAACGTCACCAGCCAGGACATCGCCAGCAGGAGAAGCACTCTCATCACCAGCGCCAGCCCCAGGCCGAGGCGGCGCGCCAGCGGCTGTCGCTCGGGCGGGAGCTTCGCGGTCATGATCGACAGGAAGACGATGTTGTCGATGCCCAGCACCACCTCGAGCGCGGTGAGAGTCAGCAGGCTGATCCACCCGTCGAGCCTGGTGAACGGTGCGAGATCGAGCACGGGAACCCCGGTGACGGCGGCGAGGGTCAGAACTGCTCTTCGTTGTCCGTCGGCTCCCCTTCATCCGGCGGGCCACCGCCACCCTGGCGAGCCTGTTCGGCCTCGATGGCGGTGAGCAGCGCCCGCTCCTTGTCGTGGAAGCGGGCCTTCCCCGGGTCGGCGAGCGTCCGCCGCGCACCGGTCGCGTAGAAGTCGAGGTCCTGCGCGCTCGCTCCGCGAATGGCCATGCCGCGGCTCCGGCCGTACGGCGGGAAGACCGTCGGCGGCTCACCGGCTGCTGCCGGGGCGGCACGGCGGGCCAGGGCGCCGGCGCTGCGCGCACCCCCCTCGCCTCCGATGGTGAGCTCGCCCAGCCGTACGCTGAAGCCGTCTCCGCGGCGCACGGCCGTTCCGATCTGCACCTGCTCGACGGTGCCGTCGGCTCGCGTGACCGACACCGTCACCGGCAGCTCGTTCTCGCGCATGTGCCGTGGCATCCCACCCTCGGGAAGCCGCTGTCAACGCCGCTAGGCCGCGCGCGCCCGGACCACGTCTCCCAGCCGCTCCAGCGCCCGCTCCACGACCTCCATCGGCGGTCCGAAGGAGAAGCGCGCATGGCCGCGGAACCGTGAGGCTCGCCCGCGCCGGCGCTTGCCGGGATTGATGTCGAAGAACTCTCCGGGGACGGTGATGACCCGATGCTCGAGCGCCGCCCGGAAGAGTCCCATGCCGTCGTTCAGCGGCGGCGGGAGCCCGGCGAGGTCCCCCCAGACGTAGAACGTCCCTTCCGGCGCGCGGTCCACCTGGATGCCGAGCGCCTCGAGCCCGCGCAGCATCCGCTCGCGCTTGAGACGGAAGGCGCCGTGGATCGCCTGCAGCTCGCGCTGCACCAGGCCCGGCTCGAACAGCGGAAGCGCCGCCCGCTGCAGCGGCTTGCTCCCGCCCCCGTCGAGGAAGGAGCCGGCGCTGCTCACCGCGTCGATGACCGATCGCGGTCCGACCGTCCAGGTGACGCGCCAGCCCGGGTACCGCCAGTTCTTGGTGAGCCCGTCGAAGAGGATGACCGGGTCACGGTTCACGTCGCGGACATGCGCGGCCGCGCTGACCGGCGCCGGTGCGCGCGGGTCGCCGGTCCAGACGTAGTGCGCGTAGAACTCGTCGACCAGCAGCGCGCAGTCGAGACCGCGGGCCAGCTCGACCCAGGCCTCCATCTCCGCGCCCTGCACCACCTTGCCGGTGGGATTGGAGGGGTTGGAGAGCAGCACCGCAGAGAGCCCGAGCCCGAGGATCTCCTTCTTCAGCGCCTCGGGGCCGAAGGCGTAGCCCTGCTCCGGGTCGAGCAGGATGGGAATCGCGGTGAAGGCCTTGAAGACGTCGAGCAGCTCCTCGTAGGCCGTGTAGTCGGGAAGGAAATGCCCGAGGTTGATCAGCCCGAGGCTCGCCGCGGCGCGGGTCAACGACGCACGACCACCGCCGGACACGCTGACGTTCTCCGCCGAGTACTGCGAGGGGAGCCCGCGCCGATAGGTGCGGTTGTAGTGCGCGGCGATGGCCTCGCGGAGCTCCCAGAGCCCGGCGACCGGTGCGTACTCCTGGTCTGCCGGATCCACTGCCACCGCCTGGACGCGCGGGGGAGCGCCGGGCAGATCCCCGGTCTCCGGCTGGCCCTGGCCGAGGTTGCACCAGTCGGGGCTGGCCGGATCGAAGCCTCGTTTCTGGGCCTCGGTGGTGACGAAGATGACGCCGGTGCGCGGCACCGGTCGGAACGCCTGGGGGGCGCTCTCACTGGACATGAACGGCTCGATTCTACACCCCGATGCCGCACGGTTGCAGCCGCCGTTCCTGGCTGACAGGCGAGCCACGCGGAGCGACGATGCCGGCCCTTGTCGCCAGGAGGGGGAGCACATGGACCGCTTCGACCGCAGGACGATCCTCAAGTCGATCGCCGTGATGGCCGCCGCCACGACGTTGCCGGCCTGCGGCGACTCGACGGAGACCGTGGGAAGCGACGCCGATGGGCTCGCTCGCTTCCCTCAGGGCGTCGCCTCGGGAGACCCGAGGCAGACCACGGTCATCCTCTGGACCCGGGTGGTGAACGTCGGAAGCAGCCCGGTGGATCTCCCGCTGCGCCTGGAGGTCGCGCTGGATTCCGCGTTCAGCCAGCTGGTGGTGCAGAAGGACGACCTCACCGCCACCGTCGCGCACGACGGCTGCATCAAGGTGCGGGTGAAGGGCCTCACCGCGGCGACCACCTACCACTACCGCTTCAGCTTCGTGCAGGGGAGGACACGCTACCGCTCCACCGCCGGCCGCACCCGCACCGCACCCGACGCCGCCGCCGACGTGACGGTCCGCTTCGCGGTCGCCAACTGCCAGAACTACGTGGGCCGCTACTGGAACAGCTACCAGCAGATGCTCACCCTGGCGCCGGAGGACCTCGACTTCTTCCTCTCGGTCGGTGACTACATCTACGAGACCACGGACACCTTCGGGACCGCGGGCGGAGTACGGACGGTGACGTTCGCCAAGCCCCAGGAGGCGATCGACCTCGGGGGCGGGAACCTCGCGGCGAAGAGCGTGGGCAACTATCGCGACCTGTACCGCACCTACCGGACCGATCCGCTGCTGCAACAAGTGCATGCTCGCTGGCCCATCATCGCCACCTGGGACGACCACGAGTACTCGGACGACTGCTGGGGCTCGACCGCGACCTACCTCGACGGGCGAAAGAACGAGAAGGACGACGATCGCCGCCGCAACGCCGAGCAGGCCTTCTTCGAGTACCTGCCGATCGACGAGGGGGCACCGGGCAGCGACCCGAAGACCGACGTCGTCACCACCGAGCGCGCGCAGCTGTACCCGAACCAGAAGCTCTGGCGGAGCTTCGTCTTCGGAAAGCACCTGGAGCTGGTGGTCACCGACTACCGCAGCTTTCGTCCCGACCACCCCATCCCCGAGGACGCGTTCCCCGGGACGGTGGTGGCGGACCAGGCCACGTTGCTCGCGGTCCTCGGCCAGGCCGCGTTCGACGCGAACTTCCCGCCGGGGCTCGCCGAGTACATCGACGTGGACCAGCCGGAGCTGTCCGGCCTCAAGTCCACCCTGACCGGCATCGCCGCGGCCGGCGCGCAGCAGGAGGGGCTCTCACTCACCGATGCCTACGCCTGGGCGCAGCGGGTCATCCGCGGGAAGCTGGCGGTGCTGGTGGTGAACCAGATGCTCGCCGCGGCCAATCAGCGGCCCATCTCCGGGGACGGCCTGCAGCGGGGCCTCTTCTACGCGCTCATCGGCAAGCAGTCGTTCTTCAGCCAGTTCGGCTCCCGCTACGTGGTGGTGAAGTCGAGCTACGACCTCTACACCGCCCTGCTCTACGCGAAGACCGCCAAGGCGAGCGAGAACGCCTTCGGAGCCGAGCAGGAGAAGTTCATCGTGGACACGCTCACCCAGTCCACGGCGACGCACAAGGTCCTCGTCAGCAGCGTGTCGCTGGTCTCGATGCAGCTGGATCTCACCGACGTCCCGGGGGTGCCTCCGGAGTTCGCCCGGGCGTTCTACTTCGACGTGGATCAGTGGGACGGCTTCCCCAACAAGCGGACCGAGCTCCTTGCTCGATTGGCCGGCGTCCAGAACCTCGTCGCGGTCTCGGGCGACATCCACGCGACGTTCGCCGGCAACGAGAAGGCGACCTCGCCGAAGATCGCGCTGCTCACCTCACCCGCAATCAGCTCGCAGACCATGGGAGAGCAGGTCGGTGCGGCAGTCACCACGTTCAGTTCCGACCCCGCCTTTCAGCCAGGGGGCGCGGTGTACGAGGCTCTGGTCAACGGGCTCCCGCCGCTGCTCACGGCGAGCACCGGGGGGGCGATCAAGTTCGTCGATACGTCCTCGCACGGATTTCTCACGCTCAGGGTCGAGGAGCCCCAGATCCGCGTCACCTTCGCTCTCATCCCGGCGAGCGAAGTGACGGTGGACTACTCGAAGCAGCCTCCGGGGGCGCTGGATCTCAAGTTCACCCTCTCCGAGCTCGGCATCGTGGGTGGGGAGTTCACGGTGTAGCTCCGGGTGGCGGAGCTCACGCGGTCCGGATGCTCGGGAGCGGAGGTAGAGGCCACTCCCCCTCCAGCGCGGGATGACCGGCCTCCGCCGAGGGCTGCAGGTGGAGCTGTCCGGCAGAGAAGTCGGGACCGGGGCGCGCACCGCGAGCGAGCCGTTCCACCAGGCTCCAGCAGAGACGGAGGGCCTCGGCCTCCTCCGCGGGTGGGACGCGGTGGAAGCGCAGGTCAGGCCGGCCGAACTTCCGCAGCCCGCGCGTCTCCACCAGGCCCTTGCGCGCGCGCACCGAGACGTGCGCCCGCACCACGGGGCGAAGCCCGGTGAGGACCTCGCGGCGGAACTCCTCCGGCGTCCACCAGCGCCGTGCCTCCACGTCCAGCACCGCCGATGCTCCGGCGTCGAGCAGGGCCGCGAGCACCGCCTCGGCGTCGCGGAGGTGGGCCAGGTCCGGCGGATCGGGACGACGCCCGCGCAGCACCGCGAAGTCCGGCGCGCCCCGCACCAGCGCAGCGAGCTGCGGCTGATCGTCGATCGCGTCCGCGCTGGCGGCGACCAGCGGCTCGACCCAGACGGACTCGCCCTGCGGGTGCACCGTGAGAGACAGGCCGGCGGGCGTAGGCGGGAGCCGCTCCGGTCCGAGCGCGCCGAACGCAAGGTAGAAGAGCGTGGCGTCGCCGCCACCGGGCTCGAAGGCAGGCCTGGACCAGTCTTCCATCGCGACGGCCATGTGCCTGGGCCTCTTTCCGGGCCTCCGTCGTACCGGAGCCCCTCGACGGGGCGTGCACGGGTCGGTGAACTCCCCGTGCCCGTCCGGTGTCGACGCGAGCGGGCTCACTCCCCGCGCAGCCGCTGCAGGCACCCCCGGTGATGCCGCAGCACGTTCCGGGCGTAGGCGGCAGTGCTGTATCCGCGCCGCAGCTTGGGGCTCTTCAGCTCCAGCTCGGGGAGCGCCGCGGTGGGCATCGGGCTGCCGATCTGCTCCCGGAAGACGCGGCGGAGCGCGAGGTAGCTCGGAGTCTCCTCGAAGGCCTGCTCCTTCCCCTTTTCCAGATCTCCGCGCAGGCGCCCCTCCGGGAAGCTGGGAACGAAGCGTTCGCGGAAGACACGGAACGCGCCCAGGGTCTCGCTGTCCTCGCCGGTGGGACGTCCGTCCGCGCCGTAGACCAGGAGGTCTCCGTCGGTCGCGAGCCGGACGCCAGTGAGCTGGGCAAGCGATCTCTGGACCGCCGCGTTCCGGGCGGCGTACTGGCCGGCGTTGTAGTCCGCGAAGCGGTACAGCACGTCGGTGTCGGTCAGTGGGTACCCCCACAGCCGGGGCACCCCGAAGCGGAGGCCACCGGCCCGGGTGTAGAGCGCGTCGCGGACGGCCTCCTCCGCGTCGGGCCAGCCTCGGCTCCGCGCGTACTCGATGGCCCAGCGGACGCTGACCTGCATCGAACCGGAGGTGGTGACCGGGTTCAGATCCTCGAGGCGGCGACCGCGAAAGAGCGTGTCCAGGAGGTTGGCTGTGGCGACCATCGCCGGGTGCTCGCGGCGCTCGGCCTCGAGCATGTCCCGGAACAGGAGGTCCAGCTCTCGCTCGGTCCGGAGCCGGCGGATGCGCTCGTCGAAGGTCCGCCGGTCCCCGGGGGCGCGATCCCGGAGGAGACGCTCCATCGCCGCCGGGCCGAGCGGTCCATAGCGTTCGGACTCCTCCTTCAGCCGGGCCCGGACCAGGGCGCCGAGGTTGGCCACCGGCGGGTCAGCCTGGAACCCCGACTCCTGCTGGAGCACCGCCACCACCCCGCAGACCCGCGTCGCGTCCGGGAGCAGGCCCGCGTCGGCGAAGGCAGCCAGGAGGTCCTTCGCCCAGCCGGTCGGATCGCCCACGCCGTCGGGGAATGCGGCGCGCACCTGGGTCGGACCGAGCTGGGGCGGCGGCCGCGAGGGAGGCGGCGGGGGCGAGGGTGCCTCGTGGCACGCAAGGACCCCGCCGAGCAGGAGCACGGCCGGCCATCCGCGGCGGCGAAACACGGGCGGGCTTCGTCGGGGAACACAGCGAGCGGTGCTCGACATCGCGGCGAGGCGACGTTACCCCGCTCCGGCGGGGCTTCCTCCATGACCTGGCGTGCGCTCAATCCCTGGTCGGACCTGGCGGGTCTCCCCCGCGACAGCTGGCTGCTCGCCCTGGCCACCCTGGTGAACCGCGCCGGGACCATGGTCATCCCCTTCCTGGCCCTCCACTTCACCCGCAACCTGGGGTTCTCGGCCGGCCAGGCCGGGCTCGCGCTGGCGGTCTACGGAATCGTCTCGCTCCTGACCTCCCCCTTCGCGGGCCGGCTGGCGGACCGGGTGGGCTCGCAGCGCATCCTCACCGTGTCCTTGCTCCTGGGCGGGCTGGGGTTCTGGCTCCTTCCCCTCCTCCACACCCTCCCCCAGGTGATGGCGGGGATGGTGGCGCTCTCGGCGGTGTCGGAGGCGATGCGCCCGGCCACCCTGGCGCTGGTGAGCGACCTCGCCCCACCCGAGCTCCGCCGGCAGGCCTACGCCCTCAACCGGCTGGCCATCAACCTCGGGATGAGCGTGGGCCCGGCGCTGGGCGGCTTCCTCGCCGCACGCTCGTTCAACACGCTGTTCTGGGTGGACGGCGCAACCTCCATCGCCGCGGCGGCAGTCCTGCTCCTCTTTCCCCTGCGGGCGGTCGCGGTCGAGTCCCACACCGCGGCTCCCCCGTCCCTGGGCGCCATCGCCGACCGGCGGCTTCGCTACGTCATCCTCTGCCTGCTCCCGGTCCTGCTGGTGTTCTTCCAGCACGAGGGAGCGATGCCGGTGTGGATGGTCGAGGACCTGGGGATGCCCACCCAGAACTTCGGCCTGCTCTTCACCGTCAACACGCTGCTGATCGTGTTCCTCGAGGTCCGGCTGAACGGCCTGACCGCGCACTGGAGCCCGGCGCGCTCGCTGTCCGTCGGCTCGGCGCTGTGCACCGTCGGTTTTGGCGCTCTGGCATTCCTCACCAGCTACTGGGGCGTGCTGGCCACGGTGGTGATCTGGACCTTCGGGGAGATGATCCTCTTCCCCTCCACGGCGGCCTACGTCTCGGAGCTCGCGCCCGCCGCGCGCCGTGGCGAGTACATGGGCTTCTACTCGATGACCTTCGGCATCGGTTTCACGCTCGGGCCCTGGGCGGGGCTGAACGTGCTCGAGGCCGCCGGGGCGCGGACGCTGTGGCTCCCCTGTCTCCCGGGGGGCACCGGTTCCA
>Ga0081540_1000417_pt1 | contig 42001 bp, 43 predicted proteins | sample TabmetS2T1R1_FD_71024 | JGI IMG/M metagenome (GOLD analysis project Ga0081540, IMG submission 71024) | Tabebuia heterophylla rhizosphere microbial communities from the University of Puerto Rico - S2T1R1 | ecosystem: Host-associated > Plants > Roots > Rhizosphere ...
GGAATCGACGCGATGGCCCGCCGCCTTTAGGCGATGCGCCCAGGACGGGACGCTGCCGTCGTAGGGGTTGGCGTTATCCCAGAAACCGATCTCGTGCACATAGCGGCCGGTTTGAAAGCTGGCGCGCGACGGCACGCAGATCGGCGAATTGCAGTAGGCGTCGGTAAAGCGCACGCCACGGCCGGCAAGCCGGTCGAGATTGGGCGTCTTGATCATGGGATGGCCATGACAGCCGAGCACGCGCCGGCTGTGTTCGTCCGACATGATGAAAAGCAAATTTCTGGGTTGCATGATCTGTCCTGCCAAGTCCTCAATCCCCTTCACTTCGCATGACGACGCAATCGCCGATGGCAATGGTCAGCGCCACCGCGCTACCGGCGGCAAGCCCGTGCCGGCGGTCGCCTTGGACCCGCACCAGCATGCCGTCGACGTCGACCTGATGGTCGACGATGTTGCCGAGAAAGGCGCTCTCCAGCAGTCGCCCGCGCAAGACGTTTGCCGGCGCATCTGGCGCGGTGGTGCCGAGGCGGATGGCCTCGGGGCGAATGGCGACGGTGACGGTCGTGAGCGGGCCGTCGAGGCCGTGGCTCAGTTCGGCATCAAGCGTTTGGGCGCCGATACGCACCCGCGCCTTGTCCGCAGTCTGGGCGATCACCGTGCCCGGCAGCTTGTTTACGAGCCCCATGAAATCGGCCACGAACAGGTTGGCCGGACGTTCGTAGACCTCGCGGGGCGTGCCGACCTGTTGCACGGCGCCCTGATTGAAGACGACGATGCGATCGGACAGGGCCATGGCTTCGGCTTGGTCATGCGTGACGTGGATGAAGGTGATGCCCGTGCGCCGCTGTAGGGTTTTGAGCTCGCCGCGCATGCGCTCGCGCAACTTGGCGTCAAGATTGGATAACGGCTCGTCGAGCAGCAGGATGGTCGGCTCGACCACCAGCGACCGCGCTAGCGCCACGCGCTGTTGCTGTCCGCCGGAAAGTTGGCCTGGGTGCCGCCCCTCCAGGCCCTCCAGGCCGACCGCCGCCAGCACGCGCGCGACCCGTTGCGCGATCTCGGCCTGGGCGACCCTGGCGACCCTGAGCCCGAAGGCCACATTCTCGAACACCGACATGTGCGGCCACACCGCATAGTTCTGAAACACCATACCCATGCGGCGCTGTTCCGGCGCCAGCACACCTTGCGGTGAGGACAGCAGGCGGCCGGCCACTTTAATCGCGCCGGCATCCGGCGTGAGGAAGCCCGCCAGCGTTCGCAGCATGGTGGTCTTGCCGCATCCGGAGGGCCCGAGCAGGGTGATGAATTCGCGCTCTTCGACCGCCAGGTCGACGCCGAGCAAGGCGGCAAGGCCGCCGAAACGTTTGGCGATGCCGATGATGTCGATGAAGGCCATCGTCGTCAGCCTCTGACCGGGGGCGCCGCGGCGAAGGTTAGGTCCGGGCCCGACAGCCAACTGATGAGACCGGTCAGGGCCAAGACCACGACGATCGTAAAGATGGCGAGCGCCGAGACGACCTCGAGCTGGCCGAGATCATTGAGGCGGTAAATGGCGATCGCGATCGTCTCCGTGCCGCCGGTATAGAGCAGAATGGTGGCGCTCAATTCGCCGAAAGCCGGGATAAACACCAGGAGGAAGGCCACCAGCAATCCCGGCCGCGCCAGCGGCAGCAGGATGCGGCGCACCGCGTGCCACCACGAGGCACCGGTGGCCCGGCCGGCTTCCTCGAGGCTGGGGTCGATTTGGCGGAAGGTTGCGTTGGCGCTGCGCGTCGCCAGCGGCAGGAAGCGGGCGACGTAGGCGATGAGGAGAATGGCGATGCTGCCGTAGATCGGCAACGGCACCCGAATGAAGGCGAGCAGAATGCCGACGGCCATGACCGTGCCCGGCAGTCCCAGCGGCAGGATCGCCAGGTAGTCCAAGAGCCGGCGTCCCCGGAGATTGCTGCGCACGTCGAGATAGGCGACGGCGGCACCGATGAGCACGGCCAGGATGGCAGCCGCCGTTGCCAGCTTGAAGCTGTTGAGAATACCCCGCACCGAGACTTGGTCCTGGAACAGGGCGGTATAGAAGTGTTGCAGCGTGAGGTTTTGGAGCGAAAGCGGCTCCGTCCAGCTGTGGGAGACGGCGGTCAGTGCCAACACGCCCACCGGCGCGGCGGCGCTGAAGAATACCAGCAGCAGACAATAGGCAAGCAACGGCCAGCGCCAGGCGCCGAGCACGGCGGTGCTGGTGCGCACGCCGCGGCCAGCCACGGTGATGTAGGAGCGCCGCTCCAAGTAGCCGCGCTGCAGGGCCAGGCCTGCCACCGTCAAGGCCACGAGCAGCAGCGACAGCGCCGAGGCCTCGCCCCAGCGCGGCGGATAGCCGCCGATGGTGGCGTAAATGCGCGTCGGCAGAAACACGATCTGCGCCGGCGAACCGATGATGGCCTGCGGACCAAACAGCGCCATTGAATCGATCGCCGCCAACAGCGCCCCGCCGGTAATGGCCGGTGCCACCAGCGGCAAATTGATGCGCAAGGTGGTCTGCCATGGTCTTGCGCCCAGCATCTGCGCCGATTCCTCCAAGCTGGCGTCGACCGATTTCAGCGCGCTGTAGGTGAGAAAATAGGTGAAGGCAAAGACGTGGATGCCGATCACGAAGATGACGCCGGGCATACTGAAAATATTGAGGGGGCCCGACTGGAAGCCAAACAGTGTGCGCAACAGCCGATTGAACTGTCCGGCATCGGGTCCAAGCAGAGCAATGTAGGCAAGGGCGGTGAGGTAAGGTGGCGTAATGTAGGAGAGCGCCACCAGCGCGTGCACGAGGCGGCGCCAGGGCATATCGCTGCGCGCCGTTGCCCAGGCCAGCGGCACCCCGAACAGAATGCTGAGCGCGCCGGCGCCGAGCGCCAGTTCAAGAGTATTGAGCAAAGCCGCGAAGTTCTGGGGTCGCGTGAAGGCGCGTTCAAGGTGTTCGAGGCCGAACCCCTGCGGCAGGCCGAAGGCGCCCAACAGCAGCCAAAGCAAGGGATAGCCGACCAGCACGAGCAGCACGGCCACCGCCAAGCCGAGCACAAGCGCTTGCGCGCTGAGGTAGGGGGCCGGCTGGGCCGTCGGCATGCTCTGGGCGTCAGGCGACGCGCCGGCTCGGACGGCCGCCTGCATGCGCCCCACCATTCAGCTGACGGTCCCACGCCGGTGAGGTTTCAATTGCCCCATTCGCCACCAAAGATGCTCGCGATCTGGTCGAGGATCTTGCCCTTGTCGCGCTTGTACTCGGCATAGTCGAGGGTCAAGAGCTTCAGCTTGGCGAGCGGCGTACTGCCCTCGGGCGGAGCCACGTCGAGGCGGCTCGAATATTTGCCGCCTTTGACCAGGATGGCCTGACCCTCCGACCCCATCCACCACTCGTAGAACAGGGCGGCCGCGTGCGGCCGCCCTGAGCTGCGCAACAGTCCGCAGGCGCCGATCTCGCTGGGCACGCCTTCGCCGGGAAAGACGAAATCGGTGGGCTTGCCCTGCAGTTTGGAGCGCCAGGCAATATTGTCGTTCTGCAAAAAGCCGGCACCGCGTTCGCCGCGTTCCAGGACCTGGGTGATGACCTGCGGCGTTTGTACGCGCAGCGGCTTGGTGGCGGCCATCGCCTTGACCAGATCCCACCCTAAATGCCTGGCGAGCGTGTAGATGCGCGGGGCGCCGTCGCCGTTGGCGCTCGAGAAGTAGACGAGGCGGCCCTGCATGGCGCTCTTGCCGAGGTCGGCCCAGCTGGCGGGAGGCTGAGCGCCGAACTCCTTGGTATTAAATTGGATCACCGCCTGCGTCAGCCGGTCGGTGATCCAGGTCGCATCGGCGTCGCGCAGCTCCTTGGTGACGGCCGGCATCGCCGCCGAGGTGAAGGGTTTGAGCAACCCGCGCTCCTTCATCAACAGGAGCGCGGCCAAATCCGATGCGTCCACCATATCGGCCTGCGGCCGACCGGCATCGGCCTCGGCCAGAACCTTCGAGGTGACGTCGCTCGAGCCGCCGCGGAAGTACTGCACGTCGATGCCGTACTTCTGCTTGAAAGCGGCGTTGATTGCATCGACGATCTGGGTGTCGAGGCTGGTATAGAGTACGACCCTGCCTTCGGCCTTGGCCTTGTCGAGGTCGATTTCGCTGGCCTGCGTTGGGCCGGCGTTTTGCCCCCAGCCGGGCCGGGCGAGCCAAGCGGCTGCCGTGCCCGCCGCCAAGGCCTTGATCAGCGATCGTCGAGCGAGCGGCATCGCAGTCTCCCTAGTGGCGGACGACAGCCCGCGCCCGACCGGCGGCCGATCGATGGCGGCGCGCAGGGGGCGCCTCGTGCATTGGTGGTGCCGGCGGTGCCGCGCAAGCGTGTAGACCTTGCACGATCAGGGCAATTGACGGAGGGTAGCAAGAACCATGACTATCGAGACATAGTATGGATTACCGTCAGCTGCAGCTCTTTCTTGCAACCGCCGAGCGCCTCAACCTTAGTCACGCCGCCGAGGCGATGAACATCACACAGCCTGGGCTCTCCAAAAGCATGCATCGCCTGCAGAAAGAACTCGGCACCAAGCTCTATCACCGTCGCGGGCGCGGCATCGAGCTTACCGAATCCGGCCGCGCCCTGCTGCGCCACGTCAAAGTGATCGAGACGCAGCTGTCCGACGCACGCTCCGAAGTTTTGGGCATTGCCGGCGGCAAGCTCGGGCACGCGCGCATCGGTGCCGGCCCATCCTGGCTGAGCCGGCACCTGCCGGAATCGATCGCCCGGGTGATGCAGCAAAACCCCAATATTCGCTTCACGGTCGATACCGGCTTCCCCGACCGCCTGATCGGCCGCCTGCGGATCGGGGAGCTCGACGTGGTGGTCGGGGCGCTGCCGGACAACCGCATCGATCCGGATTTGCGTTTTATGCGGCTGAGCAGCGACGTGATCCGGGTGGTGGCGCGCAAGGAGCATCCCTTGGCGAGAAAGCGCGAGCGCTCGCTTGCCGACTATGCGGCGCAGCGTTGGATCCTGCCCGGTCGCCAGGAGCTCGTGCGGCAACGGCTGCAGCGCTGCTTCATGCTCGCCAATTTGGCCGAACCCTTGCTGGCGGTCGAAACCGATTCCCTGTCCCTGATGCTCGCCACCTTGCGCATGACCGACTGCCTGGCGCTGACCACGACGCAAATCCTCGCGCAGGCCCAGGCGCAGGGCATCGTCGCCCTCGACCACGAGCAGTTACAATTTTCGCGCGAGGCGGGTATCGTCAGCCGCCGGCATGCGGACGTGTCGCCGGCCGTCAAACTGATCATTGCGCAAGTGCGCAAAATCGCCGCCAAGTACGGGCCAAACTGACGGGCCAAACTGACGGGCCAAACTGACTGGCCCAACTGACTGGCCAAACTGAGCGCGCCAGCCTCGTCTTTTGCGTTGCCGCCGCCGCATCGTTTGCGGACTAGCAGGGCGCGAATTTATGTCGCCCAAGTCATGATTTGAGCTACGCTGCGTTGCTTGCTCGGGCGCGCGAAACCCGTGTCAATGTTCGCCCCCGCGGGGGCTATTAGCCGCCGCGCGCGACGGCGCCAGCGAGCGAGACGGGGCGCTGCGGCAGTGAGAATGCAACAAAGGCCGGGCGGATCGCGCGAAGGCGATCACGGCACCCGGGGCGATCAGGAGGAAGGCATGGCTCACCCCAACCTGCGGGTCACCCGGCGGCAAGCCCTGCGAAAGGCAGCCGGCGCGCTGTTCATTCCTTTCACGCTGCGGGCGGGCAAGGCGCCCGCGCAGGGCGGCCGCAGGCCGTTCGAGGGCGTAACCCTCAATATCTCGTGCTGGAGCGCCACCTATCCCAAGCTGATCGCCGATTACCTGCCCGAGTTCCAGGAGCAGACCGGCATCAAGGTCAACTACGACACGCCGGGCTTCCCGGTCTACAACCAGCGCGCCGATCTCGAGCTGTCGACCAAGGGCAGTGGCTTCGATGTGCTCAACGTCACCTTTATTTACACCAGCCGCTGGATCGGGGCCGGCTGGCTAACGCCGCTTGATCCCTTCATTGCCGATGCCAACAAGACCCCTGCCGATTGGGACTTTGCCGATTTCGTGCCCGGTTCGGTGCAGCCGATGCGCGACAAGACGGGGGCCGTCTACGGCATTCCCTGGATCTCGGATGTGCTGATCGCCGCCGCCGCCCGCTTCGACTTGCTGGCCGCCAACGGTTTCGGCATGCCCGATACACTGGACGAACTCGACAAGGCCCTCCAGGTTGTCAACAAGAAGGATGGGGTGGCCGGTTTTATCGCCGAGAACCATTGGGGTTGGATCTACCCGGCGTATTTGCAGGCCTTTGGCGGCAATGTGTTTCGCAATCCACCGGACGACCTAATGCCGACGCTCGACACCCCGGAAGCGGCGGCGGCGGCCGAGATGCTCGCCAGGCTGCTCAATAGCTATGGCCCGGAGGCCGCTGCCGGCTACAGCTATGACCAGGTGACGGAAGCGCTGCGGGCCGGCCGCATCAACTATTCCACCCACAATCACGTCTTTTGCGCGCTGCTCGGCGAGGAGGGCAGCAAGGTCGTCAAGACTTCGAACTTCAGCATGATCCCCAAAGGACCGAAGGGCCGCTTCCCCGGCGTCGCCTCGCATGGCTGGGGCATTCCCGTCGGCGCCAAGAACAAGGACGCCTCCTGGGAATTCATCAAGTGGGCGCTGTCCAAAGACCTAATCCGGCGCCTGACGCAAAAGCATGGCCTCGGCTCGGTGACGCGCAAGTCGCTGATCGGTTCGGCCGACTACAAGCAGCGGATGGTGATCAATGGCATCGACACCGGCCAGCTGTTCCTCGATTCGATTACCATGTCCGAACAAGGCTACATGAAGTACCGCACGGTCCACGTCTATCCGCAGGCCAACGCGCAGATCACCCAGGCGCTGGGCCGCATCATCTCCGGGCAAATGAAGGCCAAAGAGTCGCTGGCGCTGGCGCAGGCCAACACGCTTGCCGATCTGAAGCGGGCAGGTGTCAGGTTCTGAGCCACGCCATGCCAGCTCGGCGGCTCGCCTGGGGTGCCCAGCGTCGGCGGTCTTTCCTGCTCGGCATCGCCCCGGCGGTGCTGGTGCTGGCCATCATCACGATCGCGCCTGCCATCTACCTGGTGGCGACCTCGCTCACGCCGCTCAACTTGACGCTGCCGGGCACGGCCTGGGATTTCAGCGCCCCGGCGGCCAACTACCTTGATTTGGCCGAGGATCCCCGCTTCACACGCTCCGTTTGGATCCAGGTGAAATTGTCGATCACAACCGTCATTGGGCAGCTGCTGGTGGGGCTCGGCGTGGCATTGTTGCTGAACGGGTCGAGCCGCGTCCGTACGCTGGCCCGCTCGGGTTTCCTCATTCCCATGGTGCTGCCGCCCATCGTCGTCGGCATCCTTTGGCGCGTCATGTACGCCGTGGACATCAGTCCATTCCATCGTTTCATGGCCTTTATCGGCCTGCCCGTTCCCTCCCTGATCACCGATCCCAATTGGGCGCTGACGGCAATCGTCATTGCCGAAACCTGGGAGTGGTTTCCGTTCACGATGCTGATGGTGCTGGCCGCCTTGCAGATGATACCGGCCTCGCCGCTGGAGGCGGCGCGGATCGACGGCGCCAACGACTGGCAGATCTTCCGCTTCGTGATGTTCCCCTACATTCAATCGACGTTGGTGGTGGCCGCAATCTTCCGTCTCATCGACAGCATCAAGGCGTTCCCATTGATCTTCGTGCTCACCGACGGCGGGCCGGGCGACGTCACGGAGGTGACGAACTATTATGCCTACCGCCAGGCCTTTACCTTTTCGCTTTGGGGCTACGGCAGCGCCATTGCCACGCTGATGGTGGCGGGCGTCTTCGTGCTGAGCTACCTGATCGACCGACTGACCGGGGTCGCTCATGCAGAGGCAGATTGAGCCCGGGCCAGTCGCGGCGCCTCCCCTCCGGGTGCCGCCATCGCGCTACTGGGTCCAGCGCCACCGTCGCCGCCTCGGTGACATCGGCACCGTCGGCCTGCTGCTACTGGTTCTCTTCCCCTTCGTCTGGCTGGTCCAGATGTCGTTTCGGCCGAACGCGGATATCCTTGGCTATGATCTGCTGTTCACGCCCACGCTCGCACACTACCGGGCGCTTTGGACCGGGGCCTTCCCCGCCTCTTTTCTCAACAGCATGATCACCAGCCTTGCATCGACCGTGTTGGCGATGGTGATCGGCGTGCCCGCCGCATACGCCCTGTCGCGCAGCGGCTTTAAATCTTCGCGCCGGATCGCGCTCTGGATCCTGGCCACCCGCATGGCACCGCCGATTGCTTTCACGATCCCGTTTTTCCTCGCCTACCGCCACCTGGGCCTGTCGGATACGCTGTTGGGCCTTATCATCGTTTACCTGACGTTCAACTTGGCGCTTGTGATTTGGATGATGCAGCCCTTCTTCGACGGCGTGCCACGCGAGCTAGAAGAGGCGGCCTGGATCGATGGTTGTGGCGTCTGGGAGGCCTTTTGCCGCGTGACCTTGCCGCTGTCGGCCCCCGGGCTCGCCGCCACCGCGGTCATTTGCTTCATCCTGTCGTGGAACGACTTTTTCTACGCGCTCGTGCTGACCCGAACCAACGCTTCAACCGCTCCGGTTGCGATCGTAAACTTCATTCAGTACACGGGCTGGGAGTGGGGTCGGATTGCTGCCGCGGGGACGTTGGTGATGCTGCCGGTGGTCTTATTCTCGATGCTGGTTCGCAACTACCTGGTGCGCGGCCTCGCCGCCGGCGGCGTCAAGGAATAAGGCGCAAGGCGCGCGCCAGTTTTCGAGGGAACCAGCGATGAACGCCTTGGCGGCAAACGAGACGGCCTGGGACTATGTCGTGGTTGGAGCGGGCTCGGCAGGCTGTGCCGTCGCCGCTAGGCTGAGTGAGAGCGGACGCTTCCGCGTGCTGCTGCTCGAGGCAGGCGAGGATGATCCGTGGCTTTGGCTGAAAGTTCCACTGGGCGCGGGTTTCGTGCTGTTGTCGCAGCGCAGCCTGTGGCGCTTTTATACCGAGCCGCAAGCGAACCTTGGCGGGCGCCAGGTGTTCTGGCCGCGCGGCCGCGTGCTGGGCGGCTCTTCCAGCATCAACGGCATGCTGTGGGTGCGCGGCGAGCCGGCTGAGTTCGACCATTGGCGCCAGCTCGGCAATCCCGGCTGGGGATATGCCGATGTTCTTCCCTTTCTCAAGCGCCTGGAAGCCTATGGTCAGGGCGATGCCGCCAGCCGCGGCACCAGTGGCCCCATACACATCAGCCGCTTTAATCGCAGCACGCTGGCGGAGGCATTCCATGCGGCCTGCGTTGCGGCCGGTGTGCCCGCTACCCCCGACTACAACGGCGTTGCCTATGAGGGTGTCGGCTACCTGCAGAGCAATACCAAAAGGGGCCGGCGCTGGGGTGGGCGCGAAGCTTACGTGTATCCGGCACGCGGCCGCCCCAACCTTGTGCTGGCAACCGGCGCGCAGGCAACCCGCGTCGAGATTGAGCAGGGGCGCGCCGCCGGCGTCGCTTATCGTCGTGGTGAGCGGCACTATTTTGCGCGCGCCGCGCGCGAGGTCATCGTAAGCGCCGGGGCGGTGCAAAGTCCGCAGCTTCTGGAGCTATCCGGGATCGGGGACAGGGAGCGTCTGGCGGAGCTCGGCATTGCTTGCCACGCCCATCTGCCGGGTGTCGGCGAGAACTGTCGCGACCATTGGCACACGCGCCTTTCGTTCGAGTGCCGGCGTCCAATCACCTTGAACGACATTCTCGACAATCCTCTGCGCAAGGCATTCATGGGGCTGCGCTATCTCCTGCGCCGAGATGGCGAGATGGCGGCCTGTACGGCTACGGTGCACGCCCTGGCCAAGACCGAGCTGGCGCATGACAGGCCCGACGTAAAGATTCAGCTGCATACGCTGAGCGCGGCAGACCCTCGCCATCCGACCGAGTTGGTGTTGGATCAGTTTCCGGGCTTCGGCATCGGCACTTTCGTCTTGCGTCCGCAGTCGACGGGTTCGGTGCACATTGCCTCGGCCGATCCGCAAGCCCCGCCGATCATCCGCCCCAACTACCTGACCGACCCCGGCGACCGCGCCACCAGCATCGCGGCGCTGCGGCTTGCCCGCCGCATCGCGGCGCAGCCGGCCCTCGCGCGCCTGATCGTGCGCGAAGTGCGGCCGGGCCCCGAGGTGCAATCGGATGCGGGGCTGCTCGAGCATATCGCCAGGCTCGGCGCCACCTCCTACCATCCGATTGGCACCTGCAAAATGGGTAGCGATGCCATGGCGGTCGTCGACCATGAGTTGCGTGTGCACGGGGTCAAGGATCTGCGCGTTGCCGACGCCTCCATCATGCCGACCATGGTTTCATCCAATACCAATGCGCCGTGCTTCCTGATTGGCGAGCGCTGTGCCGATTTTTTGCTGCGCGTGGCCGGCGCCAACGCCGTTGCCGATGGCGTCAGGCAACCGGCTCTTGTCGACTAGCGCCAGTGCCTGGCTGGCGGTGCCTGAGCTTGGCCGGGTGTTGGTGCTTGGATGGCCCACGCTATTTTGCGGAATAGTGGGAGACTGGTAGCTGTCAGGCGCGGGTTGGATTGCGCGCGGCCATGTGGCCCGACCAAAAACTTCAAAGTTGGCAAGGCAGCCGTTGGCGGGCTAGGCCAAATCGAGGGCGTGACGTTTCAAATCCGCAAGTTCGGCAATCTCAAGGGTCGCCTCGTGGGTCGCCGCCAGCACGACGCGGGGCGCAACGCCGGCTTCAAAGGCTTCCTGCCAGCGCTCTGCGCACAAACACCAGCGGTCGCCGGGATTGAGACCGGCAAAGCCGTATTCGGGGCGTGGCGTCGACAGGTCGTTGCCGCGCGCTTTCGAGAATGCCAGGAACTCCTTGGTCACTTCGACGCACACCGTGTGCACGCCAACATCCTCAGGCCCCGTCTCGCAGCAGCCGGTCCGGTAAAAGCCGGTGGTGGGATTAAGCGAGCAAACCTCGATGGGCTCGCCGAAGACATTCTTCTGTTGATCCGCCATTGCCCTACCCAAGGCTCGCAGGTGTGCTGGTGCCACCCGTCCATTCTCGCCGCGCAAGAGGCCCGTGATTAGGGTCCAACTTTCGCCCACAAGCAACGCTTTTCGCGTTGCACGGGGCGCGACCTCGGCCTCAGCCGGCGCCGCCGGCAGGCTCGAATGACGACTTCTGTAATCGGAGAATGAAGCTGTCAAGCCACAGCTGCAACCCCCGATGGCGCCGATGGCGGGCCGCAGGCGCGGGCTGCCGCGAGCCGTGTCAATTCGCTTCACCGCTGGCGAGCGGCGGGGGCAAGAAGGCAAGGGCGGGGCGCCGAGCGCGCTGGACGATCTGGGCTTTGCCTTTTTCAGACCGCATCTTGCGCTGCCCTTTGTCCTCCATGCTAATCGCGCACAGACCCTCCGGGCTTGGGGCGGCAAGACGCTCGATGCATCGAAGCAGGGAGCCGGCGTCATGGCCATCCAGTCCGTGGTGGTGGTGGGAGTGATCTCCGTCTGCGGCACGATCGCGGCGAGCATGACGCGCCATGGCCTGCCGGGCCGCTGGGGATGGATCGGGGCCAATGCCGTGGTGGTGGTCGTCGGCATCCTGGCGCTTGCGTTCGCCCTTGATTGGGCGGGCTGGCTGACGGCTGCCCTTTTTGCTCTGCTTGTCGTTTCTCCGCTTGCGCTTTTGGATCGCGCCAGGGTTGCCGCACAACGGGGGCAATGGCAAAAGGCCGCGCGCCTGCAGGTATGGGCCGTTCTCTTGCACCCAAGTTCATGGGCGCGCATCGGCTTGCGGCTTAGGCGCGCGCGCAGCATCGCTGGACCGGCCGGCTATGTGGCGGCACTCGGTCGGATCGAGGCCACGGGTTCGGGCAGACAAAAGGCGTTTGCGCGTCTCATGCTAGCGCAGGAGCGCCGCGATTGGGACGGCGTGCTGGTGCTGGCGCGCGCTCGGGGCGTCGACTATGCCGAAGCTAAACCACGCGAGATTCGCGCGCTTGGCGAACTGGGTCACCTCGAGGAGATGGTGCAAACCTACGCGGAGGCCGAAAAGTGGCTGCTGCCGCAGCTGCGCCAAGAGTGCAGGCTGTTCGTGTTCGCGTTTATGGGGCTAACCGGGGCGGTCCAGCAGTTGTTGGGCGCGGCGCTCTCGGCGATGGACGATGAAGCCAAAGCCTATTGGAGCGCCGTCGCCCGGCTAGGCGCGGATCGCCATGACGAGGTTGGGCGCGCGACGCTGCTAAGGCTTGCCGAAACCGGGACGTCGGAGGGCGTGCGACGGAGCGCTGCGCAGCACCTGCAGCGAGCCGTTGCCGGCGAAGCGCCCGCCTCGAGCAGCGAGGAAACCGAGCGCATTGTCGAGCGCATGCTGCAAGGCTCGGCGCTTGCGCGAGCCCCAAGTCCGTCCACCGCTCTTTAGGGCCAGCGCCAAAGCTCACATCAGAGGCTTGCTGTTGTTGGCCCTAATCGTCGTGTTGGCCTTGCTGCAAAGGTTTTTTCGCTAGCGATCTCCGGCGACCTCGCCGGTTCATTAACTGGCCGCGGCCATCCGGTTGGCCACGCGCCGCTCGGCGGCGCTCACGATGGCGGCGCGCAACTGCGCGAGTGAGACCACATCCGGCCCGACGCTGAGCCGCTGTTCCCGCGCCAGCAGCCGCAGATCCTCCTCCCTGTCGATGGCCGCGAGCGCGGCCAGCGCCGCCGCCCGGCCCAACGTGCGCACGATCACCACAACATTGAGTGAGAAGGGATCGAAACTCGTGCTGCTGGCCGCGGCCTGCGGCGCCGAGGTCTCCTCGGGGCCGTCAACGGCTGCGGCCGGCTTGGGTGTCACCGCCTCCCGTGGCAAGGGTTCAAGCCGCAGCCGGAGCTGGGCGATCTCCCGTTTCAGCGAACGCAGGAGTTGTTCGCGTTCCGCGGCAACCATATTGGAATGCGTCTTGAACGCGCGCCGGAAATAGGCGTCTTGAGCGGCACCCGATAAGGCTTTCGTCTTGCGCATGGCTCCTAGGCCGATTTGCTGCGCCGCTGCGTTCCAGCGAACACTTCAGTATGCAGCTTGCGCAAATGCGCTAACGCCTCGGCGTATTTCTGTTCCATGGTCTTTTTGCGTTCGTCCCAGTCGAAGGCGCGCGCAATACTGTCGAGGACGGGCAGCCGCGTCGTCATTAGGGGGTGATCGAGGGCAATTTGCTCGATCAGGAGCCGCTCGTGGCCGGCGCCCGTCAAGCAGTTGGGCAGGCAGGCATAGCGCCGTTCGGCAAACGGGATCGACGCCAGCTGTTGGGCGTTCTCGACCCGTTCGATCAGAAGGGCAACGCGATCCAGCGCAAATTGCGAGACGAAGTCCGGGCGGAATGGCACCACGATCTGATCAGCCATGTCCAAGGCGGCGTGCGCGGCGAAGGAAAGCCCAGGCGGGCAGTCGAGAATGACGAGATCGTAGTCCATGCCAAAATGGCGCATCAAGCGTTTCATGCGGCTGCGAACGAGAAGGGCAACGGCGTCGGCGTGCAGGTCCTTTTTTGACTGCTTGAGGTACAGCTCGCCCTGAACGTCTTCCAATTGCTGTGAGCCAGGCAACAGCGACACCCGGCCAGGCGCCGTGCGGGGGTGGGCGACGTCGCCGACGTTGTTGACGATATAGACGGACTCGTCGCCCGCCACGTTATCGAAGCGATCGTAGAAATAGTCGGCAATGGTCTGCCCGGAACGGGATGCCTTTTCCCAACCCTCGCCGCCGAGCAGCATCAAGGAGGCATTGCACTGCGTGTCGAGATCCATCAACAGCACACGTTGGCGTCCCCACGCTGCCGCGGCATGCGCCAACATCACGGAAATGGTCGATTTGCCGACGCCGCCTTTTCTGTTCGATACGGCAAGGAACCGCGTCATTCTATCCCTCTGCGCCAATATCCTGCGCGCCAACTAAGCGATTCTCGGCCGACGTGCAGTCTTGCACCGGCCGAAAAATTCAAGGTGATTCTGTCTTTTAGGCGGGCGCCGCCGGCCGCAGGCGCCCGCGCGGGCAAGGCCACAGGCGCGCCGAACGCACCGCGAGGCGATCAGCAGCGGTCCTTGCGCGTGAGAGAGTGCGCCCCAACCGTTCCTCGCCCAGCCACCCTCGCCCAGCCACCCCTCGCCCAGTCACCTCGCCCCGGCGCGCGGTGTCAAAGCGTGAGCCGAGCCGCAAACGGGTGAAGTGACAATTTCATGGACGCTCGGGTTTTAAACCACAGGCCATCGGGGTTTTTTCTACTGAGTTAGACGTTGGCAATGCCATAGCTTCGCGTTAGGAGCCCCGCCTAAGGAGTGTTGCCGGACATGTTACGCATCCTCATTGCCGATGATCACGATGTTGTCCGTTCAGGACTGCGCAAAGTCCTCGAGGCGCAAACCAATTGGGAGGTCGTGGCGGAGGCCCGGGATGGCAAAGACGCCATTACCAAGGCGACCGAGACCAAACCGGACGTTGCCGTCCTCGATTACGCGATGCCGCTCATCAATGGCGTCGAGGCAACCCGCCAAATCCGCGCCCGTCTGCCAAAGACGGAGGTTTTGATCTTTACGATGCACGACAACGAGACCCTGATCCAAGAGCTGTTGAGCGCCGGTGCACGCGGCTACGTGCTGAAATCCGATTCGCGGCGTCACCTGCTCGGTGCGATAGAATCGTTGGCGCTGCACAAGCCTTTCTTTACGGCCAAGGTTTCCGAGTCTCTGCTCGATTCCTTTTTGTCGCGGCCGGCCCGCGAAAGCTCGGCGCTGAGCAATCGGGAACGCGGCGTCGTGCAGCTGATTGCCGAAGGCCATACCAATAAGGAAATTGCCAACGTCCTCAACATCAGTCTCAAGACCGTGGAAACGCACCGCGCAACGGTCATGCGCAAGCTCAACTTATCGTCGTCGGCCAGCCTCGTTCGCTACGCCATTCGCAACAGCATCATTGAGGCATGACCGACTTGGGGCCGATGCCTGGCGCGCAATTGCCGCGGCGGCAGGCATCTGCTCGTGGCATTGGCTGCTTAGCTGAGCGCGTGCCGGCGTGCCTGAGGTTCGAGCACGCGGTCCGCCTACTGGCGTTGTCCCGTCATCCCATTCTGCAGCGCCGCCCCGATCTCGTCGGCGCGCATGCGCAGTTGCAATCCATCCGCCCGCGATTGAAACTCATCGGGGGTGATAAGAACTGTGATGGTTCCCAATCCCAGTTGACTGCCCATTTCTGCTTGGATCATTTGTGGCCGGCCGTCGAGCCCACTCCTGACGGCGGTCACCTGACCAACCTTGACGCCATCGGCACTGAAAATCGGTGTACCTGCCAAGGACGGGTCGCGCTGCGCCTCTTGTTGCGCGGGCGGTCGCAGCTCGGCGGCGGCCGCTTGGCAGCGCGGTGACAAGTTGGCGCGTTTCTCGCTGATGCACTGGGCGATGGAGCTTTCACCACCACACTGCGTTTGGATATCGTTCCAGCAGGCCTCGGCGACACGGCCAACTTTCTGCATCGTTTGTTGAATATTGCGCGAGGCATCGAACAGCGCCAATTCGCACTGATTGCTGAGTTTGTCCTCATGCGCCTGCATGCATAGCAAAAGCCGACCTTCGCCGGGGGTGACCGTGCTACAGAAATTGCGCAATTCTTCGCGGCAGGCGCTCTCGATCCGTCCAACGGCACCGGCAATACGATCGCGTAGCTGCGAGCGCTGATTTGCAATCATGTCCTGGAAATCGCGCAGCGGTGACGGCCGGGCAGTGGTCGATGCCTGTGGGGCTTGGGGCGCCCCTGCCTGCGGGGCTTGGGGTGCCCCCTGCGGCGGGTTCTGCTGTGGTTGGGCCAGAACGTATGGGCCGCAGGCCAGCAGGACGCAAACCGCCGGGCCTAAGGCAAGCGCCTTCGAGCTGACTGACATCCAGGGTCTCCTCGGATCCAATGAGGTTTCTGTCATCTTGTCATGAAGAGCATGGACAGTATGGAGAGCCGGAGGCTGAACCCGGACGGCGTCAGGTGGAATCGGGTCAAACCCGCAATCCGCCAGCGACGGTCTGCATTGCCTGCCAAAGAGAGTGCTGGTCCGCCGCGACTGCAACCTCGGATGCCCTTGGGTAGCGCCGCCGAATTGAGGGGCGCCCGCGCGCTTGGCGGCGCGGCAAATCCATGACGGCGCCAATCGACGCGCTCACGGGATCAGCTGCTGCCTGATGGCCTCGGCAACGGCTTGGCTGCGGTTGCGCGCGCCGAGTTTGCCTTGCGCTTTTTTCAGGTGACTGCGTATGGTCTCCTCCCCGAGCTCGAGCGCCTTGGCGATCTCCGCGGTTTGCCGTCCCGTTGAGACCAAGCGCAAGACGGCGAGTTCGCGCGGCGTTATGCGGGCGCGTTTGCCCATGAAGCGAGGATCGTGCTCGATCAATTGCTCGAGCCGCAGGGCAACAAAGCTGGCGGCCGCAAACAGAATAATACGATACGGCTGGGTTAGGATCTTGCCGAGGCTCTGTTCAGACCAGTAGCCGACCAGCCAGCGGCGGCCGACCGAGCACGTCAGCGCATCACGCATGCCGTATTTGAGTGAGAGCTCGTAAGGCCAGCGGTCGATGCCGATGGGATCGAGCATCTGCATGGTTTCGGTCCAGGTGCAGGCCATCAGGCTGGATCGAGCCATCATGATGCCGGGATCGTATTCGCGCCTGGCCATGGAGGCATAGGCCTCCCACCAACCATCGGGGACGGAGGCGTGGAGAAAGACATCGCGTCCCAACCTGGTCGAGCGCCAATCGGACGTCTGCAGGGGTATGCGAGCGGCGCCGAGCACGTTGAGCGCCAGAAACTTCGAGGCAAACGCGTGCAAGACCTCGAGCACCTCGCCAGGGCTCCTGGCCTGGGCAATACGATCGGTGAACTCCGTCAAATGCGGGGTTGTGGGCAGCCGAACCGATGCGGCGGCGGAAGCCATTATCGTGCCTGCTCGAGGCGGTGCTCGGCCAGCATACATGTGATTGGCCGCGGCGATATCAGGGGAAATCCGGGCGGCGGTCTGCGGCCAGTAAGGCCCCAGCCGCTATCGGGCGTTGGTCTTTTTCCGCCAGAGCCTCGCGCTCAAACAAGTGTTGCAGCGCCGCCAGCGCTTGCGCACCGGCAGCGGCGTCCTGCAGCTGGGCGCTCGGGCGCAGGGCGCGCCGGTGCCAGGCGAGCCGAGCCGACAAAGGTCGCCCGGGCGCTGGGGGTCGCCCGGGCGCTGGGGGCGCGGAGCTGTGTTTGATAACGGAAGCGGGAGGCCGGCGGGCCTCCCGCTTTGACATTGCCAGAGCCGTCGCCAGCGCGCTAGCCGGAGCCGTCGCCAACGTTGAATTGGCGGGCGCGCAGGCGCTGGTTGGTGATGTCGGTTGCGAAGAAATCGGTGAGCGCGAACGCAGACCACAGCAGGGCAACGGCGTGATGACGCCAAGTGAGGGCCGCTGAACCCTCCGCGCCAAGCCAGTAGGCCTCGATCACGGCGGCGACCACGATAGGGCTCGCGGCGATGAACTTGTCGAGCGCCGCCGAGAAATCATCACCCCGACCGGTCTGATTGGCGAGCGTCCACTGCTGCAGCACGGCATAAGCGCCGAAGGCGGCCGTGACCCGCACCCAGAACATTTCCGCCTCACCCAGCGGCGGGTTGAACTTTGCTTTGACGTACAAGAGCCAAACCAGCCCAACGTCGACGGCCAACGCCGCAAAGATGCTGATCGTCCTTGAGTTGTAGTGTCTTTCGCGCTCGATTGCGACATGCTCTGTAGCGGCCATCGCTCAATGATCCTTGCCTGTTTGATCCTTGCCTGTTTGTCGAACTGCGATCGGTTAACCAACGCGCAAGCAATTCTGTTGGTTCCAGCTTGCAATGGGAGCGGCGACGAGATGCCCGGAAGCGCTGAGCATATCAAGGCAAGCCTCGCGGGTGCGGGCATGTCAGCAGCGCAAAGAAAGTGTGCGCGCGAGCTGCAGCGCCGTGCGCGGTGCTCGTCTCAACAGGCCTGACGTGGCGCCACGGCCTCAGCCCTGGGCACCAGGCGCAAGCATCGCGATCGCTTGCTTCAGCGTGTCATGAAGCGCATAGGACCAGACGGCAAAGCCCGCCGCAAACAGCAAGCCCGTTATGAACGCGGCAAGTCCACGACTGCCGAACGAAAGGCGTTCGCCGATCCGCGCAGCTACCAAGACAAATAGCGAAAGTGTAACGAGCGACACCCAATCGATGGCTGCCCAATTGATGGCCGACATGGCGTCTCCTCCTTCATGGAACGCTGTGTGCGCCATCTGAAACGAAAAGGACCGGCAACCGGTTTCGCAAGGCTCAACGCGTTCTAGCGCTTGCTAGGCCTATTGTGGAGACGGACCGCCAGGGCGGTCGACCGCTCACCTCCCCGTGACGGAGGGGTGAGAGCAGCGGCCGCAAGCTCCTGCGGCAGCTTGCCTTTTCGCTATCCGTCCGCCTTGGCCGCACGCAAGGCACCGAGCGGCCGTTTCGGTGCCATCGATGCACCTTGTCCGGCTCACTTTAAAAAAAAGAACCTTGGCGGCCAATCCGCCTGGCCCGCCACTTTGTTCCTGGGCTTGCGTTGCGTGGCGGGGCCGTTGTCGCGCCCGGGGAAGCGAGCTCTCCGGCGCCATGGTCTTTAGTCTTGCCCAGCGGCGGAGGCGGTCGGCACGCCTTCAATGGGGCGGGCCGTCGCGCGCCAAAGTTATCCACAGTGTCGTCGGCCAAGGCCGGAACGCCATCCGGCGCCCCGCGGTTTCTCGCATGCTGGATTTTGTGCCGCGTATCAAACAAAAACGAGCCAATCATGAAAGCACTTGAGCTTGCCGCGACCGCAGCCACGTTCGCCGCCATCTTTAGCGCCCTCATGCTGTGCGGGGCGGCGTTTACCGCAACCCTGATGAAGGCGATCGCCTTGGCGCCCGCTCAATTGATCCTGTCATGAACGGCTCGGATTTTGGGCGAGCCATCGCGCCGCCCGCAGGCGGCGCGGTCGACCGTGCCGCTGGAACCCGCATCAGCAAATTTGGGTTGAAAGCTGGCGAGAGCCCCATCTCGAAGGCCGGCGACAGCAGCGGCGCGGGCAACGCCGACGGCGAAATTGCGGGCGTTGCGGGGCAGCGCGCGCCACGCCGCTATTGGGGCTTTTCGAGGGCGCCCTCGAGGCACGAGATCAGTCGCTCCTCGCTCACGGGCTTGCTGAGGAAGGCGAGCGCGCCGCCGCCCAGGGCGGCCGCACGCATGTGCTCCTCGGGATAGGCCGTCATGAAGATCGTGGGAATGCGATGTCCGGCGTTGAGCAACCGGCGTTGCAGATCAACCCCGCTGACCCCCGGCATGCGCACGTCGGTCACAAGACAAGAGGTATCCCGCAGCCGCTCCGAGCCCAGAAATTCCTCCGCGGAGGCAAACGCGGCAGTATCGTAGCCGTGGGATTCTAGAAGGCTTGTGGTTGCTTCGCGAACCGACAAGTCGTCATCGACGATCGAGACTAGTGGACTTTTGACCAAAGCGCTTCTCGTTGCTGAGCTAGGCTCCCAGCAGATAGGCAAAGGCAGGGCCGCTGAAAACCTATACGTAGGTTTAGACGGGATCAGTCCGGGCGATCGAGTTTCAGCAGCTGGGTCATTCTGACCAAATCGGCCAGCGATTTGGCGCCCAGCTTTCGCATGGCGTTGCCGCGGTGCACCTTGACGGTAATCTCGCTGACGCCGAGTTCGCCGGCGATTTGCTTGTTCATCAAACCGCCGCTGACGAACTTGATCACCTCCAGCTCGCGTGCGGTCAGGGTCTTGAACCGTGCTTGCAGTTCGGCGACCGGCTTTTGCTGCTCGCGCCTCGCCCGATCCAACTGCAGGCCGCGTTGCACGGCGTCGAGCAGCTCTTGGTCACGAAAGGGTTTGGTAAGAAACTCGACCGCGCCCGCCTTCATGGCCCTCACAGTCATGGGAATATCGCCATGGCCGGTGATGAAGATGATGGGGAGCTGAACGTCGGCCTTGCTGAGCTCGACCTGGAAATCCAGGCCGCTTAGTCCGGGCAGCCGAACGTCGAGGACCAGGCAGCTCGGGTGGTCGGCCGTTGTGCGGCGCAAAAAGTCACCCGTCGACCCGAAGGTCTCGACGCCCAGGCCGACGGACGCAAACAGGTCGGCGAGGGCTTCGCGCACCGAGGCGTCATCATCGATGACGAAGACGACGGGGGCGGGGGCTTGGCTGCTAGCCGACATTAAGACCTACCGGTACTCAAGATGGGCAACGTGAATTGAAAGACCGTGCCACCCGGCTGTCCATGTGTCGCCAACAGACAGCCGCCATGTGCCTCGATGATGGAACGACAGATCGACAATCCCAACCCCATTCCGCGCGGCTTGGTCGTGAAGAAGGGCTCGAAGATTCGATCTTTGTCTTTTGCATCGATGCCCGTCCCCGAGTCTGCCACCGAAACCAATAGGCTATCGGGCTGAACTTGCCTGGTCCCGATGCGGAGAGAACGAGGTGCCGGCGAGGCACGCATGGCCTCGATCGCATTTGTAATTAGGTTCAAGATCACTTGTTGCAGCTGCACGCGGTCGGCGAGGACGCTGACGGGGCCGCTCGACAGATCCAACGTCAAGGAGATCTGCTCGCTTTGGATGTCTGTTTGCAGGAGACCGACCACGTCCTCGATCAGCGTGTTGACTTGGAGGGGAGCCTTTTGCTGCACGTCCCTTTTTACCATCGCTCGCACGCTGCCAATCACTTCGCTGGCGCGGTGTCCGTCGCGGACGATGCGTTGCAGGCCGGCCTGCACTTTGCTCAGATCGGGCGCTGCATTGGCCAACCAGCGCAGGCCGGCGTTGGCGTTCGCCACGATCGCGGCCAGCGGCTGGTTGACCTCGTGTGCAATCGAGGCCGCCATTTCTCCCATCGTCGTCAGCCGCGTTGCTTGCGCGAACGCCACCCGTTCGGCCGTCTCGCGCGCTCTTGCGGCGGCGAGTTCGGCCAACATGTCATTGAAGGCGACGGTGACGCGACCGATTTCATCCTTGCTGTTGTGGTCGGCGCGCAAATTGTAGTCCTTGGTGCTGCGCACCCTTGAGGCCACGTTTTCCAAGCGCTTGAGCGGCTGCACGATGTGGCGATGTGTGAGCAGAGCAATGAAGATACTCAGTCCTGCAAACGTGCCGATCAATCCGAGACCGACGAGCAGTTTGGCGAGCAGGCCATCGATGCGCACTTGCAAAAGCCGGTCGAGTTCTGCCTGCGCCGCGGTCCAGGCCTGGGTTGCGTGCTCAACGGTGCTGCTGTGAAAACGATCGTAGCCAACCCCGTCCCTGGCATCGATCCCATTCGCGCTCGTCATCAGGACGCCAATATAGGAGTGAATGCTGGAGGTGAAAGCCGCAAATTTGCCATCGATGGCGCCGCGCAAGCGACCATCGGCATTGCCGCGATAGGCGGCTTCCAGGTTTTCCTTAACCTCATTGGCCGTCGACCGAACCAGGCCCACCAGGGCGGAGAGGCGCACATCGCGGACGGCCGGGGTTTCCCCGGCGGTCACGCTGGTCGCAAAGAATTCTTGCAATTCGGCCAGGCGGGCGACGAACGTCGGCAATTTGCGTACAACGATGTTCTGCAGATAGTAGGTATCGAGATCAGGATCGAGCGCGAGGTTGGAGTCATCGCCGACGCGCGCGGCCAAGCTCTGTCCCGCGAACAGCGCATTGAGGATAAGACTGCTGCGTTGCGCGCGCTGCTGCTCGGTCGCCCACAACTCATTAAGCGCGCTCCCGAACGCACCGGCGAGCTCGGCTGTTTGCAGGTGCGCGCCCGACCGTTGTTCGGCGAGCGCGAGCGCGCTCATGAGCTGCGCGCGCGACGCTTCCCCTTGCGCCGTCTTGGTCTCGATCCCATCGGCCAGAACGGCGGCATAGATCTTGCGCACCGTGCTCAAGTAGCGGCTGCCCAGGAGCTCCTTGCGGGAAAAATCAATCGCGATCCGCTTCTCGGTCACCAAGCCGTAAATGGGCACCGCAATCGAGATCAGAAACGTTGCGCACAGAATGAAGATCTTGGTGCCGGTGGGAAGGTTCTTGAACATCTGCTCGCGTGATCGATCTGCCGAGGGAACGAAATCTACACATCTTTGCAAGGCCCCGCCGAGGGCCTTGGATCTGGCAGCCGCGGGGCAGCGCGCCTGGTTTTCGTTCAGGTTAATAACAGCCAATCCCCGCCGCGCGGGGCCGGAGCCAGCCCGCCTCCAGCGTAAGCGTAGCCGGCGCACGCCGTGCCGCCGGGCCATGACGCTGGCGGCGGCCAAACACCGTAACTCGCCGTGCGGGCTTGCGCTTGCTCGCGCTGGGCAGCCGCTCCGGCCCGGCGATCCGTCGCCTGTGACCGGCCATGGTCTTGCGCAAAGTGCCGATCACGAAAGCGCCGCCTTCCGTTTGCAGGGTCTCAGTGAGGCCGATTTTGAGAGGCCGGAGATACTCTGGGCGCATGCGCGCTGGCGCTGGCGATCCTCACTGTTTCGCACGTACCCCGCCCATGAGAGATGGTTTCACCAGCTCTCGCTGAACAGATTAGGGAGGGTCTTCGCAATGGCCGAGCGCGAGATTTCCACAGGCCGTGCGGGCCAAATTGTTGCAAGGCCACAGTTCGGTGCAAGAGCGTTGCCAAGCCTAGCAAGAAGCTTGGACACGTGGCCAAAACCGTCTATTGGCCACCGCATGCACCACCTTTTCATCATTCTTGCGGTGATCCTCCCGCTCGCCGCCCACGGCTGCGCGCCGGCAACGGACAGAATGCCGCCCGACAGCGTGTTAAACCCGCGGGGAACCTGAAGGACGGTTGCCTGGCGGCGGGCTCACGCCTGCGCTGGTGATGGCCAACGGCTTGGGTGCCGTGGGCGACCGCGGCGTGGGCTAAGCGGGGCTTTTTTTGCGTCGGCGCGGCGGGCAAGAACAAAAACGCAACCTGGCGCGCCCGCACGGTCGCTCCGTGCGCTCGAGAAGGGCGTTTGGCCTGAGCCATGGCCACCGCCTCGGGCTGGCCTTCCCGGAAACCAACGCGGAGCTCTGACACGGGCCCCCTCAGGCCGGGCCGCTTTGCACGAAAATGATAATGTAGGCGATGATCCAGAGCGTGGCGATCGCCGCCAGGACGATGGCAACCGCAATATCCGTCTTGGTGTAATTGTCCTCTTGGTTGCTCTGCATGGCGCGGGGTCGATCACAAGCGGCCACAAGTCGGCTCGCGAAATTGGCACGACCCGGCGCGCCGTGCCAACCCCCGCCGCGACCGCGAGGTCGAGGACTTGGTGGCACGATCGGACCGGTTGTATAGTCGAGGAGAGCCGGTAAGAGGGCGGGCTAATCCAAAATGCTTGGACGCCGACTGGATTGGGCGCTGAGCCAAGTGCCCCGCGCTCTCAAATGGCTGGCCCTCCCGATCAGCCTGTTGTTGTTTTTGCAATGGCCGCTCAGGGACTACGTCCAAGCCTATTCACGCGAGGCCAATGACCTGGGGCAATGGCTATTTGCTCTCTATGTCGCCGCCAGCGTCCTGGCCGCGACCCGCGCCGGCACGCACCTGGCAACCGATGCCGTCGCGCGTCGCTATCATCCCAGGACACGGCGCCTTATTGCTCACGCGGGCAATCTCCTGGCCCTGACGCCCTGGGCGTTGTGCATTCTCGCTACCGCCACCCCCACCATCCTGCGCTCGCTCGGCCAGCTGGAGCGCTTCCCCGAGACCGGCAATCCCGGCTACTTCCTGGTCAAATTGGCCTTGTGGCTATTGGCGGTGGGCGTTCTTGCGTCCGCCATCGTCGACCTGATCAAGCCACCTGCCAGGGACCAGCCGTGATGGCGGGGTTCGGTCTCGCCCTCCTGGCCTGCGTCGGCGTCACGCTGATTTTGACCGGCCTGCCTGCTTACGTGGTGCTCATTCTCGCAGCCGTGCTCGGAGCCGCCGCCGCGGTCGCCGGCGGCAGTGCCCCGCTCGCGCTTCTTGGCACCTTGTCGGGCCGGCTCCTTAATCTGTTTGAGAGCGATCTTCTGCAGGCACTGCCGCTCTATGTTCTGATGGGCGCACTCCTCAATCGGCTGACGGTGGCGCCCGCCTTATTCCGCACCTTGCTCGGGCTGCTGCCCCGCCAACCCGGCGCCGCGGTGGTGTCGGGTCTGGGGCTCGGCGCCCTGCTGGCACCCATGAGCGGCTCGGTCGGCGCCAGCGTTCTTGCGCTGGCGCGGGCCGCCGAGCCAAGTCTGCATGCGGCAGGCCTGCCGACACCGCTCCGCCACGCCACCATTGCAGTTGCCAGCACCTTAGGCGTGGTCATACCGCCATCCCTGGTCTTGATCCTGCTCGGCGATGCCATGCTCTCGGCCCACACATTCGCCATCAACGCCACAGGCCGCACGGACCGCGTAATCAATACGCAGGACGTGCTGCGGGCCGCCATCGTTCCGGCGGCTCTGTTTCTCCTTCTCAGCCTAGTCGCCGGCTGGTATTCGGCGCGGCGCAGCCGCAGCGAGCAGCCGGGCGCGGCCAGGCTCGCGTGTGCCAAACCGAGCGATATGGTTTTGACCGCGGCCACCGTGACCTTTCTCGTGCTGCTGCTGGGTGGCGTCGCCGCCGGTTACATCTTTGCGGTGGAGGGTGCCGCCACCGGTGCTGTGCTGCTGATGCTGATGGGCGTGCTGACCCGTCAGCTCGATCGCAAGACGCTCGGGCCGATGCTGACCGAATGCATGGCCACCACCGGCGCACTGTTCGCCCCGCTGCTGGCGGCCACCAGCTTCACGTTGGTGTTGCGCTTGCTCGGCACCGACAAGCTGATCGAGCGTTGGATGACCGCCTTGCCGGGCGGAGAAATCACCGCCACCACCGCCGTTCTGGGCGCCATTTTCGTGGCCGGATTCGTCCTCGATGCCTTCGAGATCATCTTCGTGGCCGTGCCGATCCTCATCCCGTCGCTGTTGATACGGGTGCCCGATGCGGTCTGGGTTTCGACGCTTGTGCTCCTCACGCTGCAAGCAAGCTTCCTGCTGCCACCGATCGGCTATGCGCTGATGATGACACGCGGGGTCCTCGGCTCGCAGGTCGCGCCCGCCGCCTTTGCCAGAGCCCTGCTGCCGTACTTGGCGGCGCAGATCCTCGTGTTGTTCCTCACGCTCGCCTTGCCGCGGCTCGTGCATGTGCTGGAGCCGGCGAACACCCACTCGCGCGGCCAACTGACGCCGCCGCTGGGCGACGATGTCGAGGATCGGTTGCGGCAAATGCTACCGCCTCCCATGCCACCCGGGCTTCCGCCCATTGGCGCCCCGGCGTTTCCGACGCCTCCGGGTCGCGATTAGGTTGCAAACAGCCCCCGAGCTCGACGGCTCGCGTCTAACGTCGTGTCGTTACTCGAGCCACGGTCATGGCAGCGGTAGGCGAGCCGCGGCCGCCATACCGCCCTAGGACCCTGGTTGGTTGCCGCCGGGCTGTCGATCGGGGCCGGCGTGGTGCCGCAGAATGGCTTGCCGGGCGCTGACAACGAGGCGTTCGCGGACATCGTCTGGTTGCGCGTGAATGGCCGACAAGAGCTGGCCCAGCGTCCGACGCATCCCGTGCAGTTGATCGATAAGGTCAAGAATGACGCCAATGCCCTCGTCATTGACGCCGAGGTCGCGCTGCAGATCATGGATCAACTGCGCCCGCGCGACGTCAGCCTCGGTGAATTGTGGTCCCTCCTCTGCCGGGCCACACACCAGCCAACCGGCCGCAACCCAGGCCTCCAGCGAACTGGCTTCAAGGCGAGCGCGATCAAGAAATTCGCGATCTTTCATGGCTCATGTCCCCGCAGTTCCAGCCGCGCTACCATCGCGGTCAGCGTGCCACTGGCTCATAAAGCGTTCGAGTTCGGCATCGGGCGCGCCCGGAAGCGCCAGCAAGAGCTTCACGTACTCATCGCCTCGGCTCCCGTCACGACGCGCCACCCCCTTGCCTTTGAGCCTCAGCACGCTCCCGCCGTTGGACCACTTGGGCACCGTCATGCTGACGGTTCCGTCCGGGGTCGGCACCTCGACTTTGCCGCCGAGTACGGCGGTGCGAAGCGGGATCGACAGCTCGATTCGAATGTCATCGTTGTCACGGGTGAAGAGCGGGTGGGGGCGCACGGCGATCTCGATCAACGCATCGCCGGCTGAACCGCCGTTGATCCCAGGCATCCCCTTGCCGCGCAGCCGCAAGATCTGTCCCTCGCGGGTCCCAGGCGGGATCGTAATGTCGAGGGGCGGACCTTCGGGCAGGGTAACCTGCTGCTTGCTGCCGTTGATGGCGTCGAGGAAGCCGAGTTCGAGCCGGTAGCGGACATCCTGCCCGGACATGCGGAATTTGCTGCCACCTCCGCGGCCGAAAATTTCCGCCAGGATCTCGTCCGTTCCCGCCATGTCGGCAAACCCCTCAGCGCTGGCGTAGCGATCCTGCGGGCCGCCGGCGTGTTCGCGGTAAAAGCCGCGCGGCGGACGCTCGGCACCGGTGGCATCGATCTCACCATTGTCGTAACGCCGGCGTTTTTCTGGGTCGCCGAGCAAATCGTAAGCGGCGGAGGCCTCCTTGAACTTCTCTTCGCACTCCTTGTTGCCTGGATTGAGATCGGGATGCAGTTTCTTTGCCAGGGTGCGGTAGGCCTTTCTGATCTCATCCTGTGAGGCGTTCTTGGCGACACCCAGAACGGTGTAGGGATCAGTGTTCAAAGCCTGCTTCGCATCCACGTCGTTTGCCCAATGCTCGCGTTAAACCGCCAATCAAGCGCGCCTTACCATACGACACGACCATACGACACGACACAAGGGATGCCGAAAACCCGCAGGCTCGCTTCGCCGTGTGCCGCCAGCATGTTCTCATCGTGCCCGTATCCGGCATCGGGGCCAACCCCGACTTGGCCAGCTGGCGATCCTGGATTATTTCGCCGGCCCTCGCGCCGACCTCGACGGCGCCGATGGTCGATTGCACCATGGTGCCGTCCTCGCGTGCCGCAGACAAGTGGCGCCGTGCTTGCGGCCAGCGTCCCGCGGCAAGAGCGATGGCGACGCCGAGGGTTGGCAACCCTGAGCCGCAAAGTCGCCCCGGCGGCGCGCGAGCGGGACCGCCGCAGCACCGGCCCTGCGCGCCACAGGAGAGGGCGTCAGCTTGACCGAAAATTGTGCGGCTGGTAGTTCGGTTTGGGCCATGGACACAGTTAAGTAATGAACAAGCCGTCTGCGCCGGGCAAGTTGCAGATCGGATGGTGTCGGGCGTTTGGCAAGTTCTCGGGGCCTTTTGCGAACGCCGGGTGGTGCCGTAGCGCGCCGGTGTCGGCGGACGGCGTGACAGCCGCGGGCAAGCATCGCTCGTGCCGAGCTTGCCCAGCCGTCTTGCGCCCGACTGCACCGTCATGCCGCCAGGATCGTGCGCGCGCAGCCCTCGCGTGCATAGGCCGGCCGCCGGGATTGGGCGCATCCGCCGGCCGCCCAGGCGTGCGCCGGCGCCCGGCAATGACCCCTGGTGCCCCGGCCGCAGACGTGCATCACTGCGAGCCGGGTTCTGCCTGGCGCCACCGCCGCTGTTGCCGAGCTGGACGGCTCAGAGTGCCACGCAGGGGGTATCGCCAATGAGTGAGGGATCGGTCATGTCGACGAGCGAGGATCGACGCGAGATCCGCGAGCTATTGGAAAACTGGGTGCTGTGGCGGGATGCCGGTGATTGGCAGCGTTTCCGGTCGGTGTGGCATACCGACGGCGTCATGATGGCGACCTGGTTCCAAGGTTCGTTTGAGGAATTCATCCGAGTGTCGAAAGAGGGCTGGGACAAGGGAGTGAGCATCCTGCACTTTCTCGGCGGTATCTCGATCGACCTCGACGGTCCGCGCGCGGTCGCGCAAACCAAGATGACGATCTCGCAGCGTAGCAAGGTCGAAGGCGTAATGGCCGACGTCGTCTGCACCGGTCGCTTCTATGACTTTTTGGCAAAGCGCGATGGCCGCTGGGGCCTGGTGCTGCGACAGCCGATCTATGAAAAGGATACCATCGCACCCGTTGATCCCTCGGCGCGCCTGGTGCTGGACCAGACGCTGCTCGAACGCTTTCCGGTGGGGTATCGCCATTTGGCCTATCTGCAGACCGAAATCGGCTACGCGGTGAAGACCGACATGCCCGGCCTGAAGGGGGAGAAAGTCGCAAGCCTTTACGCGCTGGGCGCGGCCTGGTTGCAGGGCGCCGGCGTCGAGGGCTGGTCGTGACAGCGTTTGGCGTGCGCTCGGCCCGGCGTGGCGTGCGGCGTCTTTCGCTGAATTCGAAAGGCGACCGGCTCCTCAAAGCGATTGTCGTTTTTGACGTCGGCCGCTTTGCCGTCGAAGCGGGCCGCCGGCTCTCAGAAAACCGTATAGCCAATCGAGAAACTAACGGAGGAAGCGCAGATGACGCAGGGGATCAAGGGGTCGAGCTGGGCAGTTCTGCCAATACTTGCGAGCGGGCTCATCGTTACGCCGGCGCAGGCGCAGGATGGGGTGATCCGCATTGGCATTACGCTGCGCATGGTGGTGGAGAACGGGCTGAAGTATGGCCAAATGGCCAAAGATGAGCTCGAAGCGGTCAACGCGGCCGGCGGCGTCAATGGCAAGAAGCTTGAGGTCATCCTGCTGGACGATGAGTGCAAGCCGGACAAAGGCATCGCCAACGTCAACCGCTTCATTCACCAGCACAAGGTGCATCTGGTGCTAGGTTCGACCTGCAGCTCGGTGTCGTTGCCCATGGTCGATGTCACGGCCAAGGAAGAAGTGCCCCAGATCGTGCCGCACTCGACGAATGCCAATATTACCAAGAAGGGTAGCGCCTGGGTGTTCCGCACCTCGGTGTCGGAGCGATTCTACGCTGCCATTCATGCCAAATACCTGTCCGAAAAAGTGGGCAAGAAGGTCGCTTATCTTTACACCACCGACGGGGCCGCGATTGGGTTCGCCAAAGACTACATGGCGTTCATGCGCAAGACCTATCAAACCGAGCCGCTCTATGAAGCGCAAATGCAGGAGACCGATCTCGACTTCAGGTCGCACCTATTGAAGATCAAGTCGCTCAATCCAGAGGTGTTGGCGATCGGTGGGCAGCTCGACGCCATTGCCCGCATCACCCAGCAAGCCCTCGAGGTCGGTATCCCGACAAGAGTGCGACGGGTGGCGGCATCCGCGGCTTCGAACGCCCCAGTACCGGAGCTTGCCGGTGATGCGGTGGTCGGTCTCACGTTTGCCGCTGCCTTTTCATGTAAGGACGAGCGGCCGGTGGCCCAGCAGTTCGTGAAGATGGTGCAGGAAAAGTACAAGGTCCGTTGCCCCGATCACGACTTCAGTCAGGCCTACGAAACCGCGCAGCTGATCAAACTCGCCTTGAAAACTGCCAAGCTTGGGTTGACCGACGCCTCGCTCAAGGCCGATCGCCTAGCAATCCGGGATGCGTTGGCTGGGATCCAGAACTATAGCGGTCTGGCCTCCGGCCCGATCAATTTCTGCGCCGATCCAACGCCTCAGTGCCGCGATGGCAACCGCACGGGCATTCTCGTCGAGTACACCAAGGGCGGTAAGGACTATGACATGAATGTCCTGGCGCGCGTCTCGTTCGAGCCGGACTTCGGCCTCTAGGCGCCCGCCGCAGTCGTTGCCGGTGGCCGCCGCCGTGGTGGCCCCTGCAGCCGGCGATCGAGGGGGATCACCATGGGCCCGGCAATGATGGGCGATGCCGTGCGTGCAGATCCGGTAAAGAGCGGCGAACAACCCGGTGCCAGCGACGCCGGCAACTCCTGGTTCAGCGGGCTCAATCCGATCGTGCCGTGGCTGGCCATTTGGTTGCTGCTGCTGCCGCTGCCGTTTTGCCTGAGCAACGCCTACACCCAATTCGTGGTAAACGTCATTTGCATCAACGTCATCCTGGCCGTTGGCCTCAACATCGTTAAGGGCTTTGCCGGTCAGGTGACGGTCGGGCACATCGCCCTGGCGGCCATCGGCGCTTATGCGTCTGCCGTCATCTCGACCAGGGGTGGCCTGCCCTTCTGGGGAGCCTTGCCGGTCGCAATGCTGGTGACCGCGCTGGCCGGCGCCATTGTTGGCATCCCATCCTTCCGACTAGAGGGGGCATACTTGGCGCTTGCGACCCTTGGGTTGGCCGAATCTGTTCGCATTGTCATTTCGGGCACCGAATGGCTCGGCGCTGCGATCGGCTACGAGGGCATTCCGCCACCCTATCTCGGCAGCATCGCGCTCGCTGACCATCGCTCCTACTACTACATCGTAATGCCGTTGGCGCTGCTGGGTCTCTATTTTTCCTTCAGCATCCTGCGTTCGGACGTCGGGCGGGCGTTCAAGGCGCTGCGTGAGGACCCCCTTGCAGCGGCGGCCAACGGCGTCAACGTGCGCAAATACAAACTGATCGCCTTCGTGCTGAGCGCGCTGTACGCCGGCTGCGCAGGCAGCCTGCAAGCGCACATGGCGCCCGGTTTTCTGCACCCCAACAGCTATACCATCACGGAAATGATCACCTTGCTGTTGATGGTTGTTTTCGGCGGCATTGGTCATATTTGGGGCGGTGTGATCGGTGCGATCATCGTCACCATCATCGACGATCTGACCCGCGACTATTATCAGTATCGCATGGCGATGTTCGGCTCGGTGATCGTATTGACGGTCATGTTTATGCCGCGTGGCCTGGGCGGCGTTATCGACGACTTCCTGCTACGCCGCCGCTTCATGGCGATCCGCAAGCAGAGGGCCGAACTGACGTCCCAAGCCACGCGCAAGGACGCCTAAGGCATGCTGCTCGAGGTCAAAAATCTAACCAAGCGCTTCGGCGGTATGACGGCTGTTTCCAAGGTCGACCTCGCCATCAAAGCCGGCGAAGTGCGCGGGCTCATTGGACCGAACGGATCCGGCAAATCTACCCTCTTTAATTTGATCTCCGGGGTCTACAAGCCCGAGCCCGGGGGTCGCATCCGTTTCGACGGTCAAGACGTCACCAGCTGCGAGGCCCACGAGATTGCGCGTCGAGGCCTAGCACGCACCTTTCAGCTGCTGCGAATTTTCGCCGGCATGAGCGTGCTTGAAAACATGCTGCTTGGACATCACGGCCTGATCGGCTACGGCACGGCTGCGGCCGTCTTGGGTGCGCGACGGGTGTGGTTGGACGAGCGCCGAGCGCGCCAGGAAATGCTGGAGCTGCTCGCGTTCATCGGACTGGCCGACTATGCCGAAATGCCCGCTGGCGAGTTGTCGGGCGGACAGCGTCGCCTGCTGGCGCTCGGCCGCGCCATGGCGATGCGGCCGAAGCTTTTGCTGCTCGATGAGCCCGCGGCCGGCCTTTCACCTGTCAACGTCGATATTCTGCTTAAGACGGTTCTCGCGCTCAAAAGTCGCTTCGGGCTCACGATCGTCATCATCGAGCATATTTTGAAGGTGGTCATGGAGACGTGTGAGACCGTGAGCGTGCTCGAACACGGCGAAAAGATCGCCGAGGGATCGCCGGCTCAGATCAAAGATGACCCTCGCGTCATCGAAGCCTATTTGGGCAAGGAGATGCGGGACGAAGAGGTCCGCGCCTTCCTTCACTCCGTCTGATAGGGCGGCGTTGCCGGGGGCCAATATACGAGGGAACGGATCGCGTGCTCGAAATCAACGACCTGGTCGGCGGCTATGGCAGCGTGCAGATCCTGAATGGCGCCAGCCTCAGGGTTGGCCGGGGTCAGATCGTGGCGCTGCTCGGGGGCAATGGCACGGGCAAATCCACGCTTCTGAAGACGACCTCGGGATTGCTTAGGCCCTGGAGCGGGTCGATCACTTTCGATGGGGAGCGCATCGACGGTCTCAGACCCGATCGCATCGTGCGGCGGGGTCTGGTGCAGGTAACCCAGGGAAAAGAAGCCTTTCCCGCCATGACGGTTGAGGAGAACCTCAGCCTCGGAGCCCATGTCGAGCGCGATCGGGCGAAGAGAGCGGCGGGCCTTGAACGTGTGTACAGCTATTTTCCCACCCTCAAGGAGAAGCGCCATCAGCTCTCGGGCACGCTGTCAGGCGGTCAGTTGCAGATGGTCTGCATCGGGCGGGGCCTGATGTCGAGCCCGAGAATGATCATGTTTGATGAACCGAGCGCGGCTTTGGCGCCGCAGGTGGTGCTCGATATCTTTCGCATCATCCACCGCATCTCCCGTGACGGCATGACGGTGCTGATCGTGGAACAGAATGTGCGCATGGCCTTGCTGTTGGCGCACTACGGCTATGTCATTCGGGACGGCCTCATCCATATCGAAGGCCCGGCGGAACGGCTGTTGCACGACGACAACGTGAGGCTGTCCTATCTCGGTGGCACGGTCGCAAATCGTGAGGCGCAACTCTAGGCGGCGAGCAGCGCTGGGCCGAACCGTAAGGATTGGATCCGTGGACTACGTTATCGATCTCCTCATCATCGGCCTCTCGGTCGGCATGGTCTACGCCCTCGTTGCACTGGGCATTTCGCTTATCTATTCCGGGCTCGACATCGTGCACTTCGCGCACGGCGAGATTTACATGATCGGCGCCTTTATCGGCCTTGTCCTGTTTCAGAAGCTGGCGCTGCCGTACCTGCCGACGCTGTTGTTGGCCATCGTCTTGACCGGGCTGCTGGGGATTGTGCTCGAACGCCTATTCTACCGCCGGCTGACGCGCGCTGGCGGCGGCTATACGGTTGCCGGCATGGGCATGATTATCGCCGGCTTCGGCATGTCGATCGTCTTGCAAAATATCGCCTTCCTGATTTGGGGCGCAAAGCCCTTGCCATTCCCGGTTCCCTTCGGCAGGCCGCTCGAAATTGGCAACCTGAACTTGCCGATGTCGTATGTGTGGATCGTCGCGGCCGCACTCGCACTGATGTTCGGCCTCAACCTGTTACTCAAGAAAACAAGGGTCGGCCTGGCGATGCGCGCGGTCGCCTACAACAAGGATATCGCCTACTTGAGTGGTGTGAACGTGCCCATGATGATTTCGCTTATCTTCGGCATTGGTTGCGCGCTCGGCGCGGCGGCAGGCGTGCTGATTGGGCCCATCAACTACGTTCAGGTGCTGATGGGCATCGGCGTGCTGATCAAAGCCTTTGCAGCCGCGGTCGTCGGTGGCTTCGGCAGCCTGCCCGGTGCGATCCTGGGTGGGCTTCTGGTCGGCGTGGTAGAAAGCCTGGGCGCTGGCTTCGTCTCAGGTACCTACAAGGACGTCTATGCCTTCATACTCCTGATCATCGTCCTGATGCTGAAACCTTCGGGCATTCTCGGGGTGGATGCAAAGCTGAAGGCATAAGCTGCAACCGACCGGATCCCAGCAGCTTGTCCGTCGGTCCGGCGGCGGCGAGGTCAGGTCCGCAGCGCCGAGGGCTGCAAGAGCTGGACCGAGCCCGACCGTTTCAGACCACGAGTTTGTAGCTCATGCCGTCGCGCACGACGTGGCCGGCCGTCGGGCCGGCGAAGTGCGTACCGATCAAGAGCACGGGCTCGCCGGCGAGCCCGCTAAAAATGCGATGCCGCGTGGCCTCGGCTGTTGCGGGGTCAAAATCCGCCGTTGATGACCACTCGGGGTGGGCCATCTGACAGGGGTGATGGGCGAAGTCGCCCGTGATCATGGCGCGCATGCCCTTTGAGTCGATTAGGACGCTGGCGTGACCGGGCGTGTGGCCTACACTCGGCATAAGCCGGACTTCGGGGCAAATTTGGTGGTCCCAGTCCACCAACTCGACGAGACCCCGTGCAAACACCGGTCGGATGCTGTCGGCAAATACCGGCAGCATATCGGCGCGCTCGGTTTGACGGCTCCAGTGCTCGTACTCTACCCGGCCAAACAAATAGCGTGCATTGGGAAATGTCGGCACCCATTGGCCTTCTACCAGCATCGTGTTCCAGCCCACGTGATCGACGTGCAAGTGCGTGCACAGCACGGTGTCGATCGTCTCACGCGGAAACCCGGCGGCAGCCAGATCGTCGAGAAAGCGGCCATGCCGATCGTTCCAAGTCGGGATGCGCCGATCCTTCTTGTCATTACCCAGGCAGGTATCAACGATGATCCTCCGCCCCGCTGCTTCGACGATAAGGGCGTGGATGCTCATTTTGAGCCGTCCGCTCGCGTCGGCGAAGTGCGGGATCAGCCAGGCGATGGGAAGGACGGCTTCGCGTGTCGCTTGCGGCAGGATGAAGCGACTGCCGCCAGTTGTTTCGAGCTCCACGATCTTGGTAACCGAGACCTCACCGATTTGCCATTTCATGCTACGCCCCTCGGGTGACATGGCCTGAGCATATCGACCATGCCTGTGCCAAGCGAGCGGCATGCACAGCGGGTGCACGAGCAAAAGTTGAGGCAGCCGCCGGGTTGTGGACCTTTGCCGATGCTGGCGGCACAATGCGGGCTTAGCCGTGGAGGAGTGCGCAGTGACAAGGGCATTCGCAGAGGTGATCGGCATTCGTGAGGCCTTTAGTGGGCTCGAGCGACCCGAGCCGGGTGCCGTGAACGTCAGGGGTGGCGACCCGGTATTCTCAACACGCTTCAAGATTGCAGAAACGTGTGCCGCCGTGCTCGGCGGTGTCGGGGTGGCGATTTCCGACATCTGGGAACTGAAGACGGGGCGCCGACAAGCCGTGTCGGTCGATGCCCGGCAGGCAGCGGCCGGGCTGCGCAGCTCCGCCTATCTCCAGCGACGCGGACCAGACGGCGCCTTCAAGCCGGTGGTCAATAAGCATCACGAGGCGATGATAGCGATCACTCAGCCGTGGCCGACCAAGGACGGACGCTGGGTGCTACCACATTTCGGTCTGCCCAATCTGCAGGCACGGATGCTGAAGCTACTCGGTTGTGAAGCAAACCCAACCTCCGTCGCCAGCGCGGTAGCGAAGTGGGACGCGCTCGATCTCGAGGCGGCAATTGACGAGGCCCGTGTATGCGGCGGCATGGTTCGGTCGAATGCGGAGTGGCTATTACACGCGCATGGCCGGGTGTTGGCGGCCAAGCCGATTGTCGAGATCCTGAAGATCGGCGATAGCGATCCGGAACCATTGCCGCGAGATGGCCGTCCGCTAAGCGGTGTTCGTGTGCTGGATCTCACCCGAATTCTCGCGGGACCGATGGCGGCTCGAACGCTCGCCGAGCATGGCGCCGATGTTCTGATGGTGACGGCGGAGCGCTTGCCCCAGATCCCGGAGCACGTCCTTGATACCAGTCACGGGAAGCGCAGCTGCTTTCTGGATCTCACACAAGCGGACGATCGGGCTTGCCTGAAGACGCTTGTGCGGGGCGCCGACGTCTTCTCGCAAGGGTATCGTCCGGGCGCCATAGCTCGACTTGGATTCGGGCCCGAAGCGGTCGCCGCTCTCCGGCCAGGCATCATTTACGTTTCCATCAACTGTTATGGTGCCGATGGTCCATTCAGTCATCGCGCCGGCTGGGAGCAGGTCGCGCAAACGATGACGGGCCTCTGTCATGAGGGCCGCACTGCAGCCCGTCCCGATGGTCCCGCGCTCTTGCCCGCGGCCGCCTGTGACTACACCACTGGGTATCTTGCGGCATATGGTGTGCTGCTGGCGCTCGCCGCGAGGGCGAGAAACGGTGGCAGCTATCACGTTCGCGCCTCCCTCTGTCGCTCGGGCATGTTCATCTACCAACAGGGCAAGCTGGCATTTCCCGGCTTCGGTCTGGACTTGTCGCCTACCGAACTCGAGGCGATCCGCATTGAGAGCCAGCCGAAGAGCGGTCCCCTTCGACACCTCGGGCCGATTGTGCGTCTTTCCGAAACCGCGCCCCATTGGACGCGCCCGACGCCGCAATTGGGCGGCGACTCACCCGATTGGGCGGATCAGCGGAGGCCACAAGCGATCGCATAAAGTGTGCTGGGTTCGCACGCGGCCGCGCTGCTTGATGGAGCAAGCGCGAACCCAACCTGGCCGAGCTTCGCCCGTGTCCTTTTCTGTTTCGAAATCTAGCCGCAAACAGCAGGCAAATCCGACGGCGCCAATTGTTCGCCTGACGATTGGTATTAAACCTGACGATCGCTGAAAGTATTCGGTGGCACTCAAAAGCTTTCTGTTCACTTGTTTCGCTATAGCTTTAGCTTCGAGCAATGACATCACGATCGCGCGTTAAAATTGACTTGATGACGATCGCACCTCGTCGTACCGTGGCGATGTTTCGAAAATAATGGAGATTGCTATGACTGATACAAATAAGCTCACTCGTATTCGTGATCTGGCTCTATCATCTGGCGCGATTGAAGACCCGGTTGTTACGGAGGTTGACCAACACATTCGGTCAGGCGCAACCTGGTGGCGCACGGATTGGAACGAAGAGCGCGACCAAGCCGGCAAGCGCATCAATCTCGAAGAGCGCGAGAAGTCCGAGGACTAAGCGCTTCGTCATAAGAAAAATTTAAAGCCCGGTGCCGCAGATCGTGCGTCTGCGGCATCCTAAGTCCATCCTCGACCGTTGACCGCTCCGGGTCGGTTCCGACCGGGTGCCGCGCGTACTCGCCTTGTGTGACGAGCCCGCGATTTGCCGAGCGCGTTGCGACGTAATGCCGTGGTGCCGGGAACTGCAGGGCGGAAGCGAATCCACTTGAACTCGGAGTGTCAAGAATGCATCCGCAGCTCCGGTCTCCAATCAAGCTCACTTTATGTGTCACAAATACCTGCAATCTAAACTGCGTGCATTGCTACTCCGATTGCACGCGCGAACCCGACCCCCGCGAGCTAACGACGCTTGAGTGGAAAAACTTTATCGACCATTTGGTGGAAAACAATGTCATGCAGGCCTTCATTGAAGGCGGAGAACCTTTTTTTAGGCCGGATTTTCTTGATATTCTGGAGCATGGCTCCCGCCGCATGAACCTTGTCGTTCGCACGTTCGCAAATCACATCACGGAAGCGGTCGCAGCTCGTCTCAAGGCATTGAAGGTTGGCCTAGTGTGCGTGGATCTTCTGGGCGCTAGACCCGAAACGCACGATGCCCACGTCGGCACAGCAGGAAGCTTCGAGCTCGGCATAAGGGGCGCACGCAACCTCGTTGCTGCTGGCGTGCCGATCTATACCCTCATGATCCTGACACGTCGCAATGTCGGCGAGCTGCAAGACTACGTCAACCTCGCCCATTCGCTCGGCGCAACAAAGGCAGCCGCCCTTCGGCTCTACCCTCTGGGCAGATCCAAAAGGCGATGGGACGAATTATCGCTTTCGCTCCAGGAGATGATGGAAGCACTGCAATCGGTTGCGGTGCCTGCGGGCTTTCGCTTCATTCATTCCTGGCACCCGAACGACGGTAATTCTTGTTATCAGATGTCGTGCGTTTCGCCGTTCGGGAAATCAATCGGGTGTCCTTACTTGCGGGAGTACCTTGATCTGGGGGATGTCAGGGAAGTGGCGTTTGTCGATACCTGGCACGACCCTTTATGGAAGGTGCTGCGGTCTGGCAATGTCACCGATCCTTGCTCGCAATGTCACGCCACGCAAGGATCCATAGGCGGCTGTAGAGCGACGGCCTTTGCGTTCCACGGACGCTGGGATGCTCCCGATCCGTATTGCGCGGAAATGAATGCTGGGGTCGATTTGCAGAAACTGCCGGAGCAGTTGTTTTGGAAAAAGCCATGGCTCGAGGCGTAAGGCGATCCTAACGCTGTTTTTGAGTTAATGCATTTTGCAAGAGGCGCGGATGACGTTCGCTCTTGATGACCGATTTGCAAGAAATCCAGCGGCGGTTGTTCGGGACGCCGAGGAATGGGATTGCGCGGTTGTCTTTGAACCCGAGGAGCCTCGCCTGTGCATGTTGAATGCAACCGCTTGGCTACTGTTCGAGCTTTGCGATGGACGGTCCTTCGGGGCAATTCAAGCCGACTATGCCGCCTTATTTGGCAACAAGATATCAAAGGAGGAAGCGGGCCTGCAGGCAAGCATGGGTATCGAACGTCTGTTGGCGTTCCGATTGATCCAGCCGGTTGGCCAAGAGGTTCGATCCCAATCCTGATGCGGGAGCCCCACGCGAGGTGGGATCGTGATGCGGCTAGAGCTAAACAGTGTTGCGCTAAACAATGGCAAGCGCACCGCAGTTCTGTTTTTTTTGGGATCGCTTCTGTTTCTGACCATTGAAGTTACGGCGGCGCGGACGCTTGGGAACCGGATCCCAGCCATGCAAATGGCTTTGGTGCGCAGCATTGGTGCCGCCTTGGTCTTTTTGCCTTTTGTGATCCGGTCGGGGGGACGCATCTATCGAACCCGACAACTCCCCTTACACCTTATTCGGGGCACGCTCAGCGTCATCGGCTTGTGGTGTTACTTCATGGTGTTCGCAAGCCTACCGCTAGCGGAGGCGACCACGCTTACCTATTCCCAAGTTTTCTTCCTGACCTTCTTCGCAACGGTGGTACTGGGTGAGAGCGTGACGTGGGTGCGGTGGCTCGCAACCCTCGTTGGCTTGGTTGGTGTTGCGCTGGTCATGCGGCCGGCCTTCGAGGCCTACCAGGGGGCGTATTTTGTGGCCTTGCTCAGCGCCGTGTTAAGTGCAGCACTGTACACCGTGACGAAGGTGCTGACGGCCAAAGACACGCCGGCAACGGTGATGATCTACGTGGCAACCATGACTTTGGCAGCATATGCGCTTCCGGGCTTAGCCGTTTGGAGGCATCCGTCCTTGGACGAGGCCACAATGTTGCTTGTCATAGGGATTTTCGGTCCACTGGGTCAATATTTGGGGATCCGGGCGTTCGAATTGGCGGATGCATCCTTCCTTGCGCCGCTTGACTATTTGCGCCTCGTGTTTGCTACTTTAATAGGATTGGTTTTGTTTGGAGAACTGCCTGATTTTTGGGCGATCACAGGCGCTGTCGTGATAATTTTTAGTGCCTTACTGATCTCGGGCGGACTGGAGGGCGCAAACATCTTTCCGAGACGAACGTAACGGTTCGCTGTTAGCCTCATACGGTGAAGGCATGGCCTCCGATCGGTTTGATGCGTTTGCAGGACACCGCGGTCGGCCGGGCGTCGTCCTCGCACCTGGCGGTCAACAGGCCCACTAACGCTTCTCCGCAGCATGGCTGTGGATCACGACAAGGCTGCTAACATGACCGAGATCGGCGTATTCGAGGCGATCCACACGGCGCGGGCGTTGCGGAAACTCAAGGCCGATCCAGTGGCGGACGACGTGATTGCCCAAATTCTCGATGCCGCGATCCGTGCACCGTCGGCAGGCAATGCTCAAAATTGGGTTTTCATCGTCGTTCGGGAAGCCGAGCAACGTCACAAACTCGGCGCGATCTATCGGAAGGCCTCGGTGATCGCGAGCGCCATGTATGCGGCACGCGGGCGGCCGTCACATATGACCGAGGAGCAATTCCAGCGCGTGCTCAGATCGGGAGCCTATCTTTGGGAACACATGGGTGATGCGCCAGTCATCTTGGTCCCTTGTCAATTCCGACCGAAATTGCCGCCCCCAACGTCGTTGGCACCGGAGATGCGTGAAAAATTTTCGGACGAAGAGCGTTATGTTGAGCGCATACGAGGAGCAAGTATTTACCCGGCCGTGCAGAACATCATTCTGGCTTGTCGGGCTCTCGGCCTCGGCACCACAATAACAACGAACCATATCCGCTGTGAGGATGAGGTGAAGGCAGCGTTAGGCATTCCGGACGACGTCGACACCTTTGCCATGATGCCGATCGGCTACCCGGAGGGCAAGTTTGGTCCAGTTGTAAGACGCTCTGTCGCTGAGGTGGCCTACTCCGATCGCTGGTCATGCGCGTGGTCAGGTGCAGCCCAAGCGCGATAGACCAGAAGATCCGTCACCCTATTTACTATCCCCGTGTTTTGAGCTTCGTGCAAAGGAGATCGGTGGCACACGCGACCAACTCCGGTCATTCACCGGATTGTTCTTTCTGGGCCCTGCTGAATGCAAGCGCCGGCTTCGGAGACCTCTCCCACCTGGGCTCGTGAAAAAGCGCAGCGGCCTGCCGAATGGACGTTCGGTGACCCTGCCACTCTCGCCCAGACGACACTTTGCGGGTTGGGCCATTGCAGCGGACATTTGCGTCCGCACCTTCGCCGCTGCGCGGTCAGCCATGTCGGCGCCGATCGCAGTCCTCGTGGCGGCGCTCATCATGTCGTTGACCGGTGCTTCATTCGCAGAGCGGGTTGGCGGTTGCCCCGTTGAGCACACGTCTTGCGCCGACCTAGCTGGGGGCGCGGCTCCCCCTTGGCTGGCCAAAGAATGTCGGCGGGAAAAGTGTGAACCGTGGCAACGGCCCTGCAGGTGCCCGTCCAAAGGTTTGAGGCCAAGAATGCGGCAGTTGTCTAGTCGGCTCGGACACGGAGAATCTATATGGCTGCCTGCGAACTGGCGAGGGCAACGGCCCGTCAGTTGGACGTGCAGGCCGCAGTTGGACCATTCGTTTGGCTGAGCCCCCGCCCTGGCAAATCAACCCGAAGCATGCCAAGTTCGTGACGATAGCCGGATGTCGAAGGCGACGACGTTTGTGAATTGAGAGCTTCAAGTCGTGAGGATTTACGACCCGGCCGATGACAGTCTTATAGGCGAGTTTGGGCTTACGGCCGGCGGCTGGGACAATTGGCGTGCAAAGGGATGGGAGCGGTGCTCGATGCTGGTGCGCGAGCCGACCCTGGAGCCGACCTTTCTTTTTCCCGATACGCTGGGGCAAGAACCTCCGCTCCGCATGGAGCTGTGGGTGAAGGAGTTCGACCAGTATTTGCAACAGCCGAAGTCATTATATGGTTCGCCGCGCAATATCGTCGAGTACGCCATTGCCGTGAATAATGAGGTGACCGCCGATATGCAGCGAATGCGCTTGATGACCATTGAGGATCGTTTCCAGGCCGATGAGACCTACGACAAGCTCAAGGCCGAGCGCGAGCAACTGCGCAAAGCCCTCATGGAGGAAAATGACTAGGGCCACACCTCACGGCGATGCATGCCCTCAGGTTTCGTGCCGCCCAGCTGCTCCCCTTAGGTTCACATAGAGTCTGCGCCGATGCTACCCAACGAACGATTGGCCTATTCGCCCATTAGGCACCGTCCTTGCCTCGTGCTTCCTGAGCGCAAACGCCTGGCCGTTTGGGTGATCGTCAATGTCGAGGAATGGGACATTCGTCTGCCCATGCCCCGCACTGTCATCACCCCGCCTGCGGGTGGCTCACCCATGCCCGATATACCCAATTGGGCTTGGCACGAATACGGTAATCGGGTCGGCTTCTGGCGCCTGCTCGAAGTGTTCGACGAGTTCCATCTCCCTGCCACCCTGGCTGTGAACGGTTGCGCCATTGCCGCCTACGAGGCGATTGCGCGGGCCGCGCGCGATCGCAACTGGGAATTCATCGGCCACGGTTTCACCCAACAGAACATGCAGAAGGTGGAAGATGAGGCTGGCGACATTGCGCGCACCACCGAGGTGATCGCTCGATACGCTGGCCGTCGCCCGCGCGGCTGGTTGGGACCTGGCCTCACTGAAACCTGGAAGACACCGGACTTGCTCGTCGAGGCGGGTTACGAGTACGTGTGCGATTGGGTCCTGGATGACCAGCCGGTATTCTTAAATACGCGTTCGGGGCCCATTCTCAGCGTGCCTTATACGCAGGAATGCAACGATGTAGCGATGATGCTGATACAGCACCATAAAGCCTCCGAGTATGCTGATCGGGCCATCGACCAGTTCGAGCAACTGCGCCAAGACGCCAAAGATGCCGCACGGGTGATGGCGCTGGTCATCCACCCCTACATTATGGGCGCTCCGCACCGCCTCAAATATTTCCGTAAGGCAGTTGAGCACATTCGGAACTCTGGGGATGCGCTGCTCTGGACTGGCGACCAAATCGTCGATTGGTACCGGGCCGCCAGCCGCGCTGGCGAATGACAGGCATCTGCCTAGCTGACGTCGCAGAGAGCAACGAAAACTCTCTGGTTAGGTTTCGCCATTTGGGGTTC
>Ga0081540_1000418_pt1 | contig 41960 bp, 44 predicted proteins | sample TabmetS2T1R1_FD_71024 | JGI IMG/M metagenome (GOLD analysis project Ga0081540, IMG submission 71024) | Tabebuia heterophylla rhizosphere microbial communities from the University of Puerto Rico - S2T1R1 | ecosystem: Host-associated > Plants > Roots > Rhizosphere ...
GGCCCCCCGCCGCGCGGGGGGGCCCGGCACGGGCCGCGGGCCCGGCCCCGGCAGCGGCTGCCCGACCCCACCCCGCCGATGCCAGCCGTGGAGCCACAGGACGGGCAGCAAGACGCCCCGTCCGCCGCCCGGCCACGCCCACAAGGGCGGCGGCCCAGGGCACAGGACCGGCCCAGGCAGGTCACCCAAGACAGCAACCCCGGGGCGCTGATCGTGGAACCCGAGGCCTGGGAACCAGAAGACGTCCGGGCGGCAGCCCCGCCCGCCGCCCGGCCACGCCCACAGGGCCGGTCCACGCCACAGGACATGGACGACTTCGCGGGCCCGGCCATGCCGATGGCGGAGGCCCAGGCCGTTGAGTCGCCGACCTGGCAGGAGGCCTCAGCTCCGCAGGCCTGGCGGCAGCTCGAAGAGGCGTGGGGGGAAGAGGAGGGCTGGGAGCAGGACGGCTGGGAGCCGGAGAGCCCGCCAGCCGCCAGGCCCCGGCCGCAGGGCCGCACCGCCACCACCGGGCCACAGAGCCGGACGGCCGCCAGGCCCCGGCCAGAGGGCCGGACCGCCACCACCGGGCCGCAGGACCGGACGGCCGCCAGGCCCCGGCCAGAGGGCCGGACCGCCACCACCGGGCCGCAGGGCCAGACCACGACCGCCAGGCCACGGCCGGGGAGCCGCACCGCGGCCAGGACAAGACCAGCGGGACGGACCGCCGACGAGTCGCGCCCGGGCGCCAAGAAGACCCTGACCGCAAAGGGGCGGCAGCTCCGCTTCAAGAACCGGATGGTCTTCGCCTATGTGATGCTGCTGTTGATCCCTCTTTTTATCGGGGTCGCCGAGGTACAGCTGCACGGGTTCCCATTCTTCATATTCCGGAGCAATGATCCGGGCGCGGGCAATGCTCAAGATCTGACCGAGGATCAGGGCCCAGGCCAGATTCACGATGTGACAAAGCACCAGACCGCCAAGCCAAGCCCGTCAGCCACGCCGAAGCCGACACCGAGCAAGACGAACTAGGCCTGCGCATGAATCACCCCGCGCTGGGAGCGGCGCCTCGTTCTACGGAAGGAGAGAGCTACAGATGGGCAGAAATGCAGTTGTAGATGCCAAGCCGAGCCAGTACTATGAATTCTCGGCCATCTCCGTCAAAAAGCGGTCTATCGCGCTGTTCCTCATGCGCCTCCCTGTGTTCGTTCCCATCATCTTCATAATGCGCCCTTGGGTACAGCTGAACCCCGTTGGCACCCTGACCACGGACGAAGCCAACGTGCTGGGGACCGGGGGCGTGTTCTGCTTCTACGTGGCGGTATCGATCACACCGTTGATCACCCTGACTGGGGCGCAGTGGATCGCCCCCCTCCGGCGGTGGTACGGCATCTGGTTCGCGATCATAGGGATCGCGGACACGACCACCGCGGCCATTACGACCAACTTCGCCGGGGGGGTGTTCGGCCGACTCGCCGGGCACACTTTCCTGCTGACCGGGTTCTTCATCATCACCTTGGCCCTGCCGGTGCTGGCGACGGCCAACACCCCGGCACAGCGGAAACTGGGGAGGTACTGGAAGAAGCTGCAGCGGATGACCTACATCATCTGGTTCTTCATTGTCATGCACCTGCTGCTGCTCGACGGGCTTAGGCCCTTCAAGACAGACGAGGACGGTGCAGCCATCTTCCATCAGCGCTTCTACCAGGCGCTCGCGATCAGCATCCCGCTGATCATCCTCAGGGTGCCGGCGGTACGGCGCTGGATCACCGAGCGGCGGGCCGAGGGCCGGCAGTGGCTGGTGTGGCTCGCCGTCGCGCCGCTCGCCGTGTTCTACATCACCGCGATGGCCTTCATCGTCAACGAGGAGATCTTCACCGGAACCATGGCCATCACGCTGCATCCCCCCGCGGACTGACGCCAGAGACGTGGGAGCAGGGGCGGCCGGCCGGGCAGGCGGGCCGCCCCTCTCAGCTGCCGGTGGCCGTGTAAGCCGACCGCCCCTGTCAGCTGCCCGTAGCCGTGTAAGCGGCCGTGGTCCGCTCCGCCGCGGCACGGGCGCCGGGCGGATCGGTACCGGCAGCGACACTCGCGTCGCACCACCGCTCGCTGGCCAGCGACATGAACTCCCTGCCGTCGGCCGACGCGGCCCAGTCCGCGCTTTCATGCCGGTCTGCCCGGCCCCCAGATGACAGGTACACGGCCAGGCCCATGAAACCTATGTCCCAGCCGATGCCGACCGCGCCCGGGCCGAACTCGGCCCATTGCCCGTCGTCCACATGCGCGATGTGCTCGAGCGCCAGCCGGGTCCTGCCCTCGGGCTCTGCTGTCAGCCGTACTTCGATCCAGCTCATCTGCTCTCCGTACTCCCAGGTGGCGGCGAAGCTGCTCGGCGGGTCGCAACGCTCGATCGTCCCGCTTGCGTTGCCCTCGAGCTGATACCGCCCACCAACCCACAAGTCACCGGAGATAGGCAGGAACCAGCGGGGGATGCGTTCGGGATTCGTGCACGCGTCCCAGACGTCTTCGATGGGGGCGTTGTAGGACTGGCTGACGGTAACGGTGCGTGCCTCGCCCGCTTCGAGCACACGCGTCCCGACCTGCCGCCGTACTGCATTGATCTGCTGTGTGACGTCGATCATGATGTGGTCATCTCCTTCGTGGTCCCGCCCGGGCCATCGCGGCGGCGTTCCCGTCTGCCCCGGGCCAGTTCGGTGGCCAGCGCCTCCAGGTGCGGGGTCCAGAAGCGCCGGAAGCGGCCGAGCCATGCATCGACCTCGCGCAGCGGGCCGGAGTCCACCGCGTACAGACGGCGGGTGCCCTCCGGCCGCACGGTCGCGAAACCGGCCTCGCGCAGCACCTTCAGATGCTGTGAAACGCCCGGCTGGGAGATCCCAAACTCCTCGCGAATGATCGCGCACACCGCACCGGAGGTCATCTCCCCGTCGGCGAGGAGCTCAAGGATGCGGCGCCGCACCGGATCACCAAGCACATCGAAGGCGTGCACTCGTTCAAGATATCAGTAGATACTTATATAAGTCAAGCATGAAATTATGTCCCCAGCCGTTCCCGGCCCTGGCCCAGGTAACCAGACCCTCATGAACCTGGCGGCAGCCGCCATACGTGTCACGGGTGTGCGCCGGGTGCGGGTCGGTGACCGCACTGGGGTTACGGGTAGGGCGCGCCTGTCCACGGAGCGCGGGTGTGCCCGCTGACAGCGGTCTCCGGGCGCCGTCCGGCTCCTGCCCCGGACCGCGCCCGGCGCACCCCCCGCCGCCCGGCGCACCCCCGCGAACCGGGCCATCGCCCAGCCCGCCGCCGGGCACACGCCTGCACGGCAGCCGTCCTTAGCCGGCGCATAGCGACGCCCGCACCTCACCCGCGCCTAGCGGACCCCCGGGCGGCGCCATCCGCCCAATCCGCCGCATGGCTTCCATGCGGCATGATTGACGTCGCGATCTGGGGGCAAGTGGGCTGAGCAGCCGGTTCGGCCGTGACTGCCGCCTGTTCCTGAGATATGACAGCGCGGATTCGTTACGGTTGCACGGTGGATACCGGGAAGCTCTCTGAAGAGGACAGGGCCGACATCGCCGAGATCGAGACCGCTAGCAGCGACCAGCCCACCCGGCAAATCGAAGCGAAGCAGCCCGAAGCAGCGCCGGAAAGACGGCCCACCGACCAGGCCCGGCTGATCTTCGCCAGCTTCCTGATGCTGTTCGTCGAGCTCGCCCTGATCCGCTGGGTCACGGCGAACAACGTGTACGTCACCAAGGCGACCAACTTCGTCCTGATCGCCAGCTTCCTAGGGATCGGCATCGGGTTTCTCAACGCCCGCAGCCAGCGGGACTACCTGCGCTGGACACCCGTGGCGCTGTTGGCCCTGGTCGGCTTCGTGCTCGGATTCCCGGTGATCCTGGCCGGCCTGTCCGGGCCGCACCCGCTCCAGGGGCTGGAGGGCACCCCGGCGCTGCCACAGCCGGTCAGCCTCGCCATCGTCTTCTTGCTCACCACCGGGGTGATGGCCGGGCTGGGCCAGGCTGTCGCGCGGGTCTTCGTCCGCTTCAAGCCGCTCAGCGCCTACCGGCTCGACATCCTGGGCAGCATCGCCGGGATCACGGTTTTCTCCGGCCTGGCCTTCCTCGACCTGCCGCCCGCGGGCTGGGGAATCATCGCCGGATGCGGCCTGGTCGTCCTCCTCGCGCCGCGCGTCCGGTGGTGGCAGGTCGGCGCGGTCGCCGTCATCATCACGCTGCTGGTCCTGGAGTCGGTGCTGCCACAGCAGCGGTGGTCCCCCTACAACAAGCTGTCCTACATCCAGACCACCGGGAAGTACCCGGCGCTCAACGTGTCCGCGAACAACATCCCCTACCAGGCGGCCCGCGGGCTCCCCGCGCTGCACGCCCAGAAGCCGTTCTACTTCTACCCATACCGCCACGTCACGCGGGCTTCGCTGAACAACGTCCTGATCATCGGCTCGGGAACCGGGAACGACGCGGCGGTCGCGCTGGCCGAGGGCGCCAAGCACGTGGACGCGGTCGAGATCGACCCGGTGCTGCCGCAGATCGGCAGGGCCCACCCGAACCATCCCTACCAGAACTCCCGGCTCAGCCTGCACATCGCGGACGGGCGCGAGTACCTGCAGAACACCGACAAGAAGTACAACCTGATCGTGTTCGCGCTGCCGGATTCGCTGTCGGCGCTCGCCGGACAGTCCGCCTTGCGGCTGGAGAGTTACCTTCTTACAGAACAGTCGCTGGCGGCGGCCAGGTCGCGGCTGGCACCCGAAGGCACGTTCGCGATGTACAACTACTACGCGCCGTTCCTGTTCAACCGGTACGCCACCACGCTCAAGGACGTCTACCAGCGGGCCCCCTGCGCCGAGGTTGGCCCGCCGCTGGGCGGCCGCCGTCTCTCGGTGCTGACCGTCCGCCCCGCCGGGCCCGTGCCGAACTGCGCGACCTACTGGCACGGCACCGCGGTCGCCCCCGCCACCGACGACCACCCGTTCCCCTACCTGCCGACCGCGACGCTGCCCGGCGCCTATCTGCTGATGCTGGGCCTGATCCTGCTCGGGTCCGTGGTGCTCATCCGGGTCGGCGGCGGCTCGTTCAGCCGAATGCGCGGTTACCTCGACCTCGCGTTCATGGGCGCAGCGTTCCTCCTGCTGGAGACCAAGAGCATTGTGCAGTTCGCGCTGCTGTTCGGCGCCACCTGGTTCGTCAACGCGCTGGTCTTCGCCGGCGTGCTGGTCGCGGTGTACCTCGCGGTGGAGACCGCGCGGTGGGTGCGGCTGCCCAGGCCCGCCGTGCTGTACGCCGCGCTGATAGCCGCCCTCGCCCTGGCCTGGCTGGTGCCGCAGGAATGGCTGCTGGACCTGCCGATGGTGCCGCGTTTCCTGGCCGCCAGCGCGCTCGCGTTCGCCCCGGTGTTCCTCGCGAACCTGGTCTTCGCGCAACGGTTCTCCGATGTGGAGACCTCGAACACGGCGTTCGCGGCGAACCTGCTCGGTGCCATGGTCGGCGGCACGCTCGAGTACATCGCCCTGATCACCGGCTACCGGTTCCTGCTGATTGTGATCGCTGTGCTCTACGGGCTGGCCTTCGTCACCGGCCTGCGCCGCAGATCGGCGCTCCAGCGGTCGTGAAGCGGCCCCGGGGCGGCCGCGGACCGCGTGACGACCTGGGGTGATCTCCCGGAGCCTGCCGAACTCGGGGCGGCCTACGAGCCGGCGACCGCGAGCCCGAACAGGCGCGCCGCGTTCTGCCAGCAGACCGCGCGCAGCCACGACTCGCCCAGGCGCAGCCGCACCAGGCCGGCGATCTGCTCGGCGTAGGGATAAGGGATGTTCGGGAAATCGCTGCCCAGCAGCACCTTCCCGGCCAGGCCAAGCGCCCGCAGGCGCGGCAGCGCGCGAGCTGGGAACGGGGTGAGCCGCTCGAAGAACCGCGTGAACGCCATGGTCGTGTCCAGTGCCACCCGCTCGTACGTCTCGGCCAGGTCGAGGAACGGCTCGTAGTCCGGCGCACCCAGATGCGCCACGATCGCGGTCAGCGTCGGATGACGGGCGAGGAGCTCGCCGAAGGGTCGCGGGCCGGTGTGGGCCGTGGCCACCGGCGCGTGCCCCGCGTGCACCACCACCGGCACCCCCGCCTCCGCCAGCAGCGCCCAGACCCGCCGCAGCCGGGGCTCGTCCGCCGGGAAACCGCCCACCTGCAGATGCACCTTGAAGACGCGGGCGCCGGCATCGAGCGCCGCGGCGACATAGTCCGCGACGCCGGGCTCGGGGTAGAACGTCGCCGACGGCAGGCAGCCCGGCGTGGCCCGCGCGAACTCCAGGGTCCACGCGTTCAGGTCGGCGGCCATGCCGGGACGGTGGGCGTAGGCCAGGGCGGTGAACGCCCGCACGCCGAGCTCACGCAGGTGCGCGACGCGCTGCTCGTCCGGCCAGCGGTAGCGGATCGGCCAGGCGGTCCCCACCAGCGGCCCCGCAGCGTCGAAGTACTCCCAGACCCGGCGCAGCAGCCTCGGCGGCAGGAAATGCACATGCACGTCGGCAAGACCGGGCACGCCCAGCGCCCGCCAGAAGGCGGGCACGTCCGTGTCCTCAGCCGGTGGCCGCACCGTGCTCATCAGCCGATTCAACCGCACCCGTGACGCAGCCAGCCAGCCGGCCCGGGCCGCCTCCCCGACGTCAGCCGCGGCGGCTGCCGCCCCGGAAACGTGATCATGGGCCGCACGTGCTCAAGACTCCGGTGTACCCCACAGCGCCGGGGTGATCAGCCCACGCAGGCCCTGCCTGGCGCGGTCGGCCGTCCAGTGGTGGCGGCCGCGCAGGTGCACGTAGGACCAGCAGACCGTGTTGAAGAGCAGTTCGGCCGCGGCGGCTGGGTCGTCGCCCGGCGGCGTGAGGGATCGGTCGGTCGCACCGTCGGTGAACAGGCGGGCGAACGGCTCGTTGAAGTTGACCTGGGCCGCCTTGGCCCGGTGGAAGACCTGATCGGAGGCGAGCAGCAGGGGCAGGTGGGCGTCGATCACGCCGAACAGGGCGTCGAGCGCCCGGTCCAGCCGCTGCCGCGCGTCGCCGGGCCCGACGAGCGCTGGCCACATGGCCTCGCGGTAGTCCACGGCAAGTTCCCGCAGCAACGTCGCCACCAGGGCCTCGCGCGATGCGCCCAGCCGCCACGCGGTCACCCGGGACAGCCCGGCCGCCTCGGCGACCGCCTCCACCGTCAGTCCCTGCCATCCGGCGTCCTCGAGCACACGCGCCGCGGCGGCGAGCAGGCGGGCGTCCTGCACATGCTCGGGCCCGCCCGGGCCCGCCTCTTCATCGTCCCGGACCGCGGCCCGGTCAGGTTGCCCGCTCACGGCAGCATAGTAGCGTACTTGCTACGCACAACGCACCATTGTCAGATAGAAAATGAAACACTATCGTTTCATAACGAGAGGCGCCGCGATACACGCCCGCCGAAGCGGAGGAGCAGGCCATGAACCGTTACCACCAGCGGTGCTGCCGTTCCCCCGGATGGTCTGCCTTCATTGCCGACACGGTGCTGCCGCGCGCCCTCGACGGGATCACCCTCGGCCCCCATGTGCTCGAACTCGGCCCGGGCTACGGCGCGAGCACCCGGCCACTGGTGGCACGGGCCAAGTCGCTGACGGCCCTGGAGTCCGACCCGCAGCTCGCCGCCAGGCTCCGCGCCCAGCTCCGCTCGGTGCGGGTGGTGGACGGCGACGCGACAGACATGGCTTTCGCGGCGGGATCGTTCAGCGCGGTGGTCTGTTTCACGATGCTGCACCACCTGCCGTGCCCCAGCGCCCAGGACCGCCTGTTCGCCGAGGCCGCCCGGGTGCTGCGCCCTGGCGGCGTGTTCGCCGGCACCGACAGCCAGCCCAGCCTGCGGTTTCGTCTGGTGCACCTCGGCGATACGTGCACCCCCGTTGACCCGGGGACGCTGCCCGGCCGGCTCGCGGCGGCCGGCTTCACGCGGGTCACCGTCGAGGCGGACCGGCGGCTCGTCCGCTTCGCCGCCTACGCGCCCGGCGCGGGAGGAGACAGCTCGGCATGACCCAGGACCGCATGACCGCGCAGGACGAGACGAGCGCACAGGAAGGGACGGGCGCGCTGGAAGGGACGGGCACGCCGGACCACGCGGCACAGCGACGTGACTGCTACTACTGCACCAAACACCGGACCGGCCTGGACGCGCCACCAGGTGGCTGGCTGGTGGCGGACGGGGACTGGCTGGTCGGCCACGGTCCCGCTCACATGTCCCTTCCGGGGACGCTGCGGATCGAGTCCCGCCGCCACTTCACCGACTTCGCGGACATGACCGGCGCCGAGGCAGCGTCGTTCGGCCTGCTGCTGGCCCGCCTGTACCGGGCCGTCCGCCCGGCGACCGGAGCCGAGCGGATCCACCTCCTCGCCACCATGGACTACCAGCCGCACTTCCACGCCTGGCTGTACCCGCGCGCCGCGGGCGACCCGCGGCGCGGCACGGCGTTCTTGCATCACGGCTTCGAGTGCACCGAGACCGAGGCCGAAGCCGCCGCCGCGGCGATCCGGTCGCACCTGGCACGGCCCGCGGAACAGGCCCACCGCTAGGCTGGCGGCCGTGGAATACCGCACGCTGGGAAGCTCTGGCCTGAAGATTTCCGTGCTGACCATGGGCACGATGACGTTCGGCGGGACCGGGGCGTTCGCGAAGGTCGGATCGACCGACGTGCAGGAAGCCCGCCGCCAGGTGGACATCTGCCTGGAGGCCGGCGTCAACCTGATCGACACCGCCGACGTGTACTCGGCCGGCCAGTCCGAGGAGATCGTCGGCGAGGTGCTGCGGGGCCGCCGAGACCAGGTGCTCGTGGCCACCAAGGTGCGCATGCCGATGGGGCCCGGGCCGAACGACGCCGGGCTGTCCCGGCACCACGTCGTGTCCGGCTGCGAGGCCAGCCTGCGCCGCCTCGGCACCGACCACATCGACCTGTACCAAGTGCACGAGTGGGACGGCATCACGCCGCTCGAGGAGACCCTGGAGGCGCTCGATCTCCTGGTCCGGTCCGGCAAGGTCCGCTACGTCGGGGCGTCCAACTACGCCGCGTGGCAGCTCATGAAGGCGCTGGGCATCGCCGACCGGGGCGGTCTGCCCCGGTTCGTCAGCCAGCAGATCTACTACTCGCTGCAGGCCCGCGAGGCCGAGTACGAGCTGATCCCGCTCGCCGTCGACCAGGGCCTGGGTGTACTGGTCTGGAGCCCGCTCGCGGGCGGGCTGCTGTCGGGCAAGTACCGCCGTGGCCAGCAGCCGCCGGCTGGGTCACGGCACCTCACCGACTGGGGTGAGCCGCCGGTGTACGACGGCGGCGCCCTGTACGACACGATCGAGGTGCTGCTCGGGATCGCTCAGGAGCGCGGCGTCTCGGCGGCCCAGGTCGCACTCGCCTACACACTGGGCAGGCCAGCGATCACCTCGGTGGTGATCGGTGCCCGGACCGCTGACCAGCTGGCCGACAACCTCGCGGCCGCCGGGCTGACCCTGACGGCGCAGGAGCGGCAGCAACTGGACAAGGCCAGCACCCCGCCGCTCATCTACCCCTACTGGCACCAGGCGAAGACCGCTCGGGACCGGCTGTCCCCGGCCGACCTCACCCTGCTCGGCTCCTACCTGTGACCCTGGCGGAGAGGCTTCCTGGCCGGGCGCGAGAGCTGAGACCACCTAGCAGGGATACCGGCACGTCCACCAGGCGGGATCGCAGGTACTCGCCGAGCCCCTTCGCCTGCGGGTCGGGCCGGGCCGAGGCGGCCACGCCGCGGCCGAGCAGGCCGACGATGACGAAGTTCAGCGCCCCCAGGTTCGGCAGCTCGTAGCGGCGGATTTCCAGGCCGGCCGCCTCGGGCAGCAGAGCCCGGATGCGCTCAACGGTGAGCTCGCGGCGCAGCCACCCGAACGCGGCGGGGTCGCGTGCCCACAGGCCCACGTTGGCGTTGCCGCCCTTGTCTCCGGAGCGGGCGCCGGCGATCCGCCCGAGCGGCACCCGCGTGGTGGGCGCCATGGCGGCCCGCGCGGGCGAGGCTTCCGCCTCGGTGGGCGCGCCTGCCGGAGTGGCGGCCCGCGCCGCGGCAGAGCTTTCTGCCCAGGTGGAGGCGCCCGCCGAGGTGGAGGCTCCCGCGGAGGCGACCGCTCCTGTGGTGGTGTGCGGCACGACGCGGCGTTCGTCACCGGGCAGCACCACGGCCTGCTCCACCTCACCCGCTGGGACCAGCGTCGGCCAGTAGACGCCGTACGCGGTCGCGGAGGTGGGCGGGGTGGTGGTGTGAAATCCCGCGTACCCCGCCAGCGCCAGGGCCACGGTGGCGTCGGAGAACTCCCGGCCCACCCGGCTCGCGTCGTCGGCGAAGACCGTGATCCGCAGGTGCGCCGTGGCCTGCTCGTTCGCGGGGGCATCCGGCTTGTCGAAGCGCAGCAGCCTGACATCGGTGGCGGCGAACCGGTCCTCGCCGCCGAGCAGGCCGAACAGCTCCTGCCGCGCCCACGCCGCCTTCTCGTCGATGTCCAAGCCGGTCAGCACCAGGGTCATCGTGTTGCGGTAGCCCCCCAGGTAGTTCACGGCCACCTTGAGCGTGGGCGGCGGTGGGCTGCCGCGGGCGCCGGAGATGAGCACCCGGTCCCGGCCCTGCTCGGTGAGCCGTACCGTGTCGAAGCGCGCGATCACGTCGGGGCCGAGGTAGTCCGGCCCGGCGATCTCGTACAGCAGCTGGGCGGTGACGGTGCCGGCCGAGACCAGCCCGCCCGTTCCGTCGTGCTTGGTGATGACGGAGCTTCCGTCCGCGCCTACCTCCGCGATCGGGAAGCCGGGGTACCGCCGGTCGGTGATCTCATCGAGGAAGGGGTAGTTGCCGCCGCAGGCCTGCGGGCCGCACTCGATGACATGCCCCGCCACGACCGCGCCCGCAAGCGCGTCCCAGTCGGCGCGTCCCCAGCCGTGCCACCACGCTGCGGGCCCCGAGGTGAGCGCGGCGTCGGTGACCCGCGGGCAGATGACCACGTCCGCCCCGGCCGCCAGCGCCTCGGTGATCGGCCATCCGCCGAGGTAGGCGTTGGCCGTGACCGGCTCGACGCCGGCGTCGGCCAGCCGCTGGCCGGTGTCGGTGTTGGCGAGGCTGAGCCTGGCCGCCTGCAGGTCCCCCATCCGCCCGAGCAGGTCGTCCCCGGTGACGTACGCAACGGCGGGCCGGAGCCCGAGCCGGGCGGCGAGCCTGCCCACCTCGTCCGCGAGGCCGGCCGGGTTGAGCCCGCCGGCGTTGACGACGATCTTGATTCGCCGGTCCAGGCACGTGCCCAGGATCTGTTCCAGCTGTACAAGGAAGGTCTTCGCGTAGCCGGCTCTGGGATCCTTCTGTCGCGCTTTCCCCAGGATCAGCATGGTCAGCTCGGCCAGGTAGTCCCCGGTCAGCACGTCGATCGGCCCGCCCTCGACCATCTGCCGCGCCGCGGGGAGCCAGTCGCCGTAAAAGCCCGAGCAGTTCGCGATCCGGACCGGCCGGGAGGCGCCGGCGGAGGCGGCGGACCCGGCCGCCACGTCCGCCGCCATCAGCGGCCCTTCCACACCGGCGGGCGCTTTTCGCTGAACGCGGCGGGCCCCTCCTGGGCGTCCTCGCTCTCGTAGACCGGCTTCCAGATCTCGTCCGCCGCCCGGAACGCGCGGCTGAGCGGCATCTCGGCCACCAGCGCCACGGTCCGCTTGGCCGCCAGGACCGACAGCGGCGCGTTGGCGGCTATCCGCTCTGCCATCGCCTGCGCCGCGGCGTGCAGGTCGGGCGCCGGGACCACGTCGTTGACCAGGCCGATCTCGTGTGCCCGCCGGGCCGTGATCGGGTCGCCGGTGAGCAGCAGCTGCATCGCCACCCGGGGCGGGATCAGCCACGGCAGCGGCGCGGCCCAGGGCGCGCCGCGGCCGACCCTCGCCTCGGTGATCGCGAAGGTGGCGGTGTCGGCGGCGACGGACAGGTCGCAGCTCTGGGCCAGCAGGAAACCGCCCGCGTACGCCGCGCCGTTGACCGCCGCGATGACCGGCTTCGCCACGGCGACCGTGCGCCCGATCTGCGGCAGGAACTCCGGCGGGGGAACCTTGAGGCCGGCCGCGGCCATCTCCTTCAGGTCGGCTCCGGCGCAGAACGCCTTGTCGCCCGCGCCGGTCAGCACCAGCACCCGGGCCGCGTCGTCGGCGTTGAACCTGCGCAGGCCGGCCGCCAGCCCCTCCCTGACGTCCGCGGACAGCGCGTTGCGCGCCTGCGGGCGGTTGATGGTCAGCCAGGCCGCTGGCCCCTCGTTCTCGTAGCGCACTACATCGGTCATCCCGGCTCCTGCTCGACCCGCGCGAGCCGGGTGCCGGCGTCGACGGCCTGCCCGGCGTGCACGCCCACCTCGGTCACCACGCCGCCGTGCGGGGCGCGGACCGTGTGCTCCATCTTCATGGCCTCGACCACCACCACCGGCGCGCCCGCGGCGATGCGCTCACCCGGCGAGACAGCGACCCGAACCACTGTCCCCGGCATCGGCGCGAACAGCGAGCCTGGCTCGGCGGGCGGCCGCGGCGGCGGGAACCGTTCCACCTCGGTCAGGGCGCTGGCGCCCAGCGGGCTGTCCACGTAGGCGACGGCGCCGACCCGGTGCACGCTCACCCGGCGCCGGACCCCGCCGACCGTGACGTCGACCCCGTCCGGGGCCGCCCGGTGCACGATCAGCCCGGGAAGCGGCTGGCCGCCGACCGACACCCGCACCCCGGAACGGCCGGCCAGGTAGCGCACCTCCACCTCCTGGCCGGCCGACGTGTAGGCCGTCACCTGGCCGTCGCCCGGCACGTTGCGCCACCCGGGCGGGATGCCCGGCAGCACGGTGGTGGCCGCGCGGCGCCGGGCCTGGCCGGCCAGCGCCGCGGCCGCGGCGTGCAGGGCGAGCGCGTCGCCGTCCGGCGCCGCGCCGAGCTTCGCCGGGTCGTGCCGTTCCAGGTAGCCGGTGTCGATCACACCGGCCCGGAACTCCGGCTCGCGCAGCACGCCGACCAGCAGGTCGCGGTTGGTGGTGACCCCGTGCACCTGGACCCGGGCCAGCGCCCGGGCCAGCCGGCGGCAGGCCACCTCCCTGGTCGGGCCGTGGGCGATCACCTTGGCCAGCATCGGGTCGTAGTGCGCGGTCACCACCGCGCCGTCCGCGACGCCCGCGTCCACCCTGACGCCGGGGACGCCGCCGATCGCGAACCTGTGCACGGTTCCGGTGGCGGGCTGGAAGCCGGCGCCGACATCCTCCGCGTACAGGCGGGCCTCGACCGCGTGGCCGGTGATACGCGCCGAGGTGACCTCGGCGGGCAGCGGGTGCCCCTCGGCGACCGCGAGCTGCACGGCGACCAGGTCGAGGCCGGTGACGAGCTCGGTGACCGGGTGCTCGACCTGGAGCCGGGTGTTCATCTCCAGGAAGTAGAAGCATCGGTCGGTATCCAGCACGAACTCGACCGTGCCCGCGCCCACGTAGCCGACGGCCCGCCCGGCGGCGACCGCCGCTGCGGTGAGCTCGGCGCGCAGCCGGTCGTCGACCGCGGGTGAGGGCGCCTCCTCGATGATCTTCTGGTACCGGCGCTGGACCGAGCATTCGCGCTCGAACAGATGGGTGAGGTTGCCGTGTGCGTCCCCGATGATCTGGACCTCGATGTGGCGCGGCCGGCCCACGTACCGTTCCAGGAACACGCTTCCGTCGCCGAACGCCGACGCCGCCTCGCGTTGGGCGCCGGCCACCGCCTCGGCCAGGTCGCCGGGGCCAGCCACGATCCGCATGCCCCGGCCGCCGCCGCCGAAGGCGGCCTTGACCAGCAGAGGGTAGGCGATTCCCGCGCGCTGACGTTGCGCATCAATTTCCCGGCGGTCCAGGCCGGTAACCGCGGGCAGGCCGCCCGCGCCCGCCGAAACGTTCACGGAAGGCAGCACGGGCACGCCCGCGGCCGCCATCAGCTGCTTGGCCCTGATCTTGGAGCCCATCGCCTCGATCGCCTCGGCCGGTGGCCCCACGAAGATCAGGCCGGCCTGGGCGCAGGCCCGGGCGAAGGCCGCGTTCTCCGACAGGAACCCGTACCCGGGGTGGAGTGCCTGCGCCCCGGTGGCGTGGGCAGCAGCGATGATCGCGTCTGCGCGCAGGTAGGTCGCGGCGGGCGCGGCGCCGGGCAGGGCGACCGCCTCGTCGGCGGCGGCCACGAACGGCGCACCGGCGTCGGGATCGCTGAACACGGCGACCGTCGCGATGTCCAGTTCGTGTGCGGTGCGGATGATTCGCAGCGCGATCTCCCCCCGCGCGGCGACCAGCAGCTTGCCGATGGCGGGCACGCCGGTCACATCCGGAAGACGCCGTAGCCGCGGCGTCCCTCGACCGGGGCGGAGTGCGCGGCGGACAGCGCGATGCCGAGCACCGTGCGGGTGTCGCGGGGATCGATCAGCCCGTCGTCGTACAGCCGGGCGGTGACGAAGAACGCGTGCGACTCCCGCTCGATCTGGGCTTCGATCGCCCGCCGCCGCCGCTCGTCGGCGGCCTCGTCGAACGGCCGGCCCGACGCCTGCGCGGCGGCTCTGCCGACGATCGACATCACCCCCGCCAGCTGGGCCGCGCCCATCACCGCGAGCCTGGACCCGGGCCAGGCGAACAGGAGCCGCGGGTCGTAGGCACGTCCGCACATGCCGTAGTTGCCGGCGCCGAACGACGCGGCCATGTTCAGCGTGATGTGCGGCACCGTGCTGCCGGTGACCGCGTTGACCATTTTGGCGCCGTCCTTGATGATCCCTCCCTGCTCGTAGGAGGTGCCGACCATGTAGCCGGTCGTGTTCTGCAGGAACAGCAGCGGCGTATCGGACTGGTTGGCCAGCATGATGAACTCCGCAGCCTTCTTGGACTCCTCGCCGAACAGCACGCCCCTGGCGTTGGCCAGCACGCCGACCGGGTAGCCGTGTACCGACGCCCAGCCGGTGACCAGGCTGGTGCCGTAGGACTCCTTGTACTCGCCGAAGCGAGATCCGTCCACCACCCGGGCCAGCACCTCCCGCGGGTCGAACGGCACCCGGACGTCGGCGGGCGCGATGCCGAGCAGCTCCCCGGGGTCGTGGACCGGCTCGTCGGCGGGCAGCGAGGGCGGCGGGCCGAGCTTGCGCCAGTTGAGCTCGGACACGATCCGGCGGCCGAGCCTGATCGCGTCCCGTTCGTCGGCAGCGAAGTAATCGGCGAGGCCGGACACCTGGGAGTGCATCCGGGCGCCGCCGAGCTCCTCGTCGTCGGCGTCCTCGCCGGTGGCCATCTTCACCAGCGGCGGGCCGCCGAGGAACACCTTTGCCTGGCGGTCGACGAACACCGTGTAGTCGCACATGCCGGGCACGTACGCGCCACCCGCGGTGGAGTTGCCGAAGACCAGGGCGATGGTAGGGATGCCGAGCCCGGAAAGCTCAGTGAGGTCGTGGAAGACCTTGCCGCCCGGGACGAAGATCTCTGACTGCGTGGGCAGATCCGCGCCGCCGGACTCGACCAGGTTGATGACCGGCAGCCGGTTGCGCCGGGCGATCTCCAGCGCGCGCAGCGACTTGCGCAGCGAGTAGGGGTTCGCCGCGCCGCCCCGGACGGTCGGGTCGTGGGCGACGAGGACACACTCGACCCCGCTCACCACGCCGATCCCGGTGACCAGGCTCGCCCCCACGGTGAACTCGGTCCCCCAGGCCGCCAGCGGGGACAGCTCGAGGAAGTGGGCGTCGCGGTCGAGGAGCAGTTCGATCCGTTCCCTCGCCAGCAGCCGGCCCCGTGCGTGGTGACGATCCGCGTACCGCGGCCCGCCGCCCGCCCGCGCCAGGTCCAGCTGCTCGTCGTGCTGGCGCAGCAGCACCAGCTGCGCCTCGCGGTTGGCCCGGTATTCGGCCGATCCGGTGTCGAGCGAGGAGCGCAGCGGCGTGCCTTCCGCGGCGCGGGCCGCCGCCGACGCCTGCGCACCGCCGATCACGGTCATCGCTGCGCCTGCCGGGCCGCGGCCCGGGCCATCGCGTGCCGGATCATGCTCCCGGGTGCCACATCAGCCTCCACTGATCCTCTGACCCCAGCCGCCACGCCTCGCGCCGACGCTGCTGGATGCCGCCCATTCGTGATCATGACTTTGCTGTCGCCAGATGTACAGCACTCCCATGATCACCAATGCGCTCGGCGGCCTCGTTCAGGAGTCGTTGACGAACGCCGAGTTCAGCCCGGTCACCGCCACGCCCGCCCGGCGCGCCCGGTCCGGCTGGCTGCCGAGCAGGTCAAGGGTGACCGTCAGGCCGCCACCGGGGGTGTCCGACAGGGCGGCCGCGCCGCCGTTGACCGTCACCAGCCGGTGCACGATGGCCAGGCCGAGGCCGGCCCCCGCCGAGCTGGTGCTCACGAAGCGGCGGAACGCGGCCTCCTGCTGTGCCTTGCTCATGCCAGGCCCGTCGTCGGCGACGGTGATCCTGGCGCCCTGGCCGGTCGTGGAGGCGGTCACCCTGACCTGGCCACCGGAGGGAACCACATCGAGCGCGTTCGCCAGCAGGTTGTCGAGGATCTGCTCCAGGTGGCCGTCCCCGAGATTGGCCCGCACCGGGGTCAGGCACCGCGTCGTCAGCCAGACGCCGCGTTCCTCGGCAACCGGCACCCAGGCCGCGGCACGATCCTGGATCACCTCGTCGACGGCGACCTCCACCGGCCTGGAAACGACGTTCTCCGCCCGCGCGATCGCGAGCAGGCCGTCCACCAGGCGGGACAGCCTGGCGATCTCGTCCTGCGCGGCGACAAGCTCGGAGGCGGTTGCCTGGTCGGCGTCCTGGGTGAGCACGTCCAGCCGCAGGCGGAGCGCGGCGAGCGGCGTTCGCAGCTGATGAGAGACGTCGGCCATCATCGTCCGGTTACCGTGGACGAGAGCTTCCAGCCGCCCGGCCATCGTGTTGAACGTCTGGGCGAGGCGGCGTACTTCCGGCGGCCCGTGCCCGGTCCCGGATCGGGTCTCCAGCGCGCCGCCGCCGAGTTGCTGCGCCGCCGCGTCCAGGGCGGACAGGGGCCGTCCCACCCAGCGCGCCAGCATCACCGCAACGATGGCCGCGGCCACCAGGCCGATCGCCGCCACCGCGCTCAGCCACGCCCAGAGCGCGTGCAGCCGACGGTGGAGCTCCGCCGTGGAGCGGGAGAGCACCACGGCGCCGTCGGGGCCGGTCTGGCTGCTGCCTATGCTCACGACGACCCGCAACCGGCCGTCGACCTCGGAGGGGGCGGGCTCGCCCCCACGCAGGACGGTCGCGACGGCCGCGGCGGCACCCCGCGGGACAGGCAGCGCCTCCCGCCCCCCGCCCCCAGTCTGGGTCACGAGCCGACCATTCGCGCTGTAGACCCACGCCTGGTCACCGCGCTGCCGCGCGTTCGCCAGGAACGCCGTGAGGACCTGGTCGGCCGCATGATTGTCGATCCGTTGCTCGGCCGCCCCCGCCAGCGCGTGCGCGTTCATGAGCGCGTGCATGTTAAACGCATCCTTCTCCCGCCCGGCGGTGACCACCCCGAGCGGAGCCACCGCGGTCACCAGCAGCGCGGTGACCAGCGCCAGCATGGTGAGCACGATCCGCCGGGCCATCAGGGGCCGCCGAGACGGAAACCCCTGCCGTAGGCGGCCTCGATCAGGCCCGGGTCGCCGAGCTTGCGCCGGAGCGCGGCCACATGCACATCCAGCACCTTGGTCGGCCCGTACCGATGGGCGTCCCAGGCGCAATCCAGGATCTCCTGCCGGCTCACCATCCGGCCCGGCTCGGCGGCCAGGCACTCCAGGATGTCGAACTCCTTGGGAGTCAGCGCCACCTCGCGCCCGGCCACGGTCACCTTCCGGGCGCGCACGTCAATCGCGAGCTCGCCGTGCCTGAGCACGCCATCGCCGGGGTACACCCGCCGCACCACCGCCCGGATCCTCGCCAGCAGCTCCGCCAGGCCGAACGGTTTGACCAGGTAGTCGTCCGCCCCCGCGTCCAGGGCCAGCACGCGCTCCGGCTCCTCACCCCGGGCAGTCACCACGATGATCGCCACCGCGGACCGCTGGCGGAGCTCGCGGCAGATGTCCACGCCGTCGCGGTCCGGCAGGCCCAGGTCCAGCAGGACCACGTCGGGATCGGCGCGGCTCAGCGCGCCGCCGCCGGTCATGACGTGATCGACGGCGTATCCGCTGCGGCTCAGCCCTCGCACCAGCTGGGTGGCGATCCCCGGGTCGTCTTCCACGACCAGCACGCTGGTGGGGCCGGTGCGCGGCAGCGCGGCACGGCAGGGCGGGCAGTCCGGCGACGTCATGGCACTACGCCAGGGATCGGCGCCCGGTCCGGCGCGGGATCGGGCGGTCGCGGGCGTGACCGGCCGGCGGGCCTGGCGCAGCGCGCCGCCACGCCCGCCGCGAGCGGGCGGTCAGCTGCGAGGGTTGAGGGTGTGTGGTAACGGCGCATGGCGTCCCCTTCGCCGGACCGGTCAGGCAGCCAGCCTGCCGCTGGAGCGCCTATCGAGCTTAACGGTCATCCCCGCGACCTGGCTGCCCGATGGACGATAGGCTCCGGCTGGATGATCGTGATCGTGGCAGGCGTCTCGGGCAGCGGCAAGTCGACGGTCGGCGCTCTCCTCGCCGAGCAGCTGGGCTGGAGGTTCGAGGACGGCGACGATCTGCACACGGCCAGCAACATCGCCAAAATGGAGATTGGCGTGCCGCTGACCGACCAGGATCGCCGTCCCTGGCTGGACGCGCTGGGCGCGTGGGCCGACCGGTGCGCCGCGGCGGGCGAGTCGGGCGTCATTGCATGCTCGGCGCTGAAGCGTTCGTACCGCGACCGGCTCCGTGACGGGCGCCCGGAGCTGCGGATCGTCTTCCTGCGGGTCGACCACGACGTCCTGATTGCCAGGCTGGCGAGCAGGCACGGCCACTTCTTCCACCCGGAACTGCTCGACAGCCAGCTCGCGGCTACCGAAGTCCCCCTTCCCGCCGAACGAGCGACGGTGGTCGACGCCGACGCACCGCCGGCCGACGTCGTGCAGGAGATCATCCGGCGGCTGGGGCTCGCACCGTAGGTCCTCCGCCATGCCCGCGGCGACGCGGGACCCGCACCGCGCGGGCCGCGTACCGTTGAGGCAGCCCGGGACTTCGGGAGGCTCTTCGTCCACTTCCGGTGGAAGTGACGGCAGGCATACGTGCCACAGGCGGCGTGATGGGGTGGCCGCCGGTCGTGATCGGCACGGACGGGCCGCCGTCAGCCCTTCCGGCCCACGCGGGAGATGGCACTGATCACGGGTGCCAGCGTCAGCCACAGGCCGATCGTCACCACCATCGAGGTGACATAGCCGAACGGTCTTATCCCGACATCGGTGGTCACGATTCCCGCGAAGATCATCAGCACCCACGCGCTGACGAAGAAGGCCGGGCCAGCCGCCAAGATCCCGAAGAGACCACGCATCCTTATGCCTCCTAGCTGCAATCTCGCAGTTTCCTGCCTGCCGCGCCCGCCGCAAAGGCGCCACGCGGGTTCGCACCGGATCCGTCGTGAACTCAGCCGGTGGCATCCGGCCGACGGCGGATCATGTTCAGCGCGGTCAGCGTCATCACGGCCGACCCGCCCGCTTCCAGCACCTCGATCCTCGACCGGAGCAGGCCCCGGTCCGGCTTGGACCGCGAGGGGCGCGCTTCGATCACCGTGACCCTCACCCGCAGCTCGTCGCCGGGGCGGACCGGCCGCAGCCACCGCAACTCGTCGATCCCGGGAGATCCCAGGCTGGCCGCTGGCGGCAGGTACTGGTCCACCAGCAGCCGCATCATGATCGCCGCGGTATGCCAGCCGCTCGCGATCAGGCCGCCGAACGGGCCGCCGCGGGCCCACTGCGGGTCGGTGTGGATCGGCTGCGGATCGTACCGGCGCGCGAACTCGACGATCTCGGCCTCGCCCACCACGGCGGGGCCGAACTCGTGCACCGATCCGGGGACGTAGTCCTCGAAGTAAAGATCAGCCTCGGGTGCCATAGGGCGACGATTCTTCCCCCTGCCGCCGGGCACGGCAAGGCAGCAGCGCCGGGGACGCGGCCCGGGCAGGCCGGGCGGGCAGGGCGGGGCGGAGTGAGCCGGAGCCGGCCGGCCACCGGGCGTGGCAGCCCGCCATGAGTGACGGCGCGTCCCGGGTCGCCCTGGTCACTCGGGCAGCAGGAGCAGCTTCCCCGTCGTGCGCCGCGCGCCGAGATCATCGTGGGCGCGGGCGGCGTCGGCGAGCGGGTAGGTGCCGCCGATCCGGACCGAGAGCCGGCCTTCCGTGATCCAGGTGAACAGATCACCTGTCCGCCACAGCAGCTCATCCCGGCTGGCGATGTAGTGGACCATCGTGGGGCGGGTGATGTACAGCGAGCCGGCCCCGGCGAGGCGCTGGAGCTCAAACGGGGGAACCGGCCCGCTGGACCCGCCGTACAGGACCATCATGCCGCGCCGGCGGATCGCCGCCAGGCTGGCGTCGAAGGTGGCCCGGCCGACCCCGTCGTAGACCACCGCCACCCCGTTCCCGCCGGTGACCCGCTCGGCCACCGAGCCGAACTCCTCGTAACCGGCGAGGTGATCGGCGCCGGCCTGCCGGGCCAGGTCGGCCTTGGCGGGGCTGGACGTGGTCGCGATGACGATGCCGCCACGCATCTTGACCAACTGGGTGAGCAGCAGGCCGACCCCGCCGGCCGCGGCGTGCACCACCGCCGTGTCGCCCGGGGCGACCGGGTAGGTGCTGTGGCACAGGTAATGGGCGGTGATGCCCTGAAGCATGACGGCCGCGGCGACCCTGGTCTCGATCCCGTCGGGGACGGCGACGGCGGACGCCGCCGGGACGAGCGCCTGCTCCGAGTAACATCCCGGTGCGTTGACCCACGCCACCCGGTCGCCCACGGCGAAGCCCTCGGCACCCGCCCCTGCCGCGGCCACCGTTCCCGCGCCCTCGGCGCCGGGCACGAACGGCAGGTCACGGCCGTAGGGAGGACGGCCTTCCCGCTGGTAGATGTCCATGTAGTTGACGCCGGCGGCGGCCACGTCCACCAGCAGCTGGCCGGGCCCGGGCCGTGCGGCCTCCCGGTCAGCGACGGTAAGGACGTCGGGTCCGCCACACTCGTTCACGACCACCGCGCGCATGCCCACATCATCGCCCATGCCGGGCCCGGATGGGGGCGGTCAGGCGACCTGGACGATGCTCGCCGTCGGTGCCGCGTCAGCCGGGCCCAGGCTGGCGCGCGCCGCCGCGAGCCGGCCTACCGCGTCGCGCAGGTCCGCTTGCGGGAGGGTGAACGGCAGCCGCAAGTAGCTCTCCAGATTCGCGCCGACACCGAACCGGGGGCCGGGCACGAGCCGCAGCCGGTGCCGCTCCGCGGCGTGGGCCAGCGCGCTGCTGACCGGGCTATCGAGCCGGGCCCACAGTGACAGCCCGCCTCCGGGGGAGCGGAAACGCCAGGCGGGCAGGTGCTCGGCGAGCGCGGCCACCAGAGTGTCGCGGCGGCGGGTGAGCGTCTCACGCCGGGCGGGGAGCAGGCCGTCGGCCCGTTCCAGCAGCCACGCGGCGGCGAGTTGCTCCACCACCGGGCTGGCGAGGTCCGACGGGCCGCGTGCCGCCTGCAACTGCGCGACCAGGCCGGGATCGGCGCGGACCCATCCGACCCGCAGGCCGGCCCAGAAGGCCTTGCTCATGGAGCCGGTCGTGATCACCTGGCCGGCCGGGTCCCAGGCGGCGAGCGGAGCGGGAAGCGCGGGCCCTCCGTCGAGAGGGAGCTCGGCGAAGGTCTCGTCGATGACCAGGCGGGTCCCGACGGCGGCGGCGGACGTGGCCAGCGCCGCCCGGTCCCGCGGGCCCATGAGGTGCCCGACGGGGTTGTGGAAGTCGGGCATGAGGTAGGCGAGCCGGGGCAGGCTCTGGCGCAGCGCGCCCACGAGCAGGCCGATGTCCCAGCCTTCCGGTGCCAGGCCGACTGCCACCACCCGGGCGCGGGCCCTGGTCAGGGCGTCCAGCGCGTTCGGGTAGGTCGGGCTTTCCACCAGCACCGGGTCGAGCGGGCCGACCAGGCAACGCAGCAGGAGGTCCAGCGCATGCTGCGCGCCACCGGTGACGAAGATCTGCCCCGGCGTGGTGGGCAGGCCCCGGGCGGTGTACCGCTGGGCGACCGCCTCGCGGAGCACGGGCAGGCCATAGCTGTCGTACCCGTGGCCGCGCAGGTAGGCGGGCAGCGACTCCAGCGCGGCCGCCATCGCGGCCGGAACCTCCGGGCACGCCTCGGGCGAGGCCAGCGCCAGGTCGAGGGCGTCCTCGTCATCGGGCACGGCCGGGACCCACGGCGCGTGCCGGTGCAGCCGCCCCGGCGGAAGGGCGGTGACACTGCCCGATCCCCGGCGGCTGGCCAGGTAGCCCTCCTCGCGCAGGAGCCGGTAGGCGGCGGCGACCGTGGTGCGGCTCAGCCCCAGCGCCGCCGCGAGCCTGCGCTCGGCCGGGAGCCGCGCCCCGGTAGGCACCCGGGCATCCAGTAGCAGCGCCCGCATGGCCGCGGCCAGCCGGACATAACCCGGTGCCGCCACCCGGCCGGAGCCACCGGCCCGCACGCCCCGCCAGTCACCGAGGAGCCGGGCGAGGTGGTCTTCGGGAACGCCGCGCATCATCAGTCCACTATTTCAGAATTGGCTCTTTTCTGATAGCCAATCGTCTGCGATTCTGGCGGCTGGAGGGCTGATTGGCAAGACGGGATCGCTGACGAGCCGGCTTGCGGCGAAGCGGCTCGAATGGGAACAAACCGGGCGAAGCGGCGACGTCCACAGCCGAAGAGATCAAGCGTGCGAAGCGGGACGAAGCGAAGGAGGGCCAGGTGAGACTGCGGCGCGCCGTTCGCTGGCTGCTGTGCCTGCCTCGCCGACTGCTGTGCCCGCCGCCGCCCGACCGGCTGGCGCGCCGCGTGAGCCAGCTGCTGGCCGGCTTGGTCCTGTACGGCGTCAGCGACGCGTTGCTGGTGCTCGGCGGGCTCGGCCTCGATCCCTGGGATGTGCTGCACCAGGGCCTTGCCCGCCGCACCGGGATCCCGATCGGAACCTGGACGATCATCGTGGGCGCGGTCGTGCTGCTGATGTGGGTCCCGCTGCGGCAGCGCCCCGGCATCGGCACGGCCTGCAATGTCGTCGTCATCGGTGCGGTGATCGACGTCGTCCTGGCCGTGGTTCCCTCGCCGCACGCGCTTGCGCTGCGGTGGGCGTCGCTGCTCATCGGGGTCGCGCTCAACGGCGTGGCCACCGCCTGCTACATCGGGGCGGGCCTCGGGCCGGGGCCCCGGGACGGCCTGATGACAGGTATCGCCCGCCGTGGCCACTCGCTGCGCCTGGTACGGACGTGCATCGAGCTGAGCGTGCTGGCCGCCGGATGGCTGCTCGGCGGCACGGTCGGGATCGGCACCGTGCTGTACGCCGTCAGCATCGGCCCCATCGTGCACCTGCTCCTGCCCCGGTTCACGATCAGGGCCGGGATCTGCCCGGCGGCCGGCGGGACGCGCGGCGGCGGGCGCCACCCGCGGCGGCCTGCGCCGGCGTGTGCTCGATCTCAGTGATCCGCGCCCGCGACCGAGTAGGCGACGGCGACCTCGGCGGCGAGCCCCGCGTTGTCCGCGATGAGCTGGCGGTTGACCTCCGCGCTGCGGCCACCCGTCAGCTCGTGCACAAGCGCCAGTACGGCCGGGGTGATCGCCTGGCCGCGTACGCCCTGGCTCTGCACGTGGGCGAGCGCTTCGGCGATAACCGGCTCGACTTCCAGGGAAGGCTCGGGAGGCCGGGTGAGCAGCACGCCGGTGGAACCGTTGAGCTGCCAGTGCGCCGCGGCGATCAGGGCCGCTTCCTTCGCGGCGGACACCACGGCGGACACCGGCGGGCCGCCCGCGGCGCTGTAGAACAGCGGAAGCGTGCCGGTCCGCCAGCCGAGCACCGGCACGCCGAGCGTCTCGAGCAGCTCGGCGGTGGCGGGCACGTCCAGGATGGACTTCACGCCCGAGGACACCACCAGCGCCCGCGTCCGGGCGATCTGCGGCAGGTCGGCGGAGATATCCAGGCTGTCAGCAAAACGGCGGTGCACACCGCCGGTCCCGCCGGTGGCCATGAACTTGATCCCGGCAAGGCGGCAGACCGCCAGCGTGCCGCCGACCGTGGTGGCACCCGGCGCACCCTGGACGACGCAGGCGGCGAGATCGCGCGGACCGGCCTTGCGCGCCTGCGAGCCGGCGCTGGCGAAACGCTCCAGCTCAGCCGTGGTGAGGCCGACCCGTACCGTGCCGTCGATGATCCCGATCGTGGCCGGGACGGCACCAGCCCGCCGGACCCGCGCCTCCGCGGCCCGGGCGACCTCGATCCCCTGCGCGCCAGGGAACCCATGCGACACCAGCGTGGTTTCCAGCGCCACCACCGGCCCGCCGTGGCGCAGCGCCGCCTCGACCTCTTCACTCAGGCGCGGAGTGATCGTCATGGCATCGCTCCCATCGTCGCCACCGCCCTTGCCGCCGCGGCCAGGCCCAGGCTGACTCCACCGAGCAGGTAGCCCGCCGCGAACGCGTCCCCTGCGCCGGTCGAGTCGACCGCGCGGGCGGGCCGCGCGGCGTGCACCACGCCAGTGGCGCGCACGCCCCGCGCGCCCAGCTTGACCACCAGGTCGGATCCCGGCAGGTCGCCGATGAGCTCCGCCTCCGCCTCGGTGCCGAACACGATCTGCGGGCGCAGCTCGGCGAGCAGGTCCCGGAACCGGCCGACGCCGTGGTCGCGCAGCACAGCCGTGGACGACAGGTCGACGCTCAGCCGCGCTACCCGCGCGGCCGCCGCCAGCGCGGCGCCCCGGATGGGCTCGCCCGCCAGGCTGTAGGCGGGCAGGTGCAGCAGGTCGCAGCCGGCGAACCAGCCGTCGGCCAGCGCATCTGCGCTCAGCAGCGGCCCCACCCCCCGGTCGGTCAGCATGGACCGGGACGTGCCGCGGTCGGAGAGCGAGACGACGACGCCGGTCGCGCCCTCGATCACCGGCCCGGTGATGCGCACCCCGCGCCGGGCCAGGTCCGCGGCCACCAGGCCGGCGGCGAGGTCGCTGCCCCGCGCGGCGATCAGCCGCGCCTGCCCGCCCAGCGCGCAGACCCAGGCGGCCACGTTGGCGGCCTGCCCTCCGGCCCCGACCCAGGTGCTCGACGGTGTGTCGGTCTCCTCCGCGATCGGCCGCTGGGGGCACACCACGACGTCGAGATGAGCGTCGCCCAACACGCAGATCACGCGCCGCTGCTCTCCGGTGGTCCCACCCGCCCCGCCCTCACCCAGGACTGATCCACATCCGCGACAGGCTCATCGGGGTCAGTAGCGGCATGACCGCAACCCTAGGTGACAAGACCAGGGTGTCAATCGGCGCCGAGCCCACGGGTGTGCGGGGAACCTTCGCGGCGCCAGCCGCCGTGCCAGCCGGGCTGGACGAGAACGCGGCGCGTGCCGACGGCCAGCACTGCGGGCGCTGTGGGCAACCGATAGCACCCGGGCAGGACGCGCGCAGGCGCGCCAGCGGGACCTGGGTGCACGAGAGCTGCCCGGACGTGACCGCGGACGCTCGTTAAGCGACGTTCGATAAGTGGCCGTGCTGGCCAGGCAGCTTCGTGCAGGCCGCCCGCGCCGGTCGCCTCGTGCTCTGGGCAGATCATGCGCTGAGCACTTCGTGTTCCGGCCGGTTCGTGCCAAGCCCGGCTCCTTATGTCCGGCTCGGGACGATGCTTTCGGCCAGCTTGGCTCCCCACTCGCGCGCCCGCGCGGCCTCCTGCGGCTCGAGCCGGTTCTCCTTCGTCACCAGGAAGCTCTCCGGCCGTGCAACCACGTCGAACCCGTGCGCGCGGAGCATGCGGGTCGCTCCCTTGGACGCCCGGCCGGTCAGCGCGGCGGGCCCGTGAATCCTGGTATCGAACGCGGCCGCCTTGACGGCATAACGGCCCAGCGAGTCGAGCCAGTCACGCAACCCCGGGCTGAGCGCGTCCGGCTCGAGCCGCAGGGAGCTGTCCGGCTTCTCCGCGGCTTCGGCAGCCGCCTTGCGCGTGGCTGCCCGGCTCATTCCATGAACGTGCGTCGGCCCGCCGACGACGACCAGATCGGCATCGGTGAGGACCTCCGGGCTCACCTGTGCCACCGGCACAACACTGACGTCGAAGGCGGTCCTGAGCCCGGCCCCGATGGCATCCGCAACCACGTGCGTGTTGCCGTACATCGACTCGTAGACGATCACAGCCCGCATGGCTGTCACCCCCAGTCTTTCGCTTGCGTTCACCTCCATCGTGTAGCGCTCGGCCCGGGTGCCAGCAGGGACGAACGTCACAAGACCGGTGGCCGAAGGTGACATGAATGACGGGCCGGTGGCCCGTCGGCGGCGGTCGCGCGCGCCTGTCGTTCTGCCGTGAAGGCTTGATGATCGTGGCGCGGCCGCCGGCCGACCGGAACGCTCATCCGGGCTGGAGTCCAGCCTCCTGGATCAGCGTGTTGATCCGATCGTAGATCTCCTCGAGCTGGTCGGCGGTGGTGTCCTTACGGACGAAGCTGACGACAGGTTGCGCCGTACCCACCGCGTGCTGCAGCAGCTGCCGCATGGCCAGTATCTGGCCAGGCGTCCAGTCATCCGGGACCGCGATTTCGATTGTCATGATCGCTCCCTCAACGGCGGTTGTCACCGCGGGCCGTCCTCGCGCCAGACGCAAGGATGTTGCCGGGGCCGACGGCTGTCAACCCGGGCTGGCCGGGCAGCGTAGGCAGACCACCACGCGCGGCGCTCCCGTCACATGCGATGATGTGCGCCGACGGCCATTACTGAAGTGAGCGGGCGCATGGAGACAAGCCGAGAAGCCGAGGTGGGCCGCACCGCTGAGCGAGCGGCCGCGGCGGCGGGGGTCGTGCTGCTGACGCTCGCGTCGGCGCAGTTCCTGATGACGCTGGACAGCTCGGTCATGAACGTGTCGATCGCGACCGTCGCCAAGGACGTGGGCACGACGGTGACCGGGATCCAGGCCGCGATTACGTTTTACACGCTGGTCATGGCCTCGCTCATGATCACCGGTGGCAAGGTCGGCCAGATCCTTGGCCGCAAGCGCGGCTTCGCGATCGGGTCTGTCATCTACGGCTGCGGGTCGCTGATCACAGCGCTCGCGCCGAATCTGGCCGTGCTGCTGGTGGGCTGGTCCGTCCTGGAGGGCGTGGGGGCGGCGCTGATCATGCCCGCGATCGTGGCGCTGGTGGCGTCCAACTTCGCCCGCGCGCAACGCCCGCGCGCCTACGGGCTGGTCGCGTCGGCCGGGGCGATCGCGGTGGCGGCGGGGCCCCTGATCGGTGGACTCTTCACGACCTATCTGTCCTGGCGGTGGGTGTTCGCCGGGGAGGTCCTCGTCGTGCTGATCATCTTGGCGCTCACCCGCCGCATCGCGGACACTCCCCCCGAGCAGGGCGCGCGGATGGACCCGGTGGGCACGGCCTTGTCGGCGCTCGGCCTGGGGCTCATCGTGTATGGCATCCTGCGCGCCGGGACGTGGGGGTTCGTCCAGCCCAAGGAAGGTGCACCGCAGTGGCTGGGGCTGTCGCCGGTGATCTGGCTGGTGCTGCTCGGCGGGGTCGTGCTGCGCGTCTTCATGTGGTGGGAGATTCACCGTCTGCGGCGCGGAGAAGCCGTGCTGGTTGATCCGGCGATGCTCCGCAACCGGATCCTGCGGGGCGGGCTGCTCTCGTTCATGTTCCAGTACTTGCTGCAAGCCGGCCTGTTCTTCACCGTGCCGCTGTTCTTGTCGGTGGCGCTCGGGCTGTCGGCGGTCGCGACCGGCGTGCGGCTGCTGCCGCTGTCGGTCACGCTGCTGCTGGCCGCCGCCGGTGTGCCCAAGGTCTTCCCGAACGCCTCCCCCCGGCGGGTCGTCCAGATCGGGTTCTTCGCGCTGTTCGCCGGCATCGTGATCATGCTGGCGCTGCTCGACGCAGGCGCCGGACCCGAGATCGTGACCTGGCCGCTGCTGCTCGCCGGCCTTGGGGTCGGCGCGCTCGCCTCTCAGCTTGGCAGCGTGACCGTCTCGGCCGTACCCGACGAGCTAAGCGGTGAGGTCGGCGGCGTGCAGAACACCGTGACCAACCTCGGCGCCTCGATCGGGACAGCGCTGGCCGGTGCGGTCCTCATCTCCGCACTGACCACGTCCTTCCTTACCGGCGTCCAGCACAACCCCGCGGTCCCCAAAGACCTCGCCGCCAAGGCGCAAGTGGAGCTGGCCGGAGGCATCCCGTTCCTGTCCGACAAGGACCTCAAGACCCAGCTCGACAAGGCCGGCGTGGCTCCAAAGACCGCCGACGCGATCGTGGATGAGAACGCGAACGCGCGCATCGCCGGGCTGCGCTCGTCATTGTCGCTGCTCGCCGTCATCGCTTTGATCGCGCTGTTCGCTACCCGCCGGATCCCCGCCCGGCAGCCATCTGCCGGTTCGGGGAGCGAGGCCTCTGCCAGTTCCGGGGGCGGGGGCCCCGCCGGCCCGGGGGGTGAGGCCCCTGCCAGCACGGGCGGTGAGGCCCCTGCCAGTTTGGAAGGCGGGGCCCCTGCCGGCGCGGTGGGCGAGCCCACAGCCTGACCGCTCGGCTGGCTCAGGTACTGGCTCGCTGATTGCGGATGGCCCACGGCTGGAGAATGGCGTACACGGTCTCCGACGTGGGCACGGCCAGGCCATGCTGGGCGGCCCGGCGCACGACAAAACCGTGCAGCGCCTCCAGTTCCATGCGACGCCCGGCCACGAGATCGTCATGCAGCGAAGAGAAACCGCCCGGCTGGAGGCCCCGCGCCAGAGCCACGGCGCGCTCCTGGGCGGCCTGCGGCACCGGGCTGCCGTCGGCCGCGGCCACCGCGCACACCTCCGCAACCAGGCGGCGGAACGCCGCCCAGGCGGCGTCCGCGCTGCGGATATCCCCGATCGGGAGCCGCACCGCCGCTGTCATGCCGGCCTGCGCGCAGATAAAGGCGAGCTTGGCCCACAGCACCGTCTTGATGTCCGCCGACAGCTCTGCGCCGAAACCGGCCCGCTCGCAGATGGCCAGCAGGCGTTGCCCACGCTGGCTCGCCCGCCCGTCGAGTTCCCCGAACGTGATGCTGGTCGGCCCGCCGGTATGCGTGATCACGCCCGGCTCGGCGATCTCGGCAAAGATGAACGCGGCCCCGCCCATCACATGGGCTTCCCCGACCGCCCGGGCGAGCTTCTCCTCGTTCTCGACGCCGTTCTGGAGCGACAGCACCGCCGTGTCGTCACGCACCAGCGGTCCCAGCCGGGCTGCGGCCGCATCGGTGTCGAAGGCCTTGACACAGAACAGCACGAAGTCGCACGGGCCGATGTCAGCCGGGTCGTCGGTGGCCGCAGCCTGCACCTCGAAGTCACCATTGACGCTGCGCACCCTCAGCCCCCGCTCGCGAAGGGCCCGCAGATTGGCGCCCCGGGCGATGAAATGCACCTCCGCGCCGGCCTGGGCGAGCCGGCCGCCGAAGTAGCCGCCGACGCCGCCCGTACCGTACACAGCGATACGCACGCTTCCTTACCCCTCCGGCCCGCGGCCGCTACATGAACGCTGCCCTCGTCACCGAGCTACCACAGGCTCGGGCGGCCATCGGTCACCCCGCCGCCAGCCCGCAGCTTTCGTGGGCACCTGTGAGCGTGGGCAGAGGAAAGCCGGTGGTGCGTTGGCGGCTGGCCGAGGTGGGCTACCCCGCTGGCGCCGGGGCGGATGGATCGTTCTGCCAGAGGCCGAATTCGTTTCCCTGCGGGTCCTTGGCCGTCACGAACCAGCCCATGCCAGGCACCGGGGCCGGCTGGTCCACCTCGCCCCCCAGCTCTCTGACGCGCGCGGCGCCGGCGTTGATGTCGTCCACGGCGAAGTAGGCGCGCGTGCCTCGCTTGCCGGGCTCCATGTTGGTGATCGCCAGGCCTCCCTGGTCGCTTATGCGCGTCATGTGGTACTCGAAGGGACCGGGATACGACTCAAACTGCCAGCCGAACAGTCCACCCCAGAACTCGCGGCTCTTAGCGGTGTCGTCGGCCGGGATCTCGAAGTGCACAATCTCACCGGGCATGGGTCCTTCCCCCTTGCGTCGACGTGGAGCCGGGACGCTGTCACCTGAACGCACGCCGCCGGGCGGGCGGCGCCACACGCAGACGTGGCCGTCCAGCGAATGCGCAGTCTACGCCACCCGGTCTTCAGCGCCGTGCGGCAGGCCGGCGCCGCTCCCCGGCTTGGCTCCCGAGGTGATCCTTGATTCGCGCCGTGCGCTGCTCCTTGTCACACCCGGGCGGGCTGGCGGTTCATGGCTAGGAACCACAGAACGGGAGAATGTGTCCGGTGGACGAGGCCGACTGGCTGGCGGCGCGCTTCGAGGGGCAGCGGCCCCATCTGCGGGCGGTCGCCTACCGGATGCTCGGGCTCGCTGGAAGAGGCGGACGACGCCGTGCAGAACTCGTGGCTGCGTCTCAGCCGCGCCGACACCGCAGACGTCGAGAACCTCGCCGGCTGGCTGACGACCGTCGTGGCCCGGGAGTGTCTCAAGATGCTGCGCGAGCGCCGCAGCCGCCGCGAGGAGCCCTTGACCGACGCCGCGGTTGAACCGCCGGGGGGCGACCACGTCGTCAGCGACCCCGAAGCCCAGGCCCTGCTGGCCGACTCGGTCGGTCCAGCGCTGATGGTCGTGCTCGACAGCCTCGCCCCCGCCGAGCGCCTCGCCTTCGTGCTGCACGACATCTTCGCCGTGCCCTTCGACGAGATCGCCCCCATCCTGGAACGCACCCCGGCCGCCACCCGCCAGCTGGCCAGTCGCGGCGAGTTTGGGGCGCACTCGGCTTCACTTTCAACAACGACAAGATCGCCGAGATCGAGATGATCTCCGACCCCGAACGCCTTCGGCGCGTCGACCTGGCAGCTCTCGACGGTTGACCGTCGAGCGGCGGCCGCGTGGCCCGGCCGGAATGGCACGGAAGGAGCGATGACCGATGACGACCCGCGCGCTGAGCCTCACGGTCCGCAACCTGGTGTTCACCATCGTGGTGCCTGGACTGGGGGGAGCCTGGGTTCCCTGGCAGATCCTGACGCCACGGGCGCGCACCCGTCCCGGTCGCCGGGGAGGCGGTCCCGGTCATCGTGGCCGGGGTGGCCCTTTACGTGTGGTGTGTCTGGAACTTTGCGGCGCTGGGAGGCGGTACTCCCGGCCCGTGGGACGCACCGTCGCGGGTTGTCGCGGCGGGGCCCTACCGCTGGGTGCGCAACCCGATCTACATCTCCGCCCTCATGATTGTGCTAGGAGAGGCGTGGCTCTTCACGTCGCTCCCGCTGCTCGCGTACGCGGGCCTCATGGCGGTCTGCTTCCACCTCTTCGTGACCGGTTACGAAGAACGCACGCTGGGCCGCCGTTTCGGCGCCGCCTACCAGGAGTACCGGCGCACGGTCCCGCGCTGGATCCCCCACCGGCCGCGCCGCGCGTGAGGCCCGCACGGGCCTGCGATGTTCAGCGTGCACGCGGTGGTCGGGCTGCTGGTTGGGCTGGGGGCACTTGGCGTGTTCGTGGAAGCCGTCATGGCCCGGCACCCGGTCGCCATCGCCTCGTCGGCGCTCGGCCTGTTCGCCCTCGCCTTCGCCTCCGCGACCGGAGCCAGCTTCGCGGCCAGCGGCGACCCCGCTGACTCCATGGGGATGGCGGTCCTCACCGGCGTTGGGTTGCTGTGCTACGCGGCAAACCTCTACGTGCTCACGCCGCCCGCCGTCGGCGACTTCGACGGCACGTCTTGAGGCCTCCGCAACGCGACGGTGACAGCCACCTCAAGAGCCGCCGGGCTGCTTGTCCGCAACGACCTGGGCAGCGGACAATTCAGTAGAGACGGACGCCAATCCACCGGGCGGGTCCGCCACCGGGGATGCCGATCCGCTCGGCCCACAAAGTGACCGCGAAGGGTCTATACGGCGATGGCGATTGAGGGGGATGCGCCCGAGCTGCCATCCGCGTTGCCTGCTGCAGATGCTCCCGGCGATCCCGCGCTTGCGGACGCGGGCAGCGAGGTGCCCGGGGCGAGACCGGGAATTGCGGCGCGGACGGGGCAGCTCCTGCGGGCCCTCAGCGATAGTGACCTTGCGGCGGTAGATGAGGCGGTGCTGCGCCTGAGCCGCTCCCGGCGCTGGCTCGCTCCCCTGGCGTTCGCGGTCGGCGCCCTCGGCATGCTGTTCGAAGGGCTGAAGCTGCTCTTCACCAACTGGCGGCTGATCCTTATTCAGGTGCTTCCCGCTATGTGGATCTGGGCCGCCATGCTCGACCTGAAGCTTCACCTGCTGAAGGGGAGAACGTTCCACGTCGTGACCGGCCCGGTCGTGATCCCGATCGTGCTCGCCGTCGCAGCGATCACCGCTACGAGCTTCTTCCTCAACGCCGTGTTCGCGTTCACGGTCACCGGCGCCGGCCCGCCGCAGATCCGGCCCGCGTTCGCCAAGGCCAGGGAGCATCTGCCTGTCGTCTTGGGGTCAGGCGCGATCGTCGGGTTGTTTCTCGGCTTGGCGACGGTCGTCGTCACCCGCTGGGGGCTGTTGTGGTTCGCGATCTCGCTGAGCATCGTCATCGCGGTCATGATGGTCTGCTACGTCGCCGTCCCAGGCCGTCTCATCGGCGTGAAGCCCACCTACTCCAGACGTGACAAGCTGACCGCCACCGCCGTCGGCGGTGCCATCGGCGCGGTGGTCTGCACTCCTCCGTATGTGCTGGGCCGTGTTGGGCTGATCATGCTCGGGTCGAACGCGCTGTTCATACCGGGCATCATCGTCTTTGTCATCGGCCTAACGTTGCAGGCGGGCGCGACCGGCGCGGTCAAGACGATCAAGGTGAGCGCCAGCCTGATCGGGGGGCGCCACCGAGCCGGCACCGGGTCCGGAGCCCGGTAGAGCGCCATCCGGCCTGTCGTCTGGTCCCGCCGACCGCCGCACGCCGCGGTGCCGATCATGGCGTGATCGCAATCCCCCCCGGAGCCCCCGGGGCAACCTGGATCGGCTTGCCGGGCGTGTTGGTGGCCGTGCTGATCGGGATGACTTTTCCTGGCGTGGCGGCGTAGACGGTCTTCCCGTCCGGCGTGATCGCGATCGTGATATCGGACCCGATGAAGATCGGTTTCCCCGCCCTGTTGGTGGCGGTGCTGATCGGGGTGACCGTCAATGCTCCGGCGACGTAGGCGGTCTTCCCGTCCGGCGTGATCGCGATGCGGCCGGCGGCGGAGCCGACGTGGATCGGCTGTCCGGGCGTGTTCGTGGCCGTGCTGATCGGGATGACGACGCCTGGGGGGAGCAAGGGGTCACTTTCGATGGTGACGTAGGCGGTCTTCCCGTCCGGCGTGATCGCGATGAAGCCGGGTTGCCCGCCGACGTAGATCGGCTTGCCGGGTCTGTTGGTGACGGTGCTGATCGGAGTGACCGTAGACGCGCTGGAGACGTAGGCGGTCTGCCCGGTAGTCGCTATGAATTCCGGCCTGGCGCCCACTCTGATCGGCTTGCCGGCGACGTTGGTGGCGGTATTGATCGGCGTGACCGTGCCCGAGCTGTAGTTGGCGACATAGGCGGTCTTTCCGTTCGGCGTGAACGCGATAAAGTCCGGGCCCAGACCGACCCTGATCGGCTTACCGGGTGTGTCGGTGGCCGTGCTGATCGGGATGACACTCCTGGAGCTCAGGTTGGCGACATAGGCGGTCTTCCCGTCCGGCGTGATCGCTATCAACTCCGGACCGACGCTGACCTTGATCGGCTTACCGGGCGTGTCGGTGGCCGTGCTGATCGGAGTGACCGTCCGGGAGCTGACGTTGGCGACGTAGACGGTCTTCCCGCCCGGCGTGACCGCCAGGGACTCCGGGCTGACGCCGACCCAGATCGCACCCTCGGCCCTGTTGGTGGCCGTGTTGATCGGCGTGATCCTGCCGATGAGATTGCGCTCGCTTTGGCTGGCGACATAGACGGTTCCCGATCGCTGTCCGCCCGCTGGCCCGGGAAAGTGGCCGAGTACCCGGGTGCCCGCCGGGATGATGATGACGGCGACGGCGGCGACGGCCGCGCAACCGGCTGTCCACGCCCGCCGCCGCCGGCGGAGCCTCATGCCCGCCTCCAGCGAGTTCTGCGCGACCCGCCCGATCGGCGGTTCGCCGGTCAGGGCACCGTTTAGCAGGCCGCGCAGCGACTTGTCATCCATGCCAGCTGCCTTTGGTCTCGTAGCGGTCATCCAGCGGATGGCTGGGCGGGCCGGGTTCGCTCATCACATCGCCCAGCACCGTCCGCAGCTTGTCCAGCGCGCGAGCGCTCAGGCTCTTGATGGTGCCCGGCGAACAGCCGAGCAGGTCCGCCGCCTGATCCACGCTGAGGTCGTCCCAGTAGCGCAGCACCACCACGGCACGGCTTCTTGGCGGCAGGGTGGCCAGCGCATCGAGCACCAACATCCGTGTCTCCGGCGCTGGCGGGGCGGCCGCGGATTCGGGAATTGTGTCGGTGAGAATCTCTGTACTGCGCTTGAGCCGCTTGTCGGCCAGGTAGCTGTTAACCAGGGTGCGAGTCGCATATGCGTGGGCTGCCTCCTGCCGCCTGACCTTGCGCCAGGAGACGAACACCTTCGCCAGCGCCGTCTGCGCAAGATCTTCTGCGGTGTGCCAGTCTCCGCAGAGCAGGAACGCCGCCCGGCGCAGCCGCGGTGCCGACGTCGCCGCGAAATCGACGAACTCCTCATGGGACGTCACATGACCCAGCTCCCCCCGGGCGGCGCCCCTCGTGCGGACATGCCGACGTACTACTTAGATGATGCGCCAGGCACGGAATTAGGTTGCCTACCGCGGTCCGGCATTCTTGTCAGCTGGTCCGTCTTGGCGGCTGGTCCGTCTTGGCGGCGAGGCCAAGCCGCGTCGGCAGTGTCTGGGCATAGGCCGACGGTGTCCGGGTATGGGCGCTGGCTGTTTCCGAGGCATGGCCCCTGGGGCACGGGTGCTCCCTACGATCAGATGATCATGGATGATCCGGTTCGCCGCCGCCATGGCGGCCGCTCCTATGGTTGGAAGCCGCCGTCTATCCAGTCGCGGAAGAGCTGGATATTGGCATCCGACCATGGGCTCTCGCCGCTATAGCGCGGGGGCATCTGTTTGCTGGAAAGCTTCTGATATACGCGTTCGGCGTGCCTGGGGACGGACATATAGGCGATGTCGTCCAGCGCCACGCCCGCCGGCCTCATGTGCTCGATATCCATGTCAGTGAACAAGGGGCGGATGTCCCGGGAAAAGCTGACAGCTCTGGTCATGTGCTCAACTCCGGGTACGTTGGCTATGCCTCGTTACGCCGGTCCCAGCTCAGGGCCCGTCCTTGATGCCAACACCGCACAGATGCCACGCGGCGCCGCGATCGCCGCCGGGCGGCTCGGGCGCGGGCGGCTTGAGCACGGGTTCGCCGTCGTCGTCGGCATCCTGCCGGTTGCGGAGCGGGTTGTCCAGGTCAGGTCTCCAGTGTGCGGGGGAGACCAGGCCGGGCTCTACCAGCGTGAACCCGTCGAAGAATCGTGCGATGCCGGCGCGGTCACGCGAGATGAGCGGAGTGTTCCAGCGCAGTTCCTGGGTCATGCGGAATGGCCTGTCGGCCCCTGTGTCACTTTCCCGGCCGCCTGTGCGGAAGCTGGGTCAAAACGTGCGCATGGTTGATCTCCGCGCCAGCGTCGGCTGCGGCGGCGGCTGCCCGCGGGCGCGGTTGTCGTGCCAGTTGGCAACCAGCTGCATCCCGGCAGCGATCCAGGCGATGAGATACCAGGGGGCGATCAGCAGGAACATCTCGGCCAACGTGTCATTGCCGGTGATCAGGGCCGCTATCAGAATCGCCGGCGGAATGATCACACCCGATCCCACCAGCACTGCCCTACCCACCGGCGGGCGGTCTCGTGCGCGGGCGGGCTTGCGCGGCGGCGGGTTCGTGGTCAGCCCGGAAGGAAGATCGGCGGTGATCGCGGCCAGTTCCCCATACGTCCGCGCGGCGAACGTCTGGCCCACCCGCGCGTCCAGTTCGTCTTTGGCCAGCCGCCCCTCTACGTATGCGGCCTTGAGCATGGCGATCACCTGCTCGCGGTCGACGTGCGATGCGCGCAGGTGCCTGCGGCCTACCGCGCCTGCCACGATCTCGTCACCCGGCACTGCCATCCCCGGTGCTTCTCCCATGACCACGATCCACCAAAAGCGTAACCCGACGGTCCGCCAGGCCATCCTCGGAGCTTCTGATCTGCGGAAAGGTCCCGGCCGTACAGTTCAGTGTTGGCGGCGGGCCGAGTGCCGCCGCGCTGCACTGCAATCCACCCTTCGGGAGGGGTGCGCGGCCGTCGGCCGTGTGGCATCGTTCGGGCCGCCGGGCGGCAGCTACTTCCAGCTTCCTCCTCGAAGGTCCGCCAGCTCTGAGAAGGGGATCGTCATGAGCTCATCGCCTATGGGCCTGCCCACGCCGGAAGGCCCCGGCTCGGTGGCCGGGGCACCGAACCTGCCGGAGGGGTTCACCGCCACGTTCACCAGTCGCTACCTCGACACCGGCGACCTGCGCCAGCACGTGGTCACCGGCGGCAGCGGCCCGCCGCTGCTGCTGGTGCACGGCTGGCCGCAGACCTGGTACGCCTGGCGGCTGGTGATGCCCGCGCTGGCCCGCGACTTCACCGTGGTGGTGCCCGACCAGCGCGGGACCGGCCTGTCCGGCAAGCCACCCGAGGGGTATGACACCGCCAGCTTGGCGGCGGACCTGGTGGCGCTGATGGACGCGCTGGGCCACCCGCGGTTCGCCGTCGCCGGCCACGACACCGGCATGTGGGTCGGCTACGCCCTGGCCGCCGACCACCCCGGCCGGATCGCCTGCCTAGCCGTCGCCGAGACCCCCCTCCCGGGTGTGAGCCCCTCGCCACCGCTGTTCACCAACGCGCACCTGAACAACGCGTTGTGGCACTTCGCCTTCAACCGGCTGGCCGACGTGAACGACCAGCTCGTCACCGGGCGGGAAGACATCTACTTCGGCTGGCAGTTCGCCGCCAAGGCCGCCATGAAACTGCCCGATTACGCTATCCGCCACTACGTGGACACCCTCGCCTCCAGCCCCGAGGCCTTGCACGCCAGCTTCGCGATCTACCGCGCGCTGGATGCCACGATCGCGCAAAACCAGCAGCGCATGCAGCGGCGGCTGACCCTGCCCGTGCTGGGCATCGGCGGCCAGTACAGCCTGGGCGATCAGGTCGCGAACACGATGAAGCTCGCCGCCGACGACGTGCAGACTCTGGTCATCCCCGGCTGCGCCCACTGGGTCCCCGAGGAGACCCCCGAAGAAACGCTCACCGCTTTGACCGCGTTCCTGGCCCCCTACCGAGACGGGCCAGCGTCATAACCGCTGCAGGACGATCCCACGTCGGCGCGCATCGTCAGGTGGCCGCGGCCGCGCATCAGCGAAAGCTGAGCTGGTCGTCCGCCAAGCCGATGTGTACGGTGTCCCCCGCGTGAAAGGTGCCGTTGAGCAGCAAGACCGCTAGCCGGTCGCCAAGCTCGCGCTGGATGACCGGCCGCAGTGGGATGAGCGCCCACAACGCTGCCATCATGACCGTCCTCTGCCTGATCATCGCCGCTAAGCTCATCGGCGATGGAATCAGCAGCCTGGCCAGTTAGCCGCATTCGGCATCAACGGCACCAGGCCTCGAACTAGGCTCGGCCAGCTAGCCTCGCCGTTTCGGGCGCTGCCACGGGTCACGCTCCAGGGCACGGCGCAGCGCCGCCCCGCCCCGGCCGAGTATGGGCTGGCCGTGCGTAACCAGGACACGCTCCGGCTCCACAGCGACCAGGCGCTCCAGCGTCGGCAGGTAGCGCTCGCGCCACCAACGGCGCCGGCGCTCGCTGTCCACCGGGTGCTCCCATATCCGCAGCTCGCCGCCGCCCGTCTCGACCACGGCGTCGCCGAAGACCAAGGCGCCCAGGGCAGCGATCTCGATGGGCTGCTCGGAGCGAGGCGGGGCACCGATCGAATGGAAGCGGGCCACCCCACCCACGTCGTCACCGCCGCTCACGGCCTCAAAACCGGACGTGTCGCTCAGCCGCGTCGCCACTTCCGCATGACCGTAGATGCGTGCCTGCGCGCGGTTATAACGCCGCCACAGCAACTCGGCGCTACGGGTATGGAACGGCTTGCTGACCAGGATCCGCACGCGGCCGCCGACGAGGTCATCCAGCGCGCCCAGCGCCGGATCGTCGTCGCCCGCCACCAGCGCATCTACCAGCAGCGTCTCGCCATTGACGCTCAGCGCGTAGCTCGTCCTGGCACCGAACTCGCTGACACGCAACCCTCGGGGACGGCGCTGCCAGCACCAGATCCCCGGCACGATCTCCTGCACGTTACTTCCGGCCATCTGCCCTCCCGACCCCGGTGCCCGGCGGTGGGGAGGCCAAACGCATCCCTGCACCGGCGCGGGGTTGACCTAGCCGGGAAGCCGCACGGCCGGCGCGGGGTTGACGCAAGAGAATCTTCCGGCAGCCAGAAGGGAACGGCACATGAAGGCCATCATCGATGACGCGGTTGTGGCGGATGCTCCGGAGTCGGACCTGATCCCCATCGAGGGCAACTACTACTTCCCGCCCTCCTCGATCACCGCCGGTGCGCTCAGTGACAGCCCGACGCCGTATACCTGCCCGTGGAAGGGCGTTGCCCAGTATCACGACATCTCCGTGAAGGGCTCCACCCATCACGACGCAGCGTGGAGTTACCCAGACCCGTACCCGACGTCCTTCGACCGCGTCGGCAAGGACTACAGCGGCTACATCGCCTTCGACAAGCAGCAGGTCACGATCGCCAACTGAGACCTGGTAGCGGTTGGTAAACGGGATACGCGGGTTCTGGGCCAGCCAAGCCGAGGAACTGGCCGGGGACGTGCGCGCAGAGCTGGGCAACCGGGCCGAACTCACCGTGCGTCTTTGGCCCCTGTGAGCCAACGACCAGTGCGTATAAAGGATGAACCGAACGCGCCCCGTCGAAGATCATCGACGCGTGGGCCGACCACTACTCTGGCGCTTCACTCTGAGTCAGTCCGCCCATGCGAATCCCGGCGACCTCGTAGCGGGCGTGACGCGCTGTCCGCGATCTACCGGATGGGGGTGTCGTGACGCCGCGCCGCATTCAGCTCAGCCGCGCGAAGGGCTGGCGAAAGCCTGCGGGTGCCGTCGTGGTCGCCCGGCCGACACGCTGGGGCAATCCGTTCCCGGTTGCCAAGCATGGCCGCGCCCAAGCGGTCCAGCTCTACCGCGAATGGCTCGCCGAACGGCCCGACCTGCGCGCGGCGGCACGGTCAGAGCTCGCTGGGCGGGACCTCGCATGCTGGTGCCGTCCTGGCGAGGAATGCCATGCGGACGTGCTCCTGGCAGTAGCGAACGGCGGTGCGTCGTGACGGCTCGTGTGCAAGTTCGTGCAATCCCGGCGTTGTCCACGTCGGCCCGCGACCTGGCATGATCGCCGCCCGGGAATCCCATCAGCTCGCGGGCGTGCGGAACCCTTCGCTCATCGGACCGCGGGTCATGCCCGGGTCAGCACCGCTTCGAGTGGATGCGGCAGCCGGTCCAGATCCACCGACCCGGCGAGCAGGCGCGCGTACCGGAGCTTGCGCCTGGCGCCGCTGCCCAGGAACCGCCGTAGCTGCGCCCCGGCGGGCTGACTGCGCCACTCGGGCTGCCGTTGCAGGCTGCGGAACGAGCCGAGATCTCCCTGCGAGTCAATGAGCGTCTCAACCCGGGCGGCGCCGATCGCGCGGATCAGCTCGTCCTCCAGATCCTCGACGCAGACGTAGAAGCCCAGTCGCTCCATGTCGGCCCGCGTCCCGGGCGACCCGATACCGGCGCTGGCCAGACCGCGCCGGACGGCGCTCTCCTCGCCGGCGTCGGACAGGCCAGCCAGTCTCAGGCCAGCTCCAGCGGGACCAAACCGCGTCAGGTAGCGCGCAATCGCGTGCACGCCGCCGATCGGCAGGACCACCACGCGCTCGGCGCCGAGGTCCCGGCCGCGGCGGGCGGCAAGCGTCTCGACCGCGATCTGGTCGCTGATGCCCTCCACAAGCACGACGGCCTCGGCGGCCGCCACCTTGGCCAGCGCCCGGGCCGTGGCCTGGGTCGCAGCCGCCGGGCCATGCACATAGCCGTCCAGCAGCTGGCTGGCAAGCTCACGGCGCCTGGTGATGTCCATCGAAGTCGCTTCCGCCCGTGCCCTTAACCATAGCGAGACCTGAGTGATCTTCGGCCGTCGTGTGACCCGTCGTCCGCAACCCGACTACTCGGTCGGCCCTATGCGGCCGACGCGACCTCACCCTTCGGCGAGGACCTCATTGCACAGATCGATGCACTCGTTGCAGATGCACACGCCGGGACCGGCGATGAGCTTCTTGACCTGCTTCTGGCTCTTTCCGCAAAACGAGCACGCGAGATCAACTTTGCCTCGCTTGCGGCGGCGCTGCTTCCCGGGCCCGACGTAACCGTCGAGTCCCTTCTTAATGCCGGCGATGCTCACGCCCAGATGGTTGAGCACACGCCGGGCCCGCGAACCAGGATCAAGCACCAGCGCGGCGAGGATGTGCTCGGTGCCCACCTCGCCGCGCCCGGCCCGCCGGGCTATCCCGGCCGCCCGTTGCATAGCCTGCACGGCCTCGGCCGACACCATCGTCGGCCCCTGGCCTGCCCCACCTTCTGCCCCTCCCGGGAACAGCTCACGCGCGGCGGCCCGCACCTCCTCGGCCCGCACTCCCAGCTCCTCCAGCACGGCGGCGGCTACCCCCTCATGGAAAAGCCCGATCAGCTGGTGATGGGTGCCCACCTCGTCTGCCCCGTCAGCGGCGGCCTCCCGCCCGGCTGCCTCCACACAGCCCCCCATCGATGCGCTCAACCTCCAGGACTGCGGTGCGCGCCGTCGCGGGTCCCCAAACCGCTCACGGGCCGCCTGCTTGGACACGCCTATCCGCTGGCCGATCTCGGTCCAGGAACACCCCGCCCGGCGCGCCTCCTCCACGAACCGGCCGATCAGCTCGTCTGCGCACGAGGCCAGCTCTTCGCTGACCATCAAGGCCGCCTCGACCCGGTCGAGCGGGGCGCCCGGCGCTTGCTGGCGCACCGCGTCCGCAAGCTCCGCGACCCTGACCGTCTCCACATCGACAAGGTAAACTTGTCCCGGTATGACGTCAAGCTAAGCTTGTCACCTTTGCTGCGGGCATGCCGCCCGGGCCGTTAGGTGCCGGTTCTTGCTGGGTAAGGTCCCAGCCAAGGATCTGCGCGGAGCAAAGCGGAGGGAGCGACCGGCTCGGGTAGCAGCTCTGCGAATCTGCCAGGCCGAGGCTGCGCTACGGACCGTGAAGAACGAGCCATTCTGACGATGTGGACGGCTCGGGCCGCGGTCGCGCTGAACCTGTCTCACTGGGTCAGGAGGCCGGAGGCAGGCCTCTGCGAGCTAGTCCAAGATCGCCTACAACGACGGCAGAGGGGTGAAACGGTGGAGGGTTCCCTGTATGAACGTCTCGGCGGAATCGATGCGATCACGGCGGTCGCCCGGGCCTTTGAAGAGCGCGCGGGGAAGGACGGCCGGATCAACCAGAAGTTCGCCCGGACCGACCTGGGCCGGCTGACGAAGGAGTTCGTCGACCAGCTGTGCCAAGACACCGGCGGGCCGTGTACCTACACCGGGCTGAGCATGAAGGTGTCGCATACCAACATGGGGGTGACCAGCGGCGAGTTCGATGCCTTCCTGGAAGATCTCGTCGCGACCCTGGACGGCTTTAAGGTCGGCAAGGCCGACCAGGATGAGCTGGTGGGCCTGCTGCGGCCGATGCGGGCCGACATCGTCGAGGTGGATTCGAGCCGGGTCGCAACCCCGCTGCCGTCCGCGTT
>Ga0081540_1000419_pt1 | contig 41957 bp, 36 predicted proteins | sample TabmetS2T1R1_FD_71024 | JGI IMG/M metagenome (GOLD analysis project Ga0081540, IMG submission 71024) | Tabebuia heterophylla rhizosphere microbial communities from the University of Puerto Rico - S2T1R1 | ecosystem: Host-associated > Plants > Roots > Rhizosphere ...
GCCGACCAGCTGCTGGCGGCCGAGAGCCGCTCGCTGCTGTGGTGGCGCGACGGCAGGCTGGTGCCGCTGACCAACCTCGTCGGCCCGGTGCGGGGTGTCGAAGCCGAGCGCCTGCACGCGCACCTCGGCGCCCATGACGCCCTGGTCCTGACGCCGCTGGCCCGGGACCCCAGGCACGGGACGGTCAACACCGACGGCGACCGCGCCGCCGCCCGGGTCGCGGCCGCGATCGGGGCGGAGCGCCTGGTCCTGGTCACCGACGTCGAGCACGTGATCAGCGAGGGCGCGCCGCTGGGGACGCTGCGCCGCCCCGATATCGACGGCCTGGCGCGGCAGGTCCGGGGCGGCATGCGCAAGAAGCTGCGGGCGGCGGCGGAGGCGCTCGAGGGCGGCGTGCGCCGGGTCCACATCGGCTCGGTCAGCCCCTCGGCGCTGCTGGCCGGGGCGGGAACGACGGTGGTCCCGTGAGACTTCCTGTGTCAACCCCCCGCGGGTTGGAGCCTTCGCAAGTTGCCGTGTTTGGTCGGGTCGTAGGGGACTTCGTCCTGCCAGCAGCGCCAGAGAACCCGCAGCCAAGCGCGGCCGAGAACGCGGATCGCATGCGGGTGGTCGAGCCCGCGGGAGCGGGCTCGGGCATAGACCTCACGAGCCCAGGGGTGGTGATGCCGTGTGGAGTCCGCAAGGCAGGCGACCGCCTCCCGCAGCCGTTTGTCGCAGGCCCAGCGGAAGGCGGCGACCTTGCGCTTGCCCGACTCCCTGGCGACCGGTGCCATGCCGGCGTCGGCCGCGAGCGCCTCGCTCGTCGGATAGCGGGCTCGGTCGTCGCCGATCTCGGCGACCAGCCGCGCCGCGGTGATCGTCGACTTGGGGTCCTTGAACAGGGGCAGGAAGACCTGCCCGTCGGGGTGGGCGCGTACCGCCCCGCCGATCTGCGAAGTCAGCTCGGCGATCTGGGCGACGATCGGCCGAAGCGCTGCGACCAAGCCGAGGACCGCCCCCCTGCGGGCCTCGGCCTCGAGTGCTCCCGCCCGTCCCTCCGGCGCCGAGCGCAGCCGCGCCAGCAGCTCAGCGGCGGGACGACGCCCCGAGTAGCGGTGGCGGGCGAGGAAGCCTTCCAGGCGCTTCTCGCCGAGCCCGCGTGCGTCGGCGGGAGCCGGGTAGCGCTCCAGAAAGGCAAGCGCGATCTGCGAGTCGACGTCGAAGAAGATCTCCGCCGCACCGGGCCAGAAGGCCTGCAGCTGGGCGCGCAGCTCGTTGCCCAGGCGGACCCGGGCTTTGACCAGGTCCTCGCGGGTGCGGGTCAGCGCCCGCAGGGCCTTGGTCTCGTCGCTGTCGGGGGCAAGCGCCCGCAGCCGGTGGGAGTCGGTGCGCGCCAGCTCGGCCAGGCAGAAGGCGTCGAAGCCGTCGGACTTGCCTCCCGCTGCCTCATAGCGCGGCCGGGTCGCCTTCAGCGCGTTGGGGTGAACGGGCAAGACGGTGAAGCCGGCCTCCAGCAGGCGGTCGACCAAGAGGCCGTCGGGCCGCTCGATCGCGACCCGGCCGACGCCCAGGGACCGCATCCGGGCGACCAGCGCCCTGATCCCGGCCTCGTCGTGGGCAAAGAGCTCGCCCGCCAGCTTGTGACCCATTGCATCGACCACGCAAAGCGCGTGCTCCTCGCTGGCCCAGTCGATCCCCGCAACCGTTCCTTGCACCACATTCCTCCTCGGCTCGCTTTTGCTTGCGCCGGCCGGGAGGTACCGTTGCGGTTGCTCATAGTGCGGCGCTTGGGTGCGCCACTTCCTGTGGCCGCTTCAGGTGCCTCCGACCGCCGGGAGGCGCTGGTCTCACGCGGGCCTTCTGCGAGGCAAGCGAGCGAGGCGCTCTCCCGACGGCGGTCGGCTTCTCTCTTCGTTCCCCCGGGATCTTCGACGGCCTCCCTGCGGTCGGCCTCTCAATCTCAGAAGAACAAGGGGGAGGTTCTCCTATGAGACCGAGGGGGCCGGACGACGGTAAAGCCCTGGATCGAGGCCCGGCCGATCACGTTGCCCGGGATCGGCAGGGTCAGCGCCTCATCGTCGGCGGTGAAGACCGGCTGACCGTATTTCCGTTCCAGGGTCGCGACGCGGTTCACCGAGCGGAGGTTGGCGATCGTCGTTCCGTTGCCCAGGGTGCGCAGCTCCCGGCGCCGCCGCAGCTCCCGGTCAGGTCCTCCGTCCAGGTCAGCTCGACGCTTGCGTGGAGGCCGATCCTGAAGTGGGCGAGCGGCTTTGCGGCGGTGACTTGGCCGCGGCGGGTAGGGCGAGCAGGGTGAAGAAGGACAGCGCGGCGAGCGCGAGCATGGCGGCGCGGGGCAGTGAGGTGTGGCGTGGGTCGTTCATCCCCCGAAGCTAGGCCGGGGCGCTGAACGAATCCTTGACGCGGGCGGGCCGCTCAGGTTCCGGTCGCCGAGAAGTGCTGGTAGTCCTTGTCCCCGCTCCAGCTGCCGCCCCAGCCCCAGCCGACCGCGGCAAAGGCGCGGACGACGGCGCCGCCGGCGTGGATCAGGCCCGTCGCGTGCAGGCTGCGGTCGGCGAAGGGCTCGCCCTGGGGCGGCGAGACGTGGCCGTCGCTGCCGACATAGGGGTTCTCGATCGTGTTGATGTCGATCGCCCGCCCGTAGGCGTGCTGGGACCAGCGGCTGGTGCCGGAGACGAAGCGGCAGTTGAAGGCGGAGGTGTTGTCGGCTTCCATGCTGCGGTGATCGTCGGCGCCGTAGGCGTCGACCAGACGCATGCGGCGAAACGGGTAATGGAGTCGGTAGAGGCGGCGCATCACCAAGAGCAGCGGCCGGGCGGCGTCGCGGTTGACGACCAGCCGCCCGTAGTGAACCCCGCCGTCGAAGCCCCAGTAGGTGATGGCGAGCAGGCGCAGGTCGTCGAGCCCGACCGGGCAGCCGGGGTGCCAGGAGACGCCGGTCATCCGCTGCCGCAGCTGGGGGTCGAGCGGCGCGGCGTGGCCGCGGAACGGCTGGGCGCCGGCGCCGGCCGGGACGAGCAGGGCGCAGGCGAGGCAGATGAGGGCGAGAACGCCGCTGCGCCGGTGCATTTGGGCTGCCACCGCCTCACCGTAGACGAGGAATCGGCCGCCCTTGGACGAACCGTCCTGTCCATGCTCGCGCTCTATGCTTGACGGCGAGCGATGGGGCTCGCTCCTTCATAACCGCGGCGCCGTCCGCTGATGGCTCCTATCGAAACGTCCCACGACGTCTGATAGGAGGCAGCGATGAATTTCCAGCGTCACCCGGGCCGCAAGCTGGCGGCGGTCTACGCCGGCGGCGTCGTCGGGGCGCTGATCAGGGTCGGCCTCGCGCAGTGGTTTCCGCCCGGTCCCGGCACCTGGCCGTGGCCGACCTTCGTCGCCAACCTGGCCGGAGCGCTGCTGCTCGGCTACTTCTTCGCCCTCTTCCGCGACCACCCCCCCGAGAGCCTGCACCACCCGTTCTTCGCGACCGGGGTCTGCGGCACGCTGACCACCTTCTCGACCCTGCAGCTGGAGCTCTACGGGCTGGTCGACGGCGGCGACCTCGGCCTCGCGGCCGCGTACTGCGCAGCGACCCTGGCGGCCGGCTACCTCTGCCTCCGGATCGGGATCGCGCTGGAGCGCTGGCTGCGGCCCGGGGGCGGCGCCGGCACGCGGGTGGAGAGCCTCGGGCAGGCGCGGTGAGCGCGGCCGCCTGGATCGCCGTCGGGCTGCTGGGCGGAATCGCCGCCGGCGCGCGCTTCGTCCTCGACGCCGAGGTGACGCTGCACCGAGGCAGCCGCTTCCCGCTCGGGATCCTCGCCGTCAACCTGCTCGGGGCACTGGCGCTGGGGATCGTCGCCGGCAGCGGCCTCGACGGCGAGGGCTACACGATCGTCGCCGGCGGCGTGATCGGCTCCTTCACCACCTTCTCGACCTGGATCCTCGACTCCCACCGCCTCGCGGCGAGCGGTGCGGAGCGGCTGGCGGCGCTCAACATCGGCCTCTCGCTCCTCGCCGGCTTCGCCGCCGTCACCCTCGGCCACTGGCTCGGCTCGGCTCTCTAGATGATCGACTCCACGGCGAGGTGTGACTGGGGCACGACTGGCCAAGCGGATCAAGGACACAGAGCCGTGCCGAGAACGCAGTTATGCCCGGATAGCGGGCATAACTGCGTTCTCGGCAGGCGGGTCATCGAGGTGCGCCTGGTCGTGGGTCGATCATCTGGGTCGATTCCAGAGTGGGTAGGGTGGGGCAGTGAGCGATACGCAGAAATGCCCGGCGACCGCCGTCGACTCGGGCGCCACGCCGCAGGGCGGCGAACGCCTGCCCGGGGGCGGCGAGCGGGCCCCGGAGCGGGTCGTCCACGCCAAGGGCAGCGCCGCCCACGGCTTCTTCGAAACGACCGAGGACGTCTCCCAGTTCACCAGGGCCGGCCTCTTCCAGCGGGGCGTCAAGACGCCGCTGTTCCTGCGCTTCTCGACCGAGGTCGGCGAGCAGGGTTCGGCCGACACCGTCCGCGACCCGCGCGGCTTCGCGATCAAGTTCTACAGCGAGGAGGGCAACTACGACCTGGTCGGCAGCAACACGCCGGTCTTCTTCATCCGCGACGCCTCCAGGTTCCCCGACCTGATCCACTCGCGTGGGCGCCAGCCGGACACCGGCATCCGCTCCAACGACATGCAGTGGGACTTCTGGACCCTTTCGCCGGAGAGCTCCCACCAGGTGATGATCCTGATGTCCGATCGGGGCACGCCGCGCACCCTGCGCCACATGAACGGCTACGGCAGCCACGCCTTCTCCTGGGTCAACGCCGGCGGCGAGCGGTTCTGGGTCAAGTACCACTTCAAGACGCTCCAGGGGATCGAGAACTACACCGAAGCCGAAGCACTGCAGATGGCGGCCGAGGACCCCGACGCCCACCGGCGCGACCTGCGCCGGGCGATCGACGCCGGCGAGGCACCAGAATGGCGGCTCGAGATGCAGATCATGCCCTTCGAGGAGGCTGCCTCCTACCGTTTCAACCCGTTCGACCTGACCAAGGTCTGGCCGCACTCCGACTACCCGGCCGTCGACGTCGGGCGCCTCGTTCTCGACCGCAACCCGGAGCACTTCGCCGAGGTCGAGCAGGCCGGCTTCTCGCCGGCCAACCTGGTGCCGGGAATCGGTCTCAGCCCCGACCAGATGCTGATCGGTCGGATCTTCAGCTATCACGACCCACATCTGCAGCGGATCGGCGCCGGCTACGAGCAGCTGCCGATCAACTCGCCGAAGTCCTCCGCCGGGGAGGAGCCGATCTCGATCGCCGACCTCTCCTGGTCTGAGGAGGCCGCCGAGATCGAGCGCTGGGCCAGCGCCCGGCACGCCGAGGACGACGACTTCGGCCAGCCCGGCAGCCTCTACCGCGAGGTCATGGACGACGCTCAGCGCGACGAGCTGGTCGCCAACATCGTCCGCCATGCCTCCGACGACGTCAGCCCCGAGGTGCAGGACAGGGTCGTCTCGTACTGGACCCAGGTGGACTCGGTGCTCGGCTCTCGGGTCGCCTCCCGGCTCTAGCTTCCGGCGCCGTCCGTCCCTCTCTCTACCTTGGGTCGGGATGGAAGAGCAAACCCAGATCGAGAGCCTCGAGTTCGCACCGTCGCCGGATGATCTCCCTGCAAATGACGGACTAGCCGGGGAATCCCAGCTGCTCCGGGTGGCGCTCGCCGACTGCCAGGACGGGCAGCGCCTGCGCGGCGTCTACGCGGTGCGCGAGCGCGAGCTGCGGCGCAAGAAGAACGGCGAGCCATGGCTGCGGCTGCTGGTCGCCGACGCCAGCGGCAGCGCCGAGGCGGTCTCCTGGGAGAAGGCCGAGGAGCTGTACGCCATCTCGGCGCCGGGAACGGCGGTCTACGTCAACGGGACCTTCGAACAGAGCGAGCGGTGGGGGGCGAAGATCAAGCTCTCCGCCCTGCGTGAGGCCGAGCAAGGCGAGTACGAGGCGGCGGAGCTGGCACCTGCTTCGGAAGTCTCGCCGGAGGAGCTCGAGGCGGGTCTCCGCGACCTGCTCGCCGCGATCGAGGACACCCAGCTGCGCCAGCTGCTCGACTACTTCTTCGGCGAGCTCTCGCCGAGCTGGCAGCGCTTCCGCGAGGCGCCGGCGGCGAAGGTCTACCACCAGGCCTACCAGCACGGCCTGCTCGAGCACTCGCTCTCGGTCGCCCAGGCGGTCAACGCCGCCGCCGGCTTCTTCCCCGGCGTCGACCGCGAAGTCGCGGTCGCCGGCGCCCTCCTCCACGACGTCGGCAAGCTCGAGGCCTACAACGACGACCCGCTGGCGATCGACCTCACCGACGCCGGCCGGCTCGAAGGGGAGATCCCGCTCGGCTACTACGCCGTGCGCCGCAGGATCGAGGAGATTCCCGACTTCGACCCCGGCCTCGCCCGCTGCGTCCTCCACATCATCCTCAGCCACCACGGCTCACTCGAGCACGGCTCGCCGGTGGTGCCCGCGACCCGCGAGGCCGTCCTCGTCCACATGATCGACAACCTCGGCGGCCGCCTCGGCTCCTTCGACCGGATCGAGCGACAGCTCCCCGAGGGCGAGTCCTGGTCCGGCTTCGACCGCGCCCTCTCCGGCTCCGCCTACTTCAGTAACCGCGCCGCGGCCTAGGCCCTCCTAGTTGCCCGCCCCCGCCGGATCGCCGCGATTGCGCGCCGGTCCGGCGCGGAAATTGGCACGAACCCAGCGCGTCTCGTTGCAGACGAAGAGTTACGCTACGATCATGCTCGAGATGAGAGAAGCCTCGACCGACGACCGCCTCGACACCCTCAACGCGAAGGTCGACGACGGGTTCGCGATCGTGGATCAGCGCTTCGAACACGTCGACAAGCGTTTCGAGCAGGTCGACAAACGCTTCGACGACGTCGACAAACGCTTCGAACAGGTTGACAAACGCTTCGAGCAGGTCGACAAACGCTTCGAGCAGGTCGACAAGCGCTTCGACGACGTCGACAAGCGTTTCGAACAGGTCGACAAACGCTTCGAGCAGGTCGAACGCCGCATCGATCGCTTCGAAGTGAAGGTCGAGGCGCGCTTCGAGGTGATCGAACAGCGGCTGGACGGCATCGACGAACGCCTCCAGGACTTCGGCAAGCGGTTCGATCGCTTCGAAAGCACGGTCGATGCTCGCTTCGAGCGCATGGAGGATCGGTACGACGACATGGCCGACCGTTTCGAGGCCCTGAACCGGACTCTGCTCGGCGGCTTCGCGGCAATGGTCGGCAGCGTCCTCGCCGTTCTCATCACCCAGCTCTGAGCGGTCGCGCCCCCGCGGCGGCTAGAACTTCACGGTGCAGCGCTGGATCCTGTGGACGTTGCCCTCGGCCCGCTCGATGCACTTGACCAGCTTCTTCGGGTTGCCGTGAACCTTCGCCGCGTGCAGTGAGCGGCGGATCTCGCGCCGCATCTCCCGGTTGACTTCTTCGATCGTCCCGCTGATGTCGGTGACGTCGACGCCCTTGGTATGGAAGGTCTTGCCGAAGCTCTTGTTGACTTCCTTGAAGGTGTCGCTGGTCGTCTTCAGGACCGGCTTGAGCAGGAAGAAATAGGCCGCGGCGATGATCCCGACGGCAACCAAGAGCCGGATAATGCCGGAGGTCAGGTTTCCGAAGAGGTTGCGCAGGAGGTCCATGGCTGCCGCCGCAGACTATCCTGCGGACCGTGGCAAAGGACACCGAGAAGCTGATCCGCCAGCTCTCGCTGATCTCGTTCCTGATGGCCCAGGGGAGGCCGGTTTCGGCGCTCGAGATCAAGCGCGAGGTGGAGGGCTACAGCGACATGAACGACGACGCCTTCGCGCGTCGCTTCTACGCCGACCGGGCCGAGCTGGAGAGCCTCGGCATCGTGCTCGGGGTCGAGAAGCCGGGCGAGGGGTTCTTCGAGGCCGAGCTCTACTCGCTGCCCCCCGAGAACTTCTACCTCGACGCGATCAAGTTCTCCGACGACGAGCTGGCGGCGCTGAGCACGGCGCTGCTGCTGCTCACCGACGGCGGCTTCGCCTACGCCGAGCCGCTGCGGCTGGCGCTGCAGCAGGTCGCCTGGGGCCACCCCAACCCGCTCAGCGAGGGCGAGCGCGCCCCGGTCGAGATGGCGATGACCGCCTCCGCCGGCGGCCGCGACCTCTCCCAGCGCCTCTCCAAGATCGAGACCGCGATCAGCCGCCGCAAGACGATCGAGTTCACCTACTACACGATGGAGCGGGGCGAGACCGAGAAGCGCAAGGTCGACCCCTACCACCTCGTCTTCCGCGGCGGCCAGTTCTACCTGATCGGCCTTTCGCATGAGCGCGAGGCGGTTCGCGTCTTCCGGCTCTCGCGGATCCAGGGCAAGGTCGGCTACGCCTCGAAGGCCGAGCACGACTTCTCGCCGCCGGAGGACTTCGACCGCCGCGACTACGGCAGCCGCGCCGACTGGCAGCTGGGCGAGACCCAGGGGACGGCGAAGATCTTCATCAAAGAGCGGATCGCCTGGCTGATCGAGCGCGACTTCGGCACCTACGGCGAGCTGCGCGAGGCGGAGAAGTCCGACGGCGCTCCCGGCAAGGGACGGATCTTCGAGACCAGCTACGCCTCGCACCGCGAGCTGATCGCCTGGGTCCTGCGCTGGCGCGCCAACGCCCGCGTGCTCGCCCCCGACGACCTGCGTGAGGAGGCGGAGAGCCGCCTGGCGCTGCTGCGCGAGCGCCACGAGAACGGCTTCAAGCCGGCCGACGTCGTCGAGCGGCCGCTGCGTGAGGCGCCGCGCCGGGCGCGTTCCAACGGCCGCGGCGAGGCGGCGATCCGGCCCGAGCGCTTCGCCCGCCTCGTCACCCTCGCCGGCCTCCTGATCGAAGCCGCCAAACGCGGCGAGCGGCTGCAGATCGCCGAGCTGCGCCAGCGCCTGGAGCTGACCGACGAGGAGCTGCGCGAGGACGTCGAGCTGCTCAACGTCGTCAACTTCGGCGGCGGCACCTACGTCCTCTACGCCGAAATCCTCGGCGACGAGATCGAGGTCGACTCCGAGCCCTACGGCGACAACTTCGCCCGCCCGGCGCGCCTGCTGCCGCTGGAGGCGAAGGCGCTGATCGCGGCGATCGACCTGTTCGGCGACCACCTGCCGCAGTCCGACCTGCAGAGCGCCCGCCGCAAGATCGTCAAGGCGCTCGGCCACGACCCCTCCGAGGAGGGCCTCGAGATCGCCTCCGCCGGCGGCGGCGACGCCGAGGTCGCGCGCCGGGTAAACGACGCGATCGCCTCCAGCCGCGTGCTCGAGCTCGCCTACTACAAGGAGAACGAGGACCAGTTCACCGATCGGCGGGTCGAGCCCTACCGGCTCGAGAACGGGCGCGAGGGCTGGTACGTCGAGTGCTACGACCTCAAACAGAACGGCGTCCGCCACTTCAAGCTCGACCGGATCAAGGAGGCGAGCGTCTCCGAGGAGAGCTTCGAGCCGCGGCCCGAGGTCGAGGAGCTGGCCGGGGTCGAGGGCTGGATGACCCACGGCGAGGTGCCGACCGCCGAGGTCGCACGGGTCTGGGTCTCGCCCGACCGCGCCCGCTGGCTGCGCGAGGAGCGGACCGTGGTCGAGGAGCTGGCCGACGGCGCCGTCGTCGTCGAGCTGCCCTACGCCGGCAAGCCCTGGCTGGTGCGGGAGATCCTCCGCGGCGCCGGCGACCTCGTCGTGCTCGAGCCAGCCGACGCCCGCGAGGCGATCGCCAAAGAGGTCTCCGACTAGCGATTGCTGAATTGAGCCGGCCATAGACGGTCAAATTCAGCAATCGGCGCCAGGGCATCCGGAGGTCTTGAAGATCGTCGCCCCGAACCCGGGGCCGATGACGCTGGAAGGGACGAACACCTACCTGATCGGCGCCGACCCGGTGACGGTGATCGACCCCGGCTCCGCCGACCCCGATCACCTCGACGCGATCCGGGGCGCGGCCGGCGAGCGCGGCGGGATCGGCCTCGTCCTCCTCACCCACTCGCACGCCGACCACACCAACGGCGCCGAGGAGCTCGACGCCGAGGTCGTGCTGCCTGCCGGCGGCGAGCGCCACGGCGGGCTGCTGGCCCTCGCCACCCCCGGCCACGCCGCCGACCACGTCGCCTTCCTCAGCGACGACGGCGTCTGCTTCGCCGGCGACCTCGTGCTCGGCCTCGGCTCGACGATCGTCCCGCCCGGCGGCGGCTCGCTCGCCGCCTACATGAGCTCGCTGCGGGCGCTGCAGGCGGAGACGATCGATTTGATCGCCCCCGGCCACGGCCCCTGGATCACCGACCCGGCGGCGAAGCTGGCCGAATACCTCGAGCACCGCGAGATGCGCGAGCGCCGCCTGCTAGAGGCCCTCGATGCCGGCGAGCGCTCGCGTGCCGTCCTCCTGCAGACGGTCTGGGATGACGTCCCGCTCGAGCTGCTGCCGATGGCGGCGATGGCGATGGAGGCCCACCTCGAAAAGCTCGAGGAAGAGGGACGGCTGCCGGCCGGCCTGGTCGAGTAGCTCAGATTTCGAGGCGGACGAGGCCGATCCCGCCCCGCGGGGCCAACGACGGCCGCTGCACCGTGCCCGCCAGCAGCAGCCGGTGCTCGCCTTCGAGCAGTCCCTCGCTCGCGGTGGCGTCGGAGCTGCTGTCGAGGCGGGTGATCGCGATCCAGCCGCGAAAGCCGAACCCGCCCCGGTTGAGGCCGGACTCGCGCAGCGGCACGACCATCATCCAGCGGTGAAAGCGCGGCCCCCTGCGCTGCGGCGGCAGTTCGCGAACCAGGGTGCCGATCAGCAGCGGCCGGTTGTGGGAGTCGATTGCCAGCGAGCTCCACTGGTAGGAGGGACCTTCCGCTTCGAAGACGACCCAGCCGCCGGAGAAGTCCGGATCGAGCCCGCCGTCGGGGAGCAGGCGCAGGACCTTGTAGTCGTGCTCGTTGCGCTGGGCGGTCTGCCGCTCGTGGAAGAGGACCACGGTGCGCCCGCGGTGGTCGACTGCGATCGCGGCCGCCCGGCCGGTGAACCGGCGCGTCCCGAAGCTTCGTCGCGGGCTCCCGTCCGGTGCCAGGCTGATCACCGCGGATTCCGGGCCGTTGCCGCAGCGCCTCGGCAGCGGTCCGGCGAGCATGATCTCGCCGTCCTGGCTGAACGCCATCGCCGCGACCTCTTCGAGGGCGCCGATCCGCCGCGTGCCCCGTTCGCCGAAGGACCGATCCGGATGGCCTTCCGCTCCCAGGCGGGCGACAAGCAGATCGTGCTCGCCGAGCCGGGGCGGCCCGCCGCAGCTCGCCCTGCGCTCGACCTTCCCGACCACGAGGGTGACTTCGCCCGTCTTGCCGACGGCGCCGAACGAGGCGACCACCGGTGGCGCCCCCGCCCGCGAGTGCAGTCCGAAGTCGGAGGTCACGTGCCCGTCGTCGCCGAAGCTCGGATCCGGGCTGCCGTCGGGCAGGTAGCGAACCACCGCCGCGAAGCTGGGCTGCGGCTGCCGGCTGGAGCCCCACCTCGTCGCGGTGCCGATCGCGACGATCCGCCCTTCCGGGTCGACCGCGAGGTCGGTCGCCTTGAATTCGAGGCTGTCGGAGATCTTCACTTCCAGGGTCCCGCCGCTGCCGAATGCGGAGTCGAGCTGGCCGGTGGCGGTATAGCGATAGAGCTTCGCCCCGGAGGCGACGACCGAGCCGCCGTCGGCGGTCGCCGCGACCTGGACCTTGGCCTGGCTCCAGTGGCCGCCGAGCGGTGCCGGCGTCGTCACACTCCCCCGTTCGCCGAAGCTGCGGTCCAGTGCGCCGCGTTCGGCTGCGGCCGGCGCGGCCAGCAGGCAGGCGACGAGCCCAGCCGTCGCCGCCACCCCCCAGAAGCGCTTCCACCCCCACCGCGTCATCCATCAGTCAGGACACCACCCGGCGGCCAAAGTCGCGGTTGCCATCGTCCCGGGCGATTTTGGCCAGCCAGCCAAACCTGATACATACACTCCATGGCGCGTTCGAGCAGGCAACGAGCGGCGCGGGCCGGCCTGATCGCCGGTATCGCCGGGACCGGGGCGGCGACCGCGGCGGCGGCGACCGCCTGGCACCGTCTGGCACGCCGGCCGCTGCCGAAGCTGCGCGGCGAGATCGAGCTCGACGGGCTGCACGGCAGGGTCAGCGTGCGGCGCGACCGCTGGGGGGTTCCCCACGTCGAGGCGGCCGAGCGCGCCGATCTCTACTTCGCCCAGGGCTTCTGCCACGCGCAGGACCGCCTCTGGCAGATGGACTTCTACCGCCGCGTGGTCAGCGGCCGGGTCGCCGAGATGGCGGGGCCGGAGGGTCTGCCCGTCGACCGCCTGGTCCGCACGCTCGGCATCCGCCGCGTCGCCGAGCGCGAGGAGGCGGCCCTGGAGCCGGAGCTGCGCGAGCTGCTGGAGCGCTTCTGCGCCGGCGTCAACGCCGGCGCCGCCGCGGCGAAGGCGCGGCCGCTGGAGATGCAGCTGCTGCGCCTCGAGTGGGAGCCGTGGCGGCCGGTCGACATCCTCAGTCTCGGCAAGCTGCTCGCTTTCGGGCTCTCGACCAACTGGGAGAAGGAGCTGCTGCGGGCCGACATGCTGCGCGAGCTCGGCCCCGAGCTCGCCGCCCGCCTCGATCCCGCCTACCCGGCCGGCAACCCCGTCGTCACCCAGGAAGCCTGGAGCGGCGACGGGCTCGCGATCGTCGAGCAGATCGACGCCGTGCGGCGGGCGATGGGTCTTGCCGCCGAGGCCAGCGGCTCCAACAACTGGGCCGTCTCCGGCGCCCTCACGGCGGCTGGCACGCCGCTGATCGCCGGCGACCCGCACCTGCCGCCGAGCATGCCGGGCATCTGGTACGAGGTCTCGCTGCGCCAGGGCGAGCGCTTCGTCCGCGGCGCCTCGCCCCCCGGCCTGCCGGGCATCTACATGGGCCAGAACAACGACGTCTGCTGGACCTTCACCAACGTGATGGCCGACGTCCAGGACCTCTTCGTCGAGCGGGTCGAGGGCGACCGCTACCTGTTCGAGGACGAGTGGCTGCCGCTGGCGGTCGAGCGCGAGGAGATCGCGGTCAAGGGGCGCTCGGAGCCGGTCGTGATGAAGGTCCGCAGCACCCACCACGGCCCGATCGTCAACGAGGCGCTCGGCGCCGACGAGGCCGAGCCGCTGGCGCTCGCCTGGCAGACGCTGAGCGAAGCGACGAGCTTCAGCGGCATGTTCGAGCTGCTCGAGATCGCCTCCGGGCCGGACCTGGTGTCGAAGCTCGAGGGCCACACCTCACCCGCCTCGAACCTGATCTGGGCCGACCGCCACGGCTCGATCGGGTACAAGCTGATCGGCCGCCTGCCGCTCCGCCGCGGCGGCTGCCCGGACCTGCCGAAGCCGGGCTGGAGCGGTGAGTTCGAGTGGGAGGGGACGATCCCCTACGACGAGCTGCCGGCGGTGACCGACCCCGAGAGCGGCTACCTCGTCACCGCCAACAACCGGATCGTCGGCGACGACTACCAGCACCACATCACCAGCGAGTGGCTCGACGGCTTCCGCGCCAAGCGGATCGAGCAGCTGCTGCGCGAGCGCAACGACCACGACCTCGACAGCTTCGAGGCGATCCAGACCGACGACCTCTCGCTGCCGGGTCTGGAGGCCGCGCGCCGGCTCGGCCGCCTGCAGCCGCGCGGCCAGCGCGAGCGCAGCGCGATCGAGCGCCTGCGCAGCTGGGACGGGCGCCTCGACCCGGAGACGATCGCCGGCACGATCTACCAGGCCTTCCTGCTGCGGCTGGCGCGCGAGCTCGCCCGCGCCGTGATCGGCGACCGCGACCTCTCCGAGCGCTGGCTCGACCGCGCCGACAACGGCTTCACCCCGCACGTGACCTCGCCCTGGCGCTGGCACTCGCACCTGATGGCGCTCTGGGAGGAAGGAGACGCGGAGCTGATCGGCCGCAGCTGGGACCAGCTGGCGCTGGAGGCCCTGGCCGGTGCCCTCGACGACCTCGAGGAGCGCTTCGGCCCCGACCCCGAGAGCTGGCGCTGGGGCCGGGTCCACGAGATGGAGTTCCCGCACCCGCTCGGCGACGCCAACCCGGTCCTGCGCCGGCTCTTCAACCGCCGCCTGCGCGCCGGCGGCGCCCAGGAGACCGTCAGCCAGATCGCCTACGACCCGAACGACCCCTACCGCGCAGTCTGGGCGCCGAGCTGGCGGATGATCGCCGACCCGACCGACCCCGACCGCTCGCGCTGGCAGATGTTCACCGGCCAGTCCGGCCACCCCGCCAGCCCCCACTACGACGACCTCCAGGCCGACTGGCTCGAGGGCCGCACGCAGCTGATGTGCGGCGAAGGCCCATGGTCGGAGCTGGAGCTGGTGTCTCGAACTTCATAACAAATTTGTTATGATCATGGGGCCCGGAGAGTTGGTCCGCTCGGCGCGCGCTCGCCACGGCATCAGCCAGGAGCGGCTGGCGCGCCGCCTCGGTACCAAGCAGTCGGCGATCAGCAGGCTGGAAGCAGACAGGAACTCGCCCAGTGTCGAGACCCTCGAACAGGTCCTCAACGCGATGGGGGAGACGCTGGAGCTTTCGTCCGCCCCGATGGAGCGCACTTACGATCCGCTCCATCGCCGTGCGCAGGCCGCCCGCTCCGCCAGCGAACGCCTCGCCCTCGGAGCCTCCTGGAACCGGATGGCGGGCAGGCTCGCCGAGGCTGGACGCCGCGCGCGTGGTTGAGCCTCCGGATCCGCTCGACGCCGAGCGGATCCTCCGCACCCTTGCCGAGCACGAGGTCGACTACGTGCTGGTCGGCGGCCTGGCGGTGCAGACGCACGGCCACGTGCGGACCACCAACGAGGCCGACCTGATCCCGGCTCCCGAGCCGGAGAACCTGGCGCGCTTGGCGGCGGCTCTGCGCGCACTCGACGCCCGAGTCCTGAACCCCGGTCAGGAGCACCTCGAGATCGATGCGGCGATGCTGCCGCGGGCGACGTTCTGGCAGTTCACGACTCGCGATGGCGGCATAGACGTGATGCGCGAGGTACCGGGCGGCGCCCCGTACGCCGAACTCAGCGATCGCTCGTTGCGTGTCCAGCTCGGCGAGGTCGAGGTGCCGGTCGTCGACCTCGACGACTTGATCCGAATGAAGCTGGCGCGCCGGCGCCCCGTCGACCTCGAAGACGTTGCCGCCTTGACCGACCCCGATGTGGGCTGAGGCGTTCGTTCAGTCGCTGAGGCTGAGCGGCGAGCCATCCTCTTCCGAGACCGCGGTGACCAGCTCGACGATCGGCGCCGGGGCCTTGCTCGGGTGGCCGGCGTCGAACGGCGGCTGCGGGTCGTACTCGATCGCCAGCTGCACCGCCTGGGCAACCTCGGGCCCGGCCTCGAGCCCGACCAGGTGCAGCGCCATGTCGATCCCGGCCGAGACGCCGGCGGCGGTGAGCACCTTGCCGTCCTCGACGTAGCGGCCGACGACCGGCTCGGCGCCGTAGGCGCGCAGCGGGTCGAGGTAGAGCCAGTGGCCGGTCGCCCGCTTGCCGTGCAGGAGGCCGGCGGCGCCGAGCACGAGCGAGCCGGTGCAGACCGAGGTCGTCCATTTGGTCCCGGCGTCGATCTCCCGCAGCCAGGCGAGCAGCCCCTCGTCGCGCAGCAGCGGCCGGTTGCCGGCGCCGCCGGGGACGAGGACGACGTCGGTGGCGCCGACGTCGTCGATCGAGCAGTCGGCGGCGAGCCCGAGATGGCCGCTGTCGGTGCGGACTTCGCCGACCCGGGGGCCGACGAACTCGACCTCCCAGCCGGGGACCGAGCGCAGCACCTCGTAGGGACCGATCGCGTCGAGCGCGGTGAGGCCGTCGAAGATCAGGATCGAGGTCTTCATCGCCCTGATGGTCCCGCCGCGGCGCCGGGCGCGCCAGTGGCAGGATTGCCAATCTTCGCTAGATTCCTGCCATGGCTCACCGGGTTGCCGCTCTCTGTCTCGAAGGTCTCGTCGCCTTCGACCTCGCGGCGCCGGCGCACGCCTTCACGATCGCCCACCGCGCCGACGGCAGGCCGCTCTACGAGCTCTCGACCTGCTCCGTCGACGGCGCCGAGGTGCGGACCACCAGCGGCTTCTCGATCACGCCGGCGCACGGCCTCGAGGCCGTGCGCCGGGCGCAGACGATCGTCGTCCCCGGCTACTTCGGCGTCTTCACGCCGCCGCCGGCCCCGGCCCTGATCGCCCTCCGCACCGCCGCCGCTCGCGGCGCCCGCGTGCTCTCGGTCTGCTCCGGCGCCTTCGCCCTCGCCCAGGCCGGCCTTCTCGACGGCCGCCGGGCGACGACGCACTGGTCGGTGGCGGGAGAGCTGGCGCGGCGGTTCCCGGCAGTCAGGGTCGAACCCGACACCCTCTATATCGACGAAGGCGAGGTGATGACGTCGGGCGGGCTCAGCGCCGGCATCGACCTCAGCCTGCACGTGATCCGCAAGGACTTCGGCGCCGCGGTCGGCGAGCGGGTCGCCCGCCAGATGGTCGCCGCGCCCCACCGTGAGGGCGGCCAGGCGCAGTTCTTCAAGCCCGAGGTCGCCGGCATCGACGGCTCGCTGGAGCCGACCAGGCGCTGGGCAGGCGAACGGCTCGAGCAGCCGCTCGACGTCGCCGCGATGGCCGGTCACGCCGGCGTCAGCCCCCGCACCTTCGCCCGCCGCTTTCGCGAGGAGACGGGGACGACGCCGCTGCAGTGGCTGCTGGGCCAGCGCGTGCTCGAGGCCCGCCGCCTGCTCGAGGACTCCGACCTGCCGGTCGAGGCGGTCGCCTGGAAGTCCGGATTCGGCACCGCCGCCTCGCTGCGGGATCACTTCCGGCGGGCCACCGCGACGACCCCAACCGCCTATCGCCGCTCGTTCCAGCCGCCGGACGCAGCCCTGGCGGGGTAGCGTTCTCTGGGGTGAGCAGGCGCGGACAGATCAAGCTCGGCGGGTCTGAGGTGACCGAGCTGCTCGAGACCGAGCGCGTTGCGGTCGTCTCCAGCCTCGGCCCGCGCGGCTGGCCGCACTCGATGCCGCTCTGGTTCGTCGCCCGCGAGGGCGAGGTCTGGGTCTGGACCTACGCGAAATCGCAGAAGGTCCGCAACCTCGAGCGCGATCCGCGGGCGACGGTGCTGGTCGAGACCGGCGACGAGTACAGCGAGCTGCGAGGCGTGATGATCGAGGCCGAGGCCGAGCTGTACCGCGACCTCGGGACGGTGCTGGGCTTCGCCGAAGAACTGACCCTGCGCTACGCAGGGCTCGACGCGGTCGACGGCGACGCCCGAGCCCTGCTCGAAGCGCAGGCGCCGAAACGGGTCGCGATCCGCTTCAGGCCGGTGCGGACGGCGAGCTGGGATCACCGCAAGCTCGGCGGCACGTACTGAGCTGCGCGGGAAATCCGCTACATCCGGGCTTCCGCCGTGTTCCAGACTGCTCCGGTCGTTACCGTTCCCTGCTCGATGCGCCGCCGCCTAGTCATCCCAGCCCTCCTCGCGCTGCTCGCAGCCGCGCTCTTCACCGGCGCCCAGACCGGTGACGCGGCGCCGACCCCGCGCCCCCCGGCCTCCTTCTTCGGGATCGACCCCCAGGAAACGCTGACCGACGCCGACGCCGAATACATGAAGGCGGCCGGGATCACGACCGTGCGCTGGCCGCTGATCTGGTCGGTCGTCCAGCCGACGCCGAAGCGGGAATACGGCTGGGCCTACTTCGACGAAACCGTTTCGGTGGCGGCCCGGCACGGGCTCAAGGTGCTGCCCTTCATCATCAGCACGCCGAGCTGGGCGGGTGCGAAATCGACGACCCTGCCGATCGACACCGACCAGGCGCGCAAGGGCTTCACCGCGTTCCTCAAGGCCGCCGTCGCCCGCTACGGCCCGAACGGCGAATTCTGGAATCTGCACGCGGCCCCGGGCATCAACTACGAACCGGCGGTTCCCAAAGTCCCGATCACCAGCTGGCAGCTCTGGAACGAGGCCAACTTCTTCTACTTCACCTTCCCGGTCTCGCCGCAGCGCTACGCGCGCCTGCTGACCACCTCGAGCCTGGCGATCAAATCGGTCGACCCCAACGCCAAGGTGATCCTCGCCGGCCTCTTCGGAGAACCGAAGCAGCGCGGGATCTGGGGCCTGACCGCCGTCAAGTTCCTCGAACGGCTCTACCACGTGCGCGGGATCAAGTCCTACTTCGACGGCGTCGCCCTGCACCCGTACGCGGCCGACACCAGCGACCTCGAAGACATGGTCGAAGCGGTGCACGAAGTCACGGTCAAGAACGGCGACCACGTGCCGCTCTACATCACCGAGATGGGCTGGGGCTCGCAGAACAACTTCAAGCAGGTCGCCTTCGAGCAGGGGATCAAGGGCCAGGTGCGGGAGCTGCGCGGCGCCTACGGCTTCCTCCTGCGCAACCGCACCCGGCTCAACGTCAAGCAGGTCTACTGGTACGCCTGGAAGGACCAGGCGGGCACCTGCAGCTTCTGCGACTCGGTCGGCCTCTTCTACGAAGGCAAGGGCTTCACGCCGAAGCCGGCCTGGAACGCGTTCGTCTCGATCACCCGCGGCCAGCGGCGGCCGTAGGCATCGCGAAGAACTCGTAGCGCAGGTCGCCGGGGGCGCCGCTGACGGCGATCGTCCGCGCCTGCGGGATCGGCGAGAAGGAGCCGAAGTCGACGACGCTCGCGCCGGAGCGCAGCAGCAGCCCGTCGCCGGCCGTTTCCGGGACCAGCCGGTAGCTGCGATTGCCGTTGACGGTGATCCGCCGCAGGGCCGCGTGCAGGAGCATCGCCGTCAGCCGTTCGAGCCCGCTGACGCCGGCGCCGTCGATGCGGACGAAGACGACCTCGTTCGGTCCCGGCCGGGGGACGGTGACCGTCTCGCCGTCGCCGGCCTCGACCGAGCGGACGAGGCGCGGCGCGCCGCAGCGGTTCGCGGTCCGGCCGAGGACCTGCCAGCGGTCGGTCGTGCGCAGCGGCGTGAAGTTGCAGAGCACCGCCCGCGCCTGCGCCGGCGGGTCCCAGCCGAGGTAGCGGCCGTCGAGGTCGGGGGTCGGGAACTCGGGGTAGACGGCGAGCTGGTCCTCGCGCAGGATCCGTTCGGGCCCGTCGGCACCGGCGACCGCGTCGGCGTTCAGCTGGTCGAGCGCCGAGGTGTAGGCGGAGTAGTTCTGGAAGACCGGGAGCGGCTGCCAGTTCAGCCGGTAGGCCCAGGCGACGCCGATTTCCCAGGGTTCGATCGCGACCGTGTGGCCGCCGATCGCGGCCAGGGTGGCCGGGTCGAGGTCGTAGGTGGCCTGCATCGCGCCGCGGCCGCTTTCCATCAGGTCGTGGCGGCGCCCGGGGCTGAACAGGGAGTCGACCTGTTCGGCCGCGAGCTCGACGTTGGCGACGGCATCGAGGTTGGTGCCGGTGCCCGGCGGCCGCACCGGCAGCCCGATCGCCGCGACGACCGCGGCCCCCGCCCACAGCCAGCGCCACCACGAGCGCTGGCGCCAGGGCAGCGCCAGCCAGAGCACGCAGGCGGTCGAGAAGAAGAGGGTGAGGTGGCCGGCGTCGGTGCGGACGACGCCCTCCTTGAAGACCATGAACGAGACCAGCGCGAAGATGACGGTCGCCGCCCAGCGCGCGCGGCGGTTCGGCCAGCACGCCGCAAACCAGCACGCCGCGGCGATCACGATCGAGACCAGCGCCGCCGCGATCGTCGCCATCGTCACCTTCCAGGGGGCGACTTCGACGTGCCGCAGCATCGCGCTGCTGTAGCCGCTGACGATCTGCCAGGTGTTCTCGAGGAAGGCCGGGATTGCGCCCAGGCTCTGCCCGGTGAGGAGCCAGAGCGCCACCAGCTCGGCGACGAAGAGGCCGAGGAAGGCGGCGACCTGCCAGCGGCGGGCGCCGGCACCGAGCAGGGCGGCGAGCAGGATCGCCGCGATCACCGGCCCGATCGAGAGTTTGCTGAGCGCCTCGACCGCGGCGAACGAGGCGGCGCCGACGAGGAAGAGGTTGATCGTCCGTTCGCTGCGCTCGCTTTCCAGCAGCGCCACCGAAGCGAGCACCGCGAGCAGCAGCGACTGCTCGAGCAGGGGCAGCAGGGCGACGACGAGGAAGGCGAGCAGCGCGGCCGCCAGCGCCGGCACGAACCGCTGCAGCGCCCAGACGAGCGCGCAGCAGAAGCCGACGTAGACCGCGGCGGCGTAGAGGAGGGCGATCACCGCCTGGTCGGTGAACCAGATCCCCTGCGCTTTGAGGAAGCCGAGCGGCCCGTAGGAGAAGACGATCGCTTCGCCGAACTGCAGCCCGTCCTTCAACCCCATCGCGAGGCCGGCGTTCCAGCTCGAGTCGAGGCCGGGGCCGGGCGGGTAGATCCCGACACGCCAGCCGAGCAGGGCGACGATCAGGCCGAGCGCCCAGGTTGGCGGCATCTAGGAGCGCTTGCGGTGGCGCGCGACGCGCTTGCGGTGGGCGAGCTTGATCTTCAGCTTGCGCGAAGCGGCGGCTTCGAAGGTGTCGTCGGCGGCGATCGTCACCTGGAAGGTCCAGGGACGGCCGATCTTCTGGCGGAAGCGGGCGGTGCAGGCGCGGTCGAGGTGGCGGGTGCCGATGTGGGTGCGCCCGCGGTAGAGCTTGACCGGCTCGCCTTTGCGGCCGGCGCAGGGGGAGACGAAGGCCGTGAGCAGCGCTTTGCCACCGCGCACGACCCGGCGCCGCAGTGCCTTGATGCCGGCGAAGGAGGGTTTCAGCTGGGTCGTCGTGCCGAGTCGTTCACATGCGGAGGCGGTGGCCGCTGAGCCGCCGGACAGCGGCACAGCCTGCGCTTCGACGAGGCGCGCGACCTGCCCCAGCTCGGAGACGGTGTAGAGGCGCCCGCAGGAGTCTTCGCCGAAGGAGACGAGGTTGGGGACCCTGATCCCCTCCGAGCGGTCGCCGGTCCCGCCCGGGACGTTGATCGAGCGCAGTTCCCCGCTGCAGTAGTCGCCGTAGAGGTAGCGCCCGCTGAGGCCTACGAGGCTGGGGTCGCGGACGACGTAGCCGCCGACGATCGCGCAGACGGTCGCCGGCGTCGTGTGTGCGTAGTCGAAGATCGGATTGACGAAGGGGCTGGCGGGGGAAGGGCATTGGGGGTCGGTGGCCGAGCCCGCGATCAGCCCCTCGCGGCAGTTCCAGCCGTAGTTGGCGCCGCCGCCGAGCCCGGGCGCAGCCGCGTAGTCGACCTCCTCGCGTTTTTCCTGGCCGACGTCGCCGATCGCGATCGCGCCGGTCAAACGGTCGAAGGAGAAGCGGTAGGGGTTGCGCAGGCCGTAGCTCCAGATCGTGTTGAACGGCGGCGCGGCGCCGGCGAACGGGTTGCCGGCGGGGACGACGTAGCCACCGCCGATCAGCGGCGAGATGCGGAGGATCTTGCCGAGCAGGCTTTCCAGGTTCTGGGCGGTGTGGTGGACGTCATTGCCGCCGCCACCGTCGCCGGTCGAGATGAAGAGGTCCCCTTCGGGCCCGAACTGCAACTGGCCGCCGTTGTGATTGTTGTCTTCGGAATGGGGAATCGTCAGCAGGTCATGCGGGACGCTGAGCAGCGCGGTGCCGCCGATCGCGATCATCTCGGCGACGTGGATTTCGCCGGTCGAGTTCTGCGCGTAGTCGACGTAGAGGCGGCCGCTGGTGTCGAAGTCCGGCGCCAGCGCGATCGAGAGCAGCCCGCGCTCGCCCGAGCATTCACCGCTCGCGTTGCAGCCGACGACTTTCGTCAGGTCGGCGAAGGTGCTGACGACGCCGTCCTGCACTTCCTTGATCACCCCCGCCCGCTGGACGACGAAGAGCCGGTCCGGGTTGCCGGGATCCGAGGTGACGTAGATCGGCCGTTCGAAATTGCCGATCGGCTGCAGGCTCGCTGCCTGGGCGCTCGCTGGCACGAGCAGGCAGAGGCAGAGGGCGCCGAGGATCCGCAGAGACCGCATTCCGCCCCTCAGCTTAGGGGGCTGCCTTGATAGCTTCGCGCTCCTTGGACCGCTTATTGATCACCGGGGGCGCCGGATTCGTCGGTTCCAACCTCGCCGTTTCCCTCGCCTCCCGGCATCCCGACTGGGAGATCCTCGCCTTCGACAACCTCTATCGCAAGGGCTCGGAACTGAACCTGCCGCGGCTCGAGCAGGCCGGCGTCGAGTTCGTCCGGGGCGACGTCCGCGAGCCCGGCGACCTCGCCGCGCTGCCGCCGATGAGCGCGCTGATCGAGTGCTCGGCCGAGCCCTCGGTGATGAGCGGCGTCGACGGCGACACCGGCTACCTCGTCCACACCAACCTGACCGGCGCCTACAACTGCCTCGAGCTCGCCCGCCGCGACGGCGCCTTCCTCGTCTTCCTCTCGACCAGCCGCGTCTACCCGGTCGAGCCCCAGGTCGGCCTCGCCCTGGAGGAGGCCGAGACCCGTTTCGAGCTCGCCGCCGAGCAGCCGTTCCCCGGGGTCTCGCCGGCGGGGATCTCGGAGCAGTTCCCGATCGAGGGACACCGCACCCTCTACGGCGCCACCAAGCTCGCCGCCGAGCTCCTGATCGAGGAGTACCGGGCCGGGCTCGGAGTGCCCGCCGTGGTCGACCGCTGCGGGGTGATCGCCGGCCCCTGGCAGATGGGCAAGGTCGACCAGGGCGTCTTCACCCACTGGATGCTCGCCCACCGGTTCGGCAGGCCGCTCACCTACATCGGCTTCGGCGGCGAGGGCAAGCAGGTCCGCGACCTGCTGCATGTCGAGGACCTCGTCGACCTGGTCGAGCGCCAGCTGCTGGCGCCCGATTCCTGGGACGGGCGCACGGTCAACGTCGGCGGCGGCCGCGAGTGCAGCCTCTCGCTGGCGGAGACGACGGAGATCTGCCGGCGGCTGACCGGCAACGAGGTGGCGATCACGCCGGTGGCGGAGACGCGGGCCGGGGACGTGCCCATATACCTTTCCGATTGCGCACGGCTCTTCGGTCTGGACGAGTGGCGTCCGCGCCGCAGCGCCGAGCAGGTTCTGGCCGACATCCACGAGTGGGTAGCGTCGGATCCCGAGCGCATCGCTCGAGCACTCAACATCAAGACCCCCGCGGGGGAGAAGGAGTAGCCAGGAATGCCGGTCGCGATCATTACCGGGGCGGGGGGCCTGATCGGCTCCGAGGCCGTCGAGCACTTCGTCGCCCAGGGGTTCGACGTGGTCGGCATCGAGAACGACATGCGGGCCCGTTTCTTCGGCCCCGAGTCCTCGACCTCGCACGTGACCGAGCGCCTCGTCGCCGAGCACGACTCCTTCCACTGGGAGGACGCCGACATCCGCGACGCCGACCGGGTCGAGCAGATCTTCCGCCAGCACGCCGGCCAGATCGAGCTGGTGATCCACACCGCCGCCCAGCCCTCCCACGACTGGGCCGCGAGCGAGCCGCAGACCGACTTCGGCGTCAACGCCAACGGCACCCTCAACCTGCTCGAGGCGGCCCGCGCCCACGCCCTCGACGCCCCCTTCGTCTTCTGCTCGACCAACAAGGTCTACGGCGACACGCCGAACCGGCTGCCCCTGCAGTCACTGGAGAAGCGGCTGGAGCTGCCCGAGGACCACCCGTATTACAAGGGGATCGACACGAGCATGTCGATCGACACCTCGACCCACTCGCTGTTCGGGGTCTCGAAGGCGGCCGCCGACCTGCTGGTCCAGGAGTACGGCTACTACTTCGAGATGCCGACCGTCTGCTTCCGCGGCGGCTGCCTGACCGGCCCCCAGCACGCCGGCGCCAAGCTGCACGGCTTCCTCGCCTACCTGATGAAGTGCACGGTCACCGGCACCCCGTACACGGTCTTCGGCTACGAGGGCAAGCAGGTCCGCGACAACATCCACAGCGCCGACCTGATCGCCGCCTTCGACGCCTTCCGCAAGGCGCCGCGTCCGCACGCCGTCTACAACATCGGCGGCGGCCGCTTCTCCAACTGCTCGATGCTGGAGGCGATCGACGTCTGCGAGCGGGTCTCGGGCCGGGAGCTCTCCTGGGAGATGGGCGAGGAGCCGCGGATCGGCGACCACCGCTGGTGGATCTCCGACCTGGCGCCGTTCGAAGCCGACTACCCGGACTTCGCGCTGCGCTACGGGATCGAGGAGATCCTGCAGGAGATGTACGAGCAGAACCTCGAGCGCTGGACCGTCAACGCGTGAAGCTCTCGGTCGTCATGCCCGCCCAGAACGAGGAGGGCTCGGTCGGGGCGACCGTCGAAGGGATCGTCACCACGCTCGAGGCCGAGGGCATTGACTACGAGGTGATCGTCGTCAACGACGACTCCGACGACTCGACCGAAGCCGTGGTGGCGGCGATCGGCGCCGAGAACCCGCGCGTCCGCGTCCACCGCTCCCACTACGAACGCGGCTTCGGGATGGCGATCCGGGCCGGGCTCGACGTCTTTCAGGGCGACGCGGTGGCGATCGTGATGGCCGACGCCTCCGACGACCCGCGCGACCTCGTCCGCTACCACCGGCTGCTCGAGGAGGGCTGGGACTGCGCCTTCGGCTCGCGCTTCATGCCGGGCGCCGAGATCTACGACTACCCGCGGCTGAAGCTGTTCGTCAACCGGCTCGCCAACCAGTTCATCCGGCTGCTCTTCCGCCACCGCTACAACGACACCACCAACGCCTTCAAGGCCTACCGGCGCGAGGTGATCGAGACGATCCAGCCGCTGCTCTCCAAGCACTTCAACCTGACTGTCGAGATGCCGCTGAAGGCGATCGTCCGCGGCCACAGCTTCGCCGTCGTCCCGACCAGCTGGACCAACCGGACCAGCGGCGAGGCGAAGCTGGCGATGAAAGAGATGGGCAGCCGCTACCTCTTCATCGTCCTCTACATCTGGCTGGAGAAAACGCTCTCCCGCGGCGATTACCAGGTGCACCAGGCCGAGCGCCGCCAGGCCTCGCGCGAGCGGACCCCTACTCCGTAGCCGCCGGCTCGGCCCGGCAGCGCCAGACGAGGACGCCGAGCGCGGCGCTGAAGCCGCAGATCGCGGCCACGGCAACCGTGTCGCTGAGGCTGAAGGTGGCGGAGACGACCTCTTCGCGGGTGACCAGCGTCGGGATCGCGGCGACCGCGAAGACCTCGACCACGCGCAGGGTGAGCAGGACCCGGACCGGCAGCGAGCGCAGCCAGCCGAACCCGGTCGCCGCCTGCTCGCAGGCGATCACCGCGAACAGAGTCAGGATCCAGGTCTGCAGCCCCTCGCGCAGCATCCCGGTGGAGAAGGCGCCCCAGTAGGCGGTGAAGAGCAGGAAGGGAACGATCACCGTCGCGGTGACCGCCCAGGGCCAGCGCCGGAGCGCGCGCCAGAGGCCGACCAGGAGCAGCGGGAAGAAGACGATCGCGACCCCGAACGGCAGCGTGTTCCAGTACTGGAAGAAGAAGTGGACGACGCCCGGCGAGGTGCCGCCGACGACGTTGATCGCGGTGCTGGAGGCGGAGTCGAGCGGCAGCGCCAGCGGCACCAGGGTGTTGAACAGCGACTTGCCCCGGAATTCGAGCCAGGGGCCGAGCGCGGGATGCGCTTCCGGCCCGGCCTGGGTGAAGTAGTTGAGGAAGCCGTTCTGGTCGTAGTGGCTGCCGTTGAGCAGCCGCCAGGCGACGAGGAAGACGCCGAGGCCCGCCGCCAGCAGCAGCCCCTGCTTGATCCGCGGTCGGTTCCAGACCGCGCCCCGCAGCGGCCAGAGCGCGATCAGGCCGAGCGCCGGCAGCGAGAGCAGCGCGATCGGGTGCATCAGGTAGCCGAGCCCGGCCAGGAGCCCGGCCTGCAGCGGCCGCTCGGTGACGACGCAGATCGCCGCCAGCAGGACGAGGGCCGCCGCCAGCAGCTTCGGCCAGGTGAACCAGACCTCGTGGACGAGGAACGGGGTCGTCGCCGCCAGCAGGACGGCGAAGTAGCCCCCGGCGCGGCCGGCGAGGCGGCGGACCAGGTCCCAGAGCGCCAAGAAGGCGGTACAGGCGAAGCACATCATCGCCAGGCGGTAGGCCATGAACCCCTGGGCGTCGAACGGCTGCCAGGGCTGTTCGGGGAATTCCGCCGCCGGCTGCCCGCCGGACAGCAGCACCACCGGCGTGCTCCCCAGGCCGGGCAGCGGGCCGCGGCTGGAGAAGTTGTAGGGCGCGAACTGACCGGCGCCGAGTTCGCCGTAGGGCGAGGCACCGTGGGCGACCAGGGTCGGGATGATGAACGAGATGCGGCTGTCGGAGCGGTCGCCGACTTCGAGCGTGCGCGAGATCGTGCCGCCGTACAGCTCCCCCTCCGGCCCCAGCGACCAGAGCGTGCGGGCCGCCGCCAGGCCGAGGACGCAGCCGACGACGAGCAGGACCCGCCGTTCGTCGCGGTCGAAGACCTCCGCCGGCCCGGCCCAGAGCAGGACGCCGAGCAGGGCGCCGAGGACCGGCGCGCAGACGGCGAAGCAGGCGACCCGCGGTTCGATCGAGCCCGCCAGTGCCCAGGCCAGGCCCCCGACCGCGACCAGCAGGGCGAGGCCGGGGAGCATCAGGAAGCCGAGGCTGATCTCGCGCCCGCCCAGCAGGCGCCAGGCGACCCCGGGGCCGAGCAGCAGCGAGACGGCGAGGGAGACGGTGGCGAGCACCCGCACGAGGTCCAGCAGCTGTTCGCCGTTGCCGCCGTGGAGGCCGGGGGAGGGCTTGTCGAGCAGGCCGAGCAGGCAGCTGACGGTGCCGAGGAACAGCACCGCGAGCATCGCGATCCGCTCGCGGTTCAGCTCGATCCCTGCCATCGCGCGTTGTCGCTGAGCCTTAGACCGGCAGGCGCGGGCGGCGCAGGCGGGGGCGCGGCGGCCGCCGTTTTGCCCACAGGAACTGCCCGAGGATCCGGGGCATGCCGCGCCTCAGGTTGGGGTTGCCAAAGGGGTCGACGGCGACCAGGTGCGACCAGCGGTCGACCAGCTGGTACTGCTCCCAGTCGTTGACCACGGGCGATCGCGAGGAGGACTCGAAGTGGTACAGGATCAGGTCCGGGTCGTAGACGATCCGGTGGCCGCTGGCGTGGACCTTGAGGCAGTAGTCGACGTCGTTGAAGTTGATCGGCAGGCTCGGGGTGAGGCCGCCCAGCTCCTCGAAGAGGGCGCTCGGGGTCATCAGGCAGGCGCCGGTCACGGCGAGGCAGTTGCGGGCGATCAGCACCGCGTTGGCGTAGCCGCGGAAAGTGCCGGCGAAACCGCGGTAGGTGTGGCCGGGGAGGCCGTCGTCGAAGCCGACGCCGACGTGCTGGAGGCGGGAGTCGCCCCAGACCAGCCGCCCGCCGACGACCCCGACCTGCGGCTGGGAGCAGTACATCACCATCCGCTCGATCCAGTCCGGGGTCGTGATCTCGATGTCGTCGTTGAGCAGCAGCAGGTACTCGCCCTCGCTGCGGATCGCCCCTTTGTTGATCTTCGCCGAGAAGTCGAACTGGCCGCTGAAGGGCACCAGGCGGAGGCGGTCGCCGGCGATGTCGTGCAGCTCCTGCAGCACCTTCGGCCCCACCGCCTCGCTGACGACGACGACGATCTCGTAGTTCTCGTAGGTCGAGCTCTCGACGATGCTGCGGACGCAGTTGATGACCAGGATCGTCGGCTTGAAGCGGACGTCGCGGAACTGCCCTCCGGTGGGGATGACGATGCTGACCAGCGGTTCCTCCTCCAGCTGCGGGCTGAGGTGGAGGACGCCGGGGTCCTCGCTGTCCATCGTCACCTTCGCCTGCAGCCCGATCCGGTCGCAGTGGGCCTGGACCGCCCGCGGGCCGGCTTCGAACGCCCACGGCTTGACGCCGCCAGCGGCAGTCGAGGTCTCGATCATCCGCCAGTGGTAAAGGACCAGCGGCACGTGGGCGACGGCCCGCGCGCGCTCGGTCACCTTCAGCACCAGGTCCCAGTCCTGGGAGCCCTCGAACTCGGCGTCGAAGCCGCCGACCGCTTCGACCAGCGAGCGGCGGAGGACGCTGAAGTGGCAGGTGTACATCTGCGTCCGCATCCGCTCCGGGGACCAATCGGGCTTGAAGAACGGTCCGGAGTGAAAGCCCCTGGTGTCGACCTTGTCCTCGTCGGTGTAGACGTAGTCGACGTTCGGAGTGCGGTCGATCGCCTCGCTGACGTGGGCGAGGGCGTCGGGATGGAGCATGTCGTCGTGGTCGAGCAGGGCGACGAACTCGCCCTCGGCCATCTCGAGGGCGTCGTTGGAGGCGGCGACGATGCCGCCGTTGGTCTCGCGGTAGCGGACCCGGACCCGCGGGTCCCGCGCCGCCGCCCGGTCGAGGATCTCCCTCACGTGCGGCTCGGCGGAGCCGTCGTCGACGAGGCAGATCTCCCAGTCTTCATAGCCCTGCCGCTGGACCGAGCGCAGCATCTTCCGCAGGACGCCGGCCGGCGTCTCGTAAACCGGGGTGATGATCGAGAAGCGGGGCGCGGCCACGGAAGGCTGGCTACCGGCCCCGCACCAGGCGCAGGACGGCGTCGAGGAGCGGGCCGAGGCCCGGGACCTTGCCGGCGATCCGCTGCTTGGCGTTCGTGATCCGGGTGGCGCGGTCCTCGACGGCGGCGAGCTGGCCCTTGGCGGCGCCAAGTTCGGCGTCCTTGCCGATCAGCAGGTCGCGCAGCCGCAGGATCTCCTCTTCGCGGCTGTCGAGCTCCGACAGCAGGTCGGGACGGCTGCCGATGCCGCCCCCGGCTTCCAGCTCGGCGAGATGCTCCTGCGATTGCAGCAGCGAGGCCCGCACCTCGGAGACCTCGCGGCGCAGGCGCCACCAGCTGCGCTCGTAGCGGCGCACGGTGTCGACCTGGGCCTCGTCCTGGCGGACGTAGAGCACCGACCAGGGGGAGAGGTAGGAGACGTCGCGGTCGAGGTCGCGGACGAAGCCGTTGGCGGCGAACTTCGCCGCCCAGGCCTCGGGCGGCAGGACGTTGAGGTGGGTCGGCTCGCCGTAGTCCCCGGGAGTGCTGGAGATCACCAAGCGGTCCGCGGCCGAGCAGAGGTTGGCGATCACCTGGTCGGTTTCGGCGGCGGCGACGTGCTCGAGCACCTCGATGCAGGTGATCAGGTCGTAGCGCTGGTCGAGCGGCTCGGTCAGCGAGCCGACGCGGCAGTGCTCGGCGACCGACTCGTGGACCTGCGAGATCGCGTAATCGGAGATGTCGATCCCGGAGGCGTCGACCCCGCGTTTGCGCAGCGCCTCGACCAGGAACCCCATCGCGCAGCCGGCATCCAGCACCGAGGTCGGGTGGAAATCCCGGATCAGGCCGTCGGCGACGTCGCCGAAGAATTTCAGCCAGCGCTCGTTGCGCTCGTACGGGCCGCCGCCGCCCCAGTAGTTGGAGTAGTAGGTGGCGCCGTACTCCGGCTCGGAAGCTGCTTCCTGCCCGGAGTGCGCCGAAATTGCCTGCTCGGACATTCCGCCGCAGTCTACCCAGAGTTCTCGATCGCAACGCGGGCTTCAGGCACAGGTGGAAAGCTGTGCGGCTTGATCGGGCGCGCGGGCATCGCAGAGGGCGTGTGAGCGCCAACGCGCACCTGCTGTGGATGCTCGCCGAGTATCTGCTGCTGACCGGCCTCCCCGGCGTCTTCGCCGCCTGCGTCGCGATGCGGCGCGGCCTGCGTCAGCTGCCGCTGCTCCTCGCGGTCGCGCTCGCGGCCTCGGGCGCCGTCGCGATGCTCGTCTTCTGGGCTTTCTACGCGGCGCCGGAGATCGGCAAGACCGCCGCCTTCTTCGTCGCCTTCGGATCGGCCCTCGGGATCGGCTGGTGCTACCGCGAGGGCCTCGACCGTGAGCTGCTGAGGCGGCTTGCCTTCCCGCTCGCGCTCTGGGTGCTGAGCAGCGTCTTCGTCGTCTACCTCGGCTTCCTCCACGGCGGCAGCGGCGAAGCGGCGCTGACCGCGCAGACCCGCTACGCGCACCAGCTCCCCTACGACAACGTCATCCCTGAACACTTCGCCGACTGGTTCTACGTCCACGGCCACGACGGCACGCCGACCCCGATCGGCGACTGGCTCGCCAGCGACCGGCCGCCGCTGCAGATCGGCTACGTGCTGGCCGAGCGGCCGTTCGGCTGGGGCGAGCCCGAACTGAACTACGAGGTGCTCGCGGTCGTCGTCCAGGAGCTCTGGGTGATCGGCCTCTGGGCGCTGCTGGTCGCCGCCCGGATCGGCCGGCTCGCCCGGGCGCTGGGGCTGATCGCCGCCGCGGTCAGCGACGTCGCGATCCTGCACGGGTTCTTCGTCTGGCCGAAGCTGATCGCCGCCGCGATGCTGCTCGCGGCGCTGGCGATCGTCCTCGACCAGCGCTGGGACGCATTCCGCCGCGATCCCCGCGCCGCCGCCCTCTTCGCCGCGCTCTGCTCGCTGGCGATGCTCGCCCACGGCTCCAGCGCCTTCTTCATCATCCCGATGCTCGGGCTCGCCGCCCTGCGCGGCCTTCCCTCCGTGCGCTGGCTCGGGGTCGCGGCCCTGGTCGCGGTCGTCCTCTTCGTCCCCTGGACCGCCTACCAGCGCTGGGGCGACCCGCCCGGAGACCGGCTGATCAAGTGGCAGCTCGGCGGCTCGCTCGAAATCGACGACCGCAGCTCGCTGGAGACGATCGTCGACGGCTACAGCGAAGAAGGGCTCGGCGGCAGCCTCTCCAACAAGTGGAGCAATTTCACCCGCATGGCCGATTTCGGCGAAATCGAAAACGGGCTGCGGGAAGCCGGCGAAGCGATCGAAGCGGGCCACCTCGGCTCCGCCGTCTCCGCCCTGCGACTGCCGCGGTTCTACGGGGTGGTGCCGTTCCTCGGCCTGCTCCTGATCGGCCCGATCGCGATGGCGGTGGCTCGCGCGATCCGGCCCCGCGACGGGCCCGAGTGGCGCTTCGCGGTCGTCTCGATCGGCTTCGTCCTCGCCGCCTGCGTCGTCTGGGGGCTGCTGATGTTCGGCAACATCATCTCCAACACGACGCTCCACGTCGGCAGCCTGGCGGTGCCGCTGCTCGCGGCGAGCGCCTGCGTGGTCGGCGCCCACGCCGTCGACCGCCGCCTCGCGATCGGTCTCACCGCCGTCAACGCCGCCTTCGTCCTCGTGCTCTACGTGCCGGCGCTGAACCCGCCCCCGGGCAGCTCCTACTCGGCGCTCGCCGCCGTCCTCGCCGCCGCCTCGCTCGCCGGCTTCGTCTTCACCGCGCTGCGCGCGCCGTAGAGCGGCCCCCGGCGCCCGGAATACACTCCCCGCCGCATGGAGAGGACGATCCGCAACGCGCCGACGATCCTGCTCGGCGGCGCGCTCGTCGTCGCAGCGGCCCTGATCCTGGCGCTGACCGCCCACCTCACCTTCATCGGCGACTGCTGGGAGTTCCTGATGAACCGCCGGGACCTCAGCGCCGACGCGCTGTTCAAGCCGCACAACGAGCACATCGTCGTCATCCCGGTGCTGATCGAGCAGCTCTTCCTGCGGCTCTTCGGGATGACCTCCGCCACCCCCGAATACGTCCTCCTGACGATCGGCGAGCTGGGGACGGCCTGCCTGCTGTTCGTCTACGTCAGGCGCCGGGTCGGTCCTTGGCTGGCGCTGTTCGCCGCCGCCCTGCTGCTCTTCCTCGGCCCCGCCTTCGAGGTCCTGCTCTGGACCTTCGAGATCTGCTTCGTCGGCTCCGCCTTCTTCGGCCTCGCGATGCTGCTGGCGCTGGAGCGCGGCGACCGGCGCGGCGACATCGTCGCCTGCGTCTGCCTCGTGATCTGCTTCGGCTTCTCCAGCCTCGGCATCGCCTTTGCCGTGGCGGCTGCCGTGGCGGTCCTCACCGGTCCGCGCGAGAGCTGGCTGCGGCGCGCCTACGTCGTCGCGATCCCGGTCCTGCTGTTCGCGATCTGGTACGCCGGCTGGGGCCACGACGCGGAATCCCACCTGACCCTGCGCAACGTGCTCGCCTCGCCCCGCTTCGTCGTCGAATCGATGGCGGTCGCGCTCGGCTCGGTCTTCGGGCTCGGCACCAACCCGCTCGGCGGCTCCGCCGACCCGGTCTGGGGGCGGATCCTGCTGGTCGCCCTGGTCCTCGCCGTCGTCTACCGCCAGTACCGCAGGCCCGGCTTCCCGGTCACCCTCTGGCCGGTGGCCGCGGGCGCCGCCGCCAACTGGTTCCTGACCGCCTTCAACGAGATGCCGGGGCGCGAACCCGCCGCCAGCCGCTACCAGTACATCGGCTGCATCTTCGTCCTGATGATCCTCGCCAACCTGCTCAAGGACGTGCGGCTCTCCCGCAAGGCGCTGGTCGCCGGCGCGGTCATCACCGCGGCCGCGGTGATGACGAACGTCGTCGTCCTCAAGGACGGCAAGAACTTCTACCAGGAACTCGCGACCCTGACCCGCTCGGACACCGCCGCACTCGAAATCGCTCGGCCCACGGTCGACCCCGAATTCGCCCTCGGCCCCGAAGTGGCGGGGACGCCGACCCTGGTCGACATCTCCGCCGAACGCTTCTTCACCGCGGTCGACGAATACGGCTCCCCCGCCTACACGCCGGAGGAGCTGGCGCAGGCGCCGGAGCCGGGCCGCCGGCAGGCCGACATCGTCCTCTCGAAGGCGCTGCCGCTCGCGACCGACACGCTGCTCGGGGCCTACAAGCGCCGCGGCGCCGCCGGCTGCGTGCTCGCCAGCGGCGAAGGCGCGCCGCCGGAGGTCGCGGTCGGTCCCGGCGTGACCAGGATCGAAGTGGCGCCGGGCCCGCAGGCGAGCTTCAGCCTGCGCCGCTTCGCCGAAGGCGAGTACCCGGTCACCACCGCGGGCTCGCCCGGCGGCGCCGCGGTGCTGCTGACGATCCCGCGCGACGAAGCCCCGCAGCCCTGGCACCTGCACGTCGAAGCCAGCCAGACCGTGCGGGTCTGCCCGCCGGGCTGACCCGTCGAGCTCGCTTAGAGGTCCTCGGCGATCCGCGGCGCGTCGCGGTTGAAGACCCACCAGCCGAGCACGCAGACAGCGACGTAGATCGCCGCCGCGGGCAGCAGGTGGACCACGCCGCCCGCCGCCTCGCTGGCGGTCGGGGCGCCCGGTTCGAGGACCCAGACCCGCACCTGCTCGAAGATCACCGCCAGCGGGTTCAGCATCAGCAGGTGTTCGAGCGAGGCGTTTTCGAGCTTCTCGATCGGATAGAGGACCGGGGTCGCGTAGAAGAGGACCTGGGCGACCACGACCCAGATGATCGCGACGTCGCGGAAGCGGACGTAGAGGACCGAGAGCAGCAGACTGACGGCGCAGGTGAAGACGAACAGCGCGAGGATCGCGAAGGGGAACAGCAGCCACGTCCAGGTCGGGTCGACACCCCAGGCGAGGATGAAGATGATGACGACGACCAGGTTGAGGCAGAAGTTGAAGCTGCTGGTGAGGACGGTCGCCAGCGGGATCACCAACCGCGGGAACTGGGTCTTGCGGACGACGCCCTCCTGGGCGACGACCGAGGTGACGGCGTTCTGGGTCGCTTCCTGGAAGAGCGTGAAGAGGACGATGCCGAGCAGCAGCAGGACCGGGTAGTTCGGCAGTTCGGAGCCGATTTTGAAGACCTTGGTGAAGACGAACAGCAGCACCCCGAAGAGGGCGAGCGGCCGGATCAGCGACCACAGGTAGCCGAGCACGGTGCCGAAGTAGGTGCGACGGAATTCGGTCACCGCCATCAGCCAGAGGAGGTCGAAGAAGCGGCGGGCGCCGCCGCCGAGCGCCGACGGTCCGCGCACCTCGCGCAGCGGGCCGACCGGCGTGATCTCGGCGCTCACCGGCCCTCGCCCCCCTCGACCTCGGCCTCGATCTCGTGCGGCAGCGAGACGATCCCGCGCAGGTGGGCCGAGCCGCCGAAGACGACGAAGTCGATCGCGCTCTGGACGTAGAGGGCGACGCCGGCCCCGTGCGCCCGGTTGACCCCGAGGTGGACGAAGTAGCGGCCCGGGGTGAGCAGGTTCTCGACCTCGGCGCCGACCCTGACCCGCTGGCCGGCACTCAATGGTGTCAGCTCGTCGTCCTCATCCATCAGGGTGACTCCCAGGTCGAAGACCGCGAGGCCGTCGGCGTTGGCGAGGCTGAAGCCGACGCCCATCCCCTCCAGGTCGCGCAGGACCTCGAGGTCGGCGCGGAGGCGGAAACTCGCGCCGTGCTCGACGTTGTCGATCCGCTTGCCGTCGCCGTCCTCGAGCCAGGCGTCGAGCAGCCGCACCTCCTCGGTCGCCGCCTCGCTGACCGCGTGGTCGCCGGGGCTGCCGCGTTCGAAGTTCATCTGCAGGTAGTGGCGGCCGACCTCGGCCGGGTCGCCGATCCGCTGGATCAGCCCGTCCTCGATCAGCATCGCCCGGTGGCAGTACTCCTCGACCGTCGTCATCTCGTGGGTGACGAGGACGATCGTCTTGCCCGCGGCCTTCATCTCGTGGAAGGCGTCGGCGCACTTCTGCTGGAAGGCGGCGTCGCCGACCGCCAGCACCTCGTCGATCAGCAGCACGTCGGCGTCGGCCTGCAGCATCACCGAGAAGGCGAGCCGGACCTGCATCCCCGACGAGTAGTTCTTCAGTTTCAGGTCGACGAATTCCTCGAGTTCGGCGAACTCGATCACGGCGTCGAGGCGGTTGCGGGTTTCCTGCGGCGTCAGCCCCATCATCACCCCGTTGAGGACGACGTTTTCCCGCGCGGTCAGCTCCGGGTTGAAGCCGACCCCGAGCTCGATGAAGGGCGCCAGCCGGCCGGCCATCCGGATCGTGCCGGCGTCGGCACGGTAGATGCTCGCCAGCAGCTTCAGCAGCGTGCTCTTGCCGGACCCGTTGCGGCCGACGATGCCGAAGAACTCACCCTGGTGGATGTCGAAGGAGACCCCGGCCAGCGCCCGCAGCACCCGCACGTCGCCGGCGGCGAAGGGACGGACGAGCCGCTCCTTGATCGAGTCGACCCGGTGGGTCGGGATGCTGAAGCTCTTCTCGAGGTCCCGCGCTTCGATTGCTAGGGGCGCGGACGACCCCGGGGCGCGCGCGCCGTCTATGACCGCTCCCTCCGCCGCCTTCCCGCCTCGCGGAGTTTCGCCACCCCGGTCCGGGCGCGGGCGCGCCAGAGATCGAGGCCGGTCGGAGGCGGGGTCGGCGGCACCTGCGGCGGCGGCAGCGGCCCCAGCTTGCGGAGGACGACGATGAACTCGATCCCGACCCGGGCCGCCACCTCGATGTCGAAGGATTCCCCGCAGCGCTCGCGGATCGCGAGGATCAGCTCGAGGAACTCGGCCTGGGTCCAGACGTGCATGTGGATCGAGTAGCCCATCGCTTCGAGCTCGCCGGCACGGCGCTCGACCCACTCCTCCGAGGCGGCCTCCTCGGCGCTGCCGACCGCGTCGGACTCCTCGTCGATCACCAGGCGGCACCACTCCCGGTAGTGGCCGGCGCGCGAGCGCTCGGGCCCCTCCTCGTGGTCGGCGACCATGTGGTCGAGCGGCGTCACCGGCCGCCGGAAATCGAAGGTGAAGCGCTTGTCGGGGACGGCGTAGAAGAGAACCCCGCCCGGCCTCAGCTTGCTGAGGTGGTTTTCGATCGTGCCGATCGGGTCCTCGGTGTGCTCGAGGAAGTGGTTGGAGATGATGAAGTCCTGGCTCTCGTCGGCGATCGCCTTCAGCTGCTCGCCGTCGTCGACGATGTCGACCTCGGTCAGGTCCCAGTCGGCCAGCTCCGGGTACTCCCGGCGCAGCTCGGGGGTGGTCATCCGGTCGACATAGCTGACCCGAGCGTGGCCCGGCACCGCCAGCGGCTGGTGCAGGGGCCCGATCTCGATCCCGCTGCCGAACAGGTAGCGGTCGGCGAACACGGCACGGGCGTCGAGGTAGACGGGGAGTGGGGGGAGCATCGGCACCTGCTCCTCCGACCGGTCAGTCAGCGGCATCACTGCAGGCTACCTTTCGCATGTCTGGAATGAACGGCACCCGCAGCTGTCAGGCTGCGATGCCGTGAGTGACGCGGAGACGGTCGCGGTGGTGATCCCGAGCTGGAACTCGGCCGGCCTGCTGGCCCGCTGCCTCGACTCGCTGAGCGGGCAGGAGGCCGAGATCGAGCTGCTGGTGGTCGACAACGGCTCACGCGACCGATCGGTCGAGCAGTTGGTGGGGCGCGGCGTGCGGCATCTGGCGCTGGAACACAACCACGGCTTCGCGGCTGCGCTCAACCTCGGCGCCGCCGAGGTCCGCGCCGAGACGATCCTCGCCCTCAACGCCGACACCGTGCTCGAGCCCGGCTGCGTCGGCAGGCTGCTGGCGGCGCTTCGCGCCGACCCCGGCCTCGGCGGCGTGCAGCCGCGGATCCTCCAGCTCGAGGGCAGCGGCGAGCGGCTGGACGTCGGCGCCGCCCGCCTCTACAGCGCCGGCCAGGCGCTGACCCGGGACGGCCGCGCGGTCGAGCTCGGTGCCGGTGAGGAGCAGACCGCGGACCACCTGCGCGGCGGCGAGATCTTCGGCGTCTGCGGCGCCGCCTGCCTGCTGCGTCGCGAGCTCTTCGACCGGCTCGGCGGCTACGACGAGCGCTACTTCGCCTTCTACGAGGACGTCGACCTCAACGTCCGCGCGCGGATCGCCGGCTGGCGCTTCGGCTACGCGCCCGACGCCGTCGTCTGGCACGTCGGCAACGCGGTCTGGCAGCAGGGCTTCGACCGCCCGAGTGCCGAGAACGCCCGCCTCGTCGCCCGCAACCGCCTCGCCACCCAGGCCAAGTTCATGCCGCTCGCGGCGCTGCCGCGGATCGTCGCCGTCGAGGTTGGGGCGCTGGCGCGGGCGGCGCGCCGGCGCCGCTTCGGCGCCACCCTGCGCGGCAAGCTCGAAGCCCTGCGCTGGCTGCCGATGCTGCGGCGCGAGCGGCGTCGGCTGGCGGCCAGCGGCGACGTTTCGCGGGCGCGCCGCTGGCTCGGCTCTGACGGTCCCGGCCGCCGCTCGTCCTAGCCGCGCCGGCGGCGGCGCAGGGCGAGCGCCTCGCGGGCCGAGATGCCCAGCAGCGGCGCTCCGTCGAGGTCGCGGGGGGCGAGGTCACCGGCGTCTCTCCAGCCGCGCAGCCGCCCGCTGATCCCCTGCGCGGTGCGGTCACGCAGGAGCTGCCCGCAGCAGATCGTCCCCTCGCAGGCCAGCGCTCGCAGGGCGAGGGCGGGATGCCTCATCACCCCGTAGCGGCGCAGCATGTAGCCGCGGCTCCAGCCGGTGCGGGCGTACTTGCGGCCGCTGCCGGCGCCGAGCGTGGCCGAGTAGGCGTGCAGCGCCCGCGCCTCGCCGGCGAGCCGGCAGCGGGACCCGGTCGCGGCCATCCGCAGGGCCAGGTCGAGGTCCTCGTAGTAGACGAAGATGCGCTCGTCGAAGCCGCCGACCGCCTCGAAGGCCCGGTGGCGGAGGAGGGCCGCGCCGCCCGTCGGCCCGAGCGGGTCGGCGGCCGAGAGCGCCGCGTCGCGGGGCTCGCCGTGCAGGTGGTCGAAGCCCATCAGGGTGCGATCGGCGACGACGCCGGCGGAGTCGATCAGCTCTGGGTCGCGTTCCTGCACCAGCACCCCCGCGACCGAGTCGACGCCCTCGCCGAGCCGCTCGAGCAGCGCCTCGACGAACCGCGGCTCGGCCGCGACGTCGTTGTTGAGGAAGATCAGGCGCTCGGCGGGACGGGCGGCGACGGCGCGGTTCAGCGCCGTGCCGAAGCCGAGGTTGGTCCCCAGCTCGAGGACCTCCACGGCGGGGAACCGGCGCCGCACCAAGGCAACGGAGTCGTCGTCGGAGCCGTTGTCGACGACGACCACCGGGACCGCCCGCGTCTGCTCTTCGAGGCTGCCCAGCGTTCGCTCGAGGCGGGCGGAACCGTTCAGGTTCGGGATGTAGACGGCGGTCTCCACGGCGTTCTCGGCAGAAGGTAGGGTTGCAGCCTCGCATGGAGCCCCTCAAGGGATTGATCCTCTCCGGAGGCGCGGGAACCCGGCTGCGACCGATAACCCACACCTCGGCAAAGCAGCTCGTCCCGGTCGCCAACAAGCCCGTGCTCTTCTACGGGATCGAAGCGCTGGTCGAGGCCGGCGTCGCCGAGATCGGGATCATCATCGCTCCCGAGACCGGCGGCGAGATCGAAGAGGCGGCCGGCGACGGCTCCCGCTTCGGCGCCAGGATCACCTACATCCTCCAGGACGAGCCAGCCGGGCTGGCGCACGCGGTCCTGACCGCGGAGGAGTTCATCGGCGGCTCGCCGTTCGTCATGTACCTCGGCGACAACCTCCTGCGCGATGGCCTGCGGGGCCTCGTCAACACCTTCCACAGCGACGAGCCCGACGCTCTGATCCTGCTCACTCCCGTCGACGATCCCAGTTCCTACGGCGTCGCCGAGCTCGACGGCGAACGCATCGTCCGCCTGGTCGAGAAGCCGAAAGACCCGCCTTCCAACCTCGCCCTGGTCGGCGTCTACCTGTTCAGTCCGCTGATCTTCGACGCCGCCCGCACGCTCGAGCCGTCGTGGCGCGGCGAGCTCGAGATCACCGAGGCGATCCAGGCGCTGATCGACCAGGGCCGCCAGGTCCAGTCCGAGATCGTGCGCGGCTGGTGGAAGGACACCGGCCAGCTCGCCGACATGCTCGAGGCCAACCGGCTGGTGCTCGAGGAGCTGGAGACGAAGATCGACGGCGACGCCGACGAGGCTTCCCGGGTCGAGGGCCGGGTCGTGCTCGAGCCGGGTGCCTCGCTGGTCCGTTCGGTCGTCCGCGGTCCCGCCGTGATCGGCGCCGGTGCCCAGATCGAGGACGCCTACATCGGCCCGTACACCTCGATCGGCGACGGCGTTCGCGTCGCCCGCTCGGAGGTCGAGCACTCGATCGTCCTCGCCGGCTCCGTGGTCGAGGACCTCGGCACGCGGATGGAGGCCAGCCTCCTCGGCCGCAACGTCAAGCTGACGCGCAGCGACGGCGTCCCGAAAACGCTGCGGCTCCTCGTCGGCGACAACTCCGAGATCGAAATCGTCTAACCGAGCCACGGGCGCGCGATGAGCGGCGGAAGCCTTTTCGTCTTGGCCGTGGTTCAGCTGGTGCTGACCGCCGTGCCCGGCGTCGCCGCGGCTCTGCTCGCGATTCGGTTCGGGGTTCGCAGCGCCGGCCTCGCCGCCGCGATCGCGCTGGCCGGCAGCGGTGCCGCCGCGATGCTCTCCTTCTGGATCTACTGGGTCGCGCCCTCGCTCGGGCCGGCCTTCGTCTACCTGGTCTTCTTCGGCGCGATCGGGCTGACGATCTGGGCCTGGCCCAGGGGTGGGGAGCAGCGCGAGCTGCTGCGCCGGCTCTCGGTCCCGCTCGCCCTCTGGGCCCTCGCCTCCCTCTTCATCGTCTTCTTCGGCTTCCTCCACGGCGGCACCGAAACGGCGCTCGGGACCGCCGCCTCGCGCTTCTCGACCCAGCCCTCGCAGCTGGCCTCCGACAACTTCATCCCGACCTTCTTCTCCGACTGGATGTTCGCCGGCCACCCCGGCTCGGCGCCGGTCTTCGAACCGGGGTGGTTGATCAGCGACCGGCCGCCGCTGCAGATCGGCTACATCCTCTCCCAGCGGATCTTCGGCTGGGACGTCACCACCCTGCACTCCCAGCTCCTCGGGGTGATGGTGCAGCAGCTCTGGGTGGTCGGCCTCTGGGCGGTCCTCAGCGAGGCCAGGGTCGCCGCGCGGACCCGGGCGCTGGCGATGATCGCCGCCCTGCTCAGCGACGTCGCCATCGTCAACGGGTTCTTCGTCTGGCCGAAGCTGCTGGCGGCATCCTTCGTGCTCGCGGCGCTGGCGCTGGTCGTCGCGCCGCGCGAGTCGACGCTGCGGGCCCAACCGTGGACGAACGTCTTGTTCGGCGCTCTCGCCGGCTTCGCCTTCCTCTCGCACGGGTCGAGCGTTTTCGGCCTCATCCCGGTGGTCCTGATCGCGGTCGTCAGGGGGCTTCCCGGCTGGCGCTGGCTGGCCGCCGCCGCGGTCGCGGCGCTCGTCCTGGTCCTGCCCTGGTCCGCCTTCCAGCGCTACGCGGAGCCGCCGGGCAACCGGGTCGTCAAGTGGGCGCTGGCGGGGGAGACCGGGGTCGACGGGCGCAGCATCGGCGGCGCGATCGCCGACGGCTACAGCGCCGCCGGCCTCGGCGGCGCGCTGGAAGACAAGCTGCAGAACTTCCTCACGATGGCCGGCGGCGGCCCCGACACCGCGGTCGAACCGCCGGAATGGATCCACTTCGCCAGCGCCTTCACCGACACCGCCAACGCCGTCGAGGACGTCGGCGAAGGCAGGTTCGGCATCGCCGCCTCGGAAATCCGCGAGAGCAGGTTCTCGCACCTGCTCTGGTCCTTCGGCCTGCTGATCATCGGCCTGCCGGTGATCCTCGTCGGTCGGCTGCGGGGGCGCCGGCGCGACGGCCCCGATTGGGGCCTCGCCCGGGTCTGTCTCTTCGTCTGCGGCGTCGGCGTCGTCCTCTGGGGCCTGCTGCTGTTCGGCAACGTTCCCTCGCGGGCGATCATCACCGAGGGCTCGCTGGCGCTGCCCCTGCTCGGGATCGCGGGAATCGTCGCCGGCCTCCGGGCCACCTATCCGCGCTGGGCGGCCTGGCTGGTCGGGGCCAACGCGGTCACCGTCCTGCTGCTCTACATCCCGTCCCTGAGCCCGCCGCCCGGGACCTCGTACTCGGCCTTTGCCGCGATCGCCGCGGCCTGCTTCCTGGCCGGCTTCGTGACGGTGACCCTGCGCGACGACTAGCCTGTCTCGCCCGTGCAGGAAACCGACTCTGGGATAGGCCCGCGATGAAGCTGCTCGTCACCGGGGCTGGCGGGATGCTGGGCCGCGACCTGATGCTGGCCGCCGGCAACGCCGGCCACGACGTCGTCGGCTTCGGCCACCGCGAGCTCGACGTCGCCGACGCCGCCGCGGTCGCCAAGAAGATCGACCTCGAGCGGCCGGACATCGTCATCAACTCCGCCGCCTGGACCGCGGTCGACGACGCCGAGACCAACGAGCAGGCGGCCTTCGCCGTCAACGGCACCGGCGCCGGCAACGTCGCCGCCGCGGCCGCCGAAGTCGGCGCCGCCGTCGTCCAGGTCTCGACCGACTACGTCTTCGACGGCGGCAAAGGCGAGCCCTACGTCGAGAGCGACCAGCCGGCGCCGCTCTCCGCCTACGGCCGCACCAAGCTGGCCGGCGAGGAGGCGACCGCCGCTGCCAACAAGCGCCACTTCATCGTCCGCTCCGCCGGCCTCTTCGGCGTTGGCGGCCCCAACTTCGTGGCGACGATGCTGCGCCTGGCGCAGACCCAGAACGAGGTCACCGTCGTCCGCGACCAGGTCGGCTCGCCGACCTACACCTGGCACCTCGCCTACGGGATCGTCCGCCTGATCGAGGGGATCGAGTACGGGATCCACCACATGGCGGCGGCCGGCAGGTGCTCCTGGTACGAATTCGCCCGCGAGATCTTCGAGCAGGCCAAGGTCGAGTGCAGCGTGCTCTCGATCACCACCGCCGAATTCGGCGCCCCGGCGCCGCGGCCGGCCTTCTCGGCCCTGACCAGCCAGCGCGAGCACGCGATCCGCCTGCCCTCCTGGCACGACGGGCTGGCCGGCTACCTCGCCCAACGAGAGGAGACCCCCCAATGAAGCTTCTGGTCACCGGCGCCGCCGGGTTCATCGGCTCCACCTACGTCCGCCTCGCCGGCGACGAGCACGAGGTCGTCGTCCTCGACAAGCTCACCTACGCCGGCCGCCGCGAGAACCTGCCCGAGGGCACGCAGCTCGTCGAGGGCGCGATCGAGGACCCGGCGCTCGTCCGCGAGGCGATGGCCGGCGTCGACGCCGTCGTCAACTTCGCCGCCGAGTCCCACGTCGACCGCTCGATCGACGACCAGGACGCCTTCGCCCGCACCCATGTGATCGGCACCGGCACCCTGCTCGACGCCGCCCGTGAGCTCGGGGTCGAGCGCTACGTCCAGGTCTCGACCGACGAGGTCTACGGCTCGATCGAGTCCGGCTCCTTCACCCAGACCTCGCCCCCCCACCCCTCCCCGCCCTACCCCGCGA
>Ga0081540_1000420_pt1 | contig 41918 bp, 35 predicted proteins | sample TabmetS2T1R1_FD_71024 | JGI IMG/M metagenome (GOLD analysis project Ga0081540, IMG submission 71024) | Tabebuia heterophylla rhizosphere microbial communities from the University of Puerto Rico - S2T1R1 | ecosystem: Host-associated > Plants > Roots > Rhizosphere ...
CGACGTCGCCGAGGGCTAGCAACAGTCGCGCCCGCTGGGCGGGCACCGGGTTGAGCAGGTCGCCCACCGCCGGGCCGGGAGCGGCCCGCATCGCCTCGTCCATAGCGTCTAACGCACCTGCGGTGTCACCCGTGGCCTGCCGAGTCCACGCAAGCGTCGCTAGGGCGGTGGCCAGCGGCGGAGCGAAGGTGAACTGGCGGCACAACGGAATTCCGGTGATGGCATGGTGAAACGCTTCGTCGAGGTCGTTGCGCTGGTAGGCAACCTCCGCCAGGCCGGCATAGGCAATGCCGGCGGCCGGTAGCGGCCGCCGCTCACGTTCGACTGTGACCTTTAACGTCTGCTGGTAGGTCTCCCGGGCGGCGTCCATTCGGCCCAAAGCGCGCTGGACCTGGCCGAGGTGATAGCAGCCCCAGCCGATCAGGTTGCGATGACCGGCGGCACGCCACTCCTCCATGCTGGCCGACAGCACGTCCTCGGCCGTCGCCAGTCGGCCATCCAGCCACTCGGCCACAGCCTGGTGCCCCTGGGTGATGAACCTGAGCATCGATTCGCCTTCACTGACCGCCGCTCGGGCTCGCGATACGAACCCGGCCGTTGCCTTCGCGTCGCCGCGGAGCTCAGCCTGGTACGCGCGAAAGATGGCGATCGTCGCGGGCACATTCACCAGCAGGCTGGCAGCCGGGCTGGCCGATGGCTCGAACGGCTCATCGAGGTCGATCGTTGACGCGCGCTCGGCGGCAGCCAGCGAACGGTCGACAGCGTCCGCCTGTCCGCTGGAGTCTGCTATCGCTGCCTGCGCCAACAAGAGCCGTGGGCGGGAGCGGATCAGGTCGTCTGGCAGGGCGGATAACCATCGCTGCACCGTCGTCCGCTCGCCCTGCAGGTAGTAGAGCGCATCGAAGTGCTGCTCGATCAGCCGAGCGGCCCAGACCGCGTCGCCAGCGGCGAGAACATGGCGTACGGCATCGTCGGGCAACCCGTGCTGCTGGTACCAGGCCGCCGCGTTTCGGTGCAGCACGGAGATGCGGTCGGGGCGCTCTTGCTGCAAGCGGGTGCGGAGCAGGTCAGCGAACAGTTGGTGGTAACGCCACCAGCCCCGGATCTCGTCCAGGGGCATCAGGAACAGTCCGGCTGCCTCGACTGCCTCCAACATTGCCTGGCCGTCGGCGCGACCAGTGACTGCATCGCACAGCGGACCGTTGAGCCGCTCCAGCACAGAGGTCTCAAGCAGGAATACGCGCACTCGCTCCGTTTGCCGTTCCAGTACCTCCTCGGTCAGGTAGTCCAGGACGTAGCGATGGCTGCCGCTGAACGTCGCCAGGAACGCGGCAACGTCTACGGCCCCACGAAGCGACAAGGCGGCCAGCTGCAGCCCGGCCGCCCAACCCTCGGTGCGAGCTTCAAGCACCGACAGCGCGGACGCAGACACGTCGAGCCCGGCCGCCTCGCTCAGCAGGGCCGCAGCCTCATTGGAAGAAAAGCGCAAGTCAGCCGCGCGCAGTTCGGCGAGCTGGCCGCGGGCACGTAGCCGCGCCAGCGCGAGTGGCGGATCGGCTCGACTGGCGATCACCAGATGCAATCCCGCCGGCAGATGATCAAGCAGAAACGTCACCGACTGATGCACCGGCGCAGAGTCGATCAGGTGGTAGTCGTCGAGAATCAGCACCACGTCGCCGGTCTCAGGCTGGGCGAGCTCGTTGATCAGCGCGGTCACTAGCCCGTCGAAGGACGGCGGCGCCGGCGGCCCGAGCAGTGGCATGAGTTGCTCGGCGATCCCGGGGCGTGCCCGATCCAACGCCGCGACAACATGGCGCCAAAACCGAGCCGGGTCATTGTCACCGGCGTCCAGGGACAGCCAGCCAGCCGGCGAATCCCCGCGTCGCACCCAGTCAGCCAGCACTGTGGTCTTGCCGAACCCAGCCGGCGCGCATACCAATACCAGCTGCTGCGCAAGTGTCTCGTCCAGTCGGTCCAGCAGCCGTCGGCGCGGCACGAATTCCCGCTGGGGGTGGGGCAAGAACAATTTGGTCGCGAGAAGCAGATCTCGCTCGGACGCGGCATTGTCGGCCAAGCTCGTCGCGGGTCCCTTGGCCATCGCCGTCCTGCCGCTCAGCGCGTCCTACATCTCTCGTCTGAGGAGCCTACGACCTGTCCGGACGTCTCGCTGAGGCCCGAATCGGCACCGAGCGGCGTCGCCAGCCTGGAGCATTGACCGATCGGCAAGGTGGCGGATGCCGGTGCGCGGTGCCGCTATTCACCTGAGCGGACTAGCCTGCGTCTGTGCTGGAGAACGCGCGAAAGTACATCGACAAGCTACAGATCGACGGCTACTCGATCGGGGAAGACCATGACGACGACCCCGAACTCATCGACCCGACCGGGCGCGCAGTCGACACCTGGCGGGAGAACTATCCGTACGACGAGCGTATGGACCGCAACGAGTACGACGAAGAGAAGTACCTACTCCAGGTCGAGTTGCTCAAGCTGCAGAACCACATCTTCGAGTCCGGCGAGAAGCACGTCATCGTCTTCGAAGGCCGGGACGCAGCCGGAAAGGGCGGCACGATCAAACGCTTCATGGAGCACCTCAATCCGCGCTACGCGCGTGTAGTCGCCCTGACCAAGCCCTCGGACCGGGAACAGCGCGAGTGGTATTTCCAGCGCTACGTCAGCCACCTCCCGACCGGGGGGGAGATCGCACTGTTCGACCGCAGTTGGTACAACCGCGCTGTGGTGGAGCGGGTCATGGGGTTCGCGACGGACGAGCAGTACGAACAGTTCATGAATCAAGTGCCGCTGTTCGAGGCAATGTTGGTCGAAAGCGGTATCCGCCTGACCAAGTTCTGGTTCTCGGTCACTCAGTCCGAGCAGCGGACCCGGTTCATCATCCGCCAAGTCGACCCGGTGCGGCAGTGGAAACTCTCGCCGATCGACCTCTTGTCACTTGATAAGTGGGACGACTACACCGAGGCCAAGGAAGAGGTCTTCCGCCGCACCGACATCGACGTCGCACCATGGGCGACCGTGAAGTCGAACGACAAGAAGCGGGCGCGACTGAATGCGATGCGCTATGTCCTTTCACGGTTCGACTACGACGACAAGAACCCTGAGATTGTCCGCAGGCCGGATCCACTGATCGTGCAGCGCGGCATCGACGCCGTCGGCGACTGACCCCCGTGAGCGCGTTGAACGGTATGCATATTCCGCGGGTCTAGCCACGGTATATGCATACCGTCGCTAGCGCCCGCGGCCAGCTCCCCCCAAGCAGCCAGCGTCGGGACTAGGCCGGCTTCTTGCCGAGAAGGTCGTATGCCGCAACCCAAAGCGTGTATGGATTGGCCCGGTCCCCGTGGATCGACATCATTCGGTCGATCAGCTCGAGGGGGGCGGAGCTTCGATCCAACGCAGCTTCGAAATCGGCGATGTATTGGCGACTGTCATCGATCTGGCGCTGCGCATCATCGTCTGTCGCTTGCGGGTGTCGGTGCCCAGCGATGATCTTGTCTGGGCCGAGCTGTGCCACCGTGTCGAGCGCGCGTTTCCAGCTGGACCGTGACTCCGGTGTGGATCCCCTTAGCCACATGTGGGTCTGGTTGTAAACCACGTCGCCGGACACGACCAGCCCGAGGGCAGGGACGTGAAGCACGGTGGACAGATCTGAGTCTGTAGTTCCGACCGGGACGACCGTAGCCGCCACCTCGCCAGTGGAGATGCGCGGGCCGGGCAGTGGCGCCGGCACCACGGGCCGGTCAGGCAGTTGGCCGGGAAAGTATGCGCTCCACACCTTGAGGTACCCCGGTGACACTTGTGTCTCCATTGCGCCGATGGACTCGGCTAGCGCGACCGGCTTGGCATTCGGACAGGCCTCAAGTACCGCGGGCAGGCCCAGTAGATGATCCGCGTGCGGGTGGGTGATGTAGACGTATTCGAGTTCGCGGTCGTGGGACCGAATCCACGTCGCGAGAGCGGCGGCCTCCGTCGTCGTGATGAGGCAGTCGACAAGCAACGCGCCGCCGTCATCACCCCAGATCAGGGTTGACGTGGAGGGTGGCCACGTCGCCTGGCCGACTGCCTCCTCGAACCCCGGGATCTGATTCGGGATTGGCTTCGGGTCGACGGAGAACACGTCGTAGTTCAGGCTCACCTATTACCTCCCGAACCGCATCCGATGCGCGCTGGCTTATTCGGTCCGCGCAATGAATCGCTTGAGCTTGCCCGTGGCGGCGTGACGCGGGATCTGAGTAACAACACTTACGTTGATGTCGGGATTCGATAACCCAAACCGTCGCAGCGACGAGACCAGCGCTGTAGCTACCGCAGACAGATCGGGTGATCCGATGACGAGCACATCGGCCCCGGCCGCGGTCTGATGGACCTGGTATTCCGAGATCAGCGGGTCGGTGCCCAGCACATACCGAAACGCACTCGCCGGGACCATTCGGTCGCCGTAGCGGAAGTCGTCGTCACGCCGTCCAGCGATGTCGGCAACGCGCAGCATCGAACTGCCGCATTCGCAGCGTCCGGGCAGCAGCGTGACCTCGTCGCCGAGGTCATAACGAATGAACGGGAAAGTTCGGCCGGCAAGCCCGGTCGCGAGTGTTCGTGCGGCCGGCTCATCCGCGCCGACCGGCCGCCCGGCCGTATCGACCCGCTCGAGGATCACCTCGTCCTCGCAGATGTGCAGGCCATCGCCCTGGCCGCAGCCGACGGCCTGCACTCCGATTTCGGTTGAGCCCCAGAGGTTGTGGACGGGTGCGCCCCAGGCGATGCCGATCGCGTCGCGGTCCTCCTCGCTGAGCGGTTCGGAGTTGGTGCTCACCCGAATCGGCCGGATGCCGAGTTCACCCGCGATCGCGGCGCGAGCAAGACGTCCGATCACCGATGCATAACCCACGAGATGGGTCGGCTGTGCGTCCGTCACTGCCTGCAACACCTGGTCGAACGGCGCTGCCGCCGGGATCACGATGGTGCCCATCAACGGCCCGGTCGCGACATCAAACAACGGCGTGCTGGCGTGTGGCGGCTCGCCGGCCTCAAGCACGGCCAGTCGGGCCCGGCCGAGGCCTGATTCGGACGCCCGGTCGGCTCGCACCTGCCACCGCCAGGCGAGACAGGCAAGCGTTACGAACTGCTCCCAATCCCATACGTACACGCCGCGCACACCACTGGAGCCCCCCGAGCTGAACACCTGGAGTCCCGAGGGCGTGTAGGAGAACCACCGCTGCCGGGCCAGCACTCGCTCGGCGCCGGCGCGGTCAATATCGGGGATCGTGATAATCGCGTCCCAGTCCTGCTGCGCGTCCAGTTTGGCCATCGGCGGCAGCCGGGCGAGGTCCTCGATCGTCGCCGTCGAAGGGTCAATGTCGGCCATTCGGGCCGCGTGGAACGGCGAACGCTCGCGCGCGAACCCTAACAACGATCGGAGTCTCGCCGTCTGATAATCCTCGATTCGTTGGTGCGGCCAATCAAGTCGCGCCACGTGATCCTCGAGCGAGGCCCGCACCGCACTCAAGTGGGCTGCGCGCAGGCGCTCGTAGGCCGCCTTCGAGTCCTCATGGGGCACCCGCACAGTGTGCCGCCTGCCACGTGCGCCGTAAAGGATCATCAACGGCTTTGTGGGACATCAGATTTGCCGCGGCTAGTGGCACGCTTACTACCGTCTCCTGCGCTCGACCGGTTTAGCGGCGATGTGCGGGACGAGACCAAGCAGCGGTAACGAGCGGTGGAGAGATCGCGGTGGAGTGGGACCAAGCGTCGTACGCATTCGACAACGCGTTGGCCGTGCAGCGGGCGCGGCTTCGGGCGTTGGAGGCGACGCTGGACGCGGGCACGTTTCGGCATCTCAACGCGATCGGAGTCGGGCCGCGTTGGCGATGCCTCGAGGTGGGCACGGGCGGGGGGAGCGTCGCGGCCTGGCTGGCCGAACGGGTCGGGCCTGACGGTGAAGTGCTGGCCACGGATCTGGACGTAACCGTCGCTCGGGAACGGGTGCATCCGGCATTGACCTTCCAAGTGCATGATCTGCGCACTGATCCGCTGCCGGAGGGACACTTCGACCTGGTCCATGCGCGCCTGCTGGTCGCTTGGCTGTCCGAGCGGCAGCACGTGCTGCAGCGGTTGGTGCGGTCGCTTGCGCCGGGCGGCTGGCTGCTAGTGGAGGAGCTGGATTTCGTATCGGTCGTTGCCGCCGAGAATGGCGACTCCGCTGACCTGGACGTGTTTGTGCGGGTCTTGGATGCGCACCTAGCCGTCTTGCAGGATCGGCACGGCTTTGACCCGTGCTATGGGCGCCGGCTCACTGCCGATCTTGAGGCAGCCGGATGCGAGGTGATCGACTGCGAGGGTCGCGCCGCGGTTTGGCGCGGCGGCGGCGACGGGATGCGGCTATGGCGTCTCACGTTTCTGCAACTCCGCGCGGCAATGATCGCGGCCGGCCTGCCGGCTGTCGACATCGACCGCGCCATCGAGCTCTGTGACGACCCCACCGTCTCCTTCGTTGCTCCGCTCGCCATGGCCGCCCGGGGACGACGCGCCGCACCCTGAGCCGGGATCTGCTCGCTCGCCGCTATCGGACACTGGGTTGCTCGTCACGAAGTGGCCTGGCTGGCGGAGCCATTCGTTCACGCGGCGGGGTCGACAGAGGCGCTACGCTACTACTGAAACAGTCGTGTCAGTAGTTCGGAAGTAGGTCCATGATGGGCGACACGGTGATCAGGCCGCTGGGGGAGCCGGGCGATCTGGGCTGGGTGGTGATGGCCCACGGCGAGGTGTATGCCGCGGAGTTTGGCTGGAATTCCGGGTTCGAGGCACTGGTCGCGCGCATCGTGGCTGACTACGCGGCTGGGCACGATCCCGCTCGGGAAGCGGCGTGGATCGCTACGGTGGATGGTCGCCGCGTCGGTTGTGTCTTCCTCGTAGCGCGAGATGACGACACGGCCCAGCTGCGGATCTTGTTGGTTCATCCAGATGGCCGCGGCCGGGGCCTCGGCGCCCGACTTGTCGAGCAGTGCATTCTGTTCGCGCGTCGGGTCGGATATCGGCGGATGGTGCTGTGGACCAATGATCCGCTGACGGCGGCCCGCAGGATCTACTTGGCTGCTGGCTTTCGGTTGATCGACCAGGAACGGCACCACAGCTTCGGTGTGGATCTGGTCGGTCAGAACTACGAGCTGAATCTCCGCCAGTCCGCAGGGAATGGGATATCCGCGCGGGCCGGCGCAGGTGAGCGGTCAGTTGACGCTGGGAGTCGGGGATGACGGCTGTGCGGCAGGACTCCGCCCGGAAGCGGCAATTGCTGGATGCTGCCTACGACTATGTCATCGAGCATGGGCTGACTGAGCTGTCGTTGCGGCCGCTGGCCGAGGCGATCGGATCGAGCCCGCGGGTGTTGCTGTTCTTGTTCGGCAGCAAGGACGGCCTGGTACAGGCTTTGCTGGATCTCGCTCGCGCGGATGAACTTGCCCTACTGGCCGATGTGGAAACCAAGGGCGGATTAACCGAGGTGGGCCGGCGGGTGTGGCACTGGCTCGCCCACCCGGATCACCGGCGGCTGCTGACGTTGTGGGCGGAGGGATACGCGCGCTCGCTGGTGAATCCGGCTGGGCCGTGGGCTGACTTCGCGCGGCGGACCGTACAGGACTGGCTGGATATTCTCGCCGCCGCGCAACCCGCACGACGTCGTCGCACTGCTCGGGGAGCGGCCGAGCGCACCCTCCTGCTTGCAGTGCTACGCGGCGCGCTGTTGGACCTGCTCGCCACCGGTGACATAGAGCGCACCACCGCCGCAGTCAACGCGCACTTGAGCCTTAGCTGTGACGTGCGAGCTTCGTGAGGCCAGTCGGCGACGTCATTCCTGGGCGAGCATGGCTTGGGCGGCGCGTTCGAGGTCCAGATAGCTGTGGCGAGATGATCTTTGAATTGCTGCCAGGGAGCGACGATAAGTCCAAGATCACGACTGAGGACCTCGTACCTGGAGAGACCAGCTTGGGGACGTAGAGCTTGGTCTCGAGAAGTACGCCGGTCATGACCATCTCGATGGTAGATGCCCTATAAGAACCCTTCCGCGGCGGCGGAATCCATCAGCCGCTCGACGCGGGTATCGGCTGCTAGCGTGCTTGCGTGGCCGTGGACGATGATCTCCAGGCGACTGAGGTGTGGGCCGGATCAATCGGCATACCGAGGATTCCGGCCTCGGCCGGTGCATTGGTCTGGGACCGCAAAGGAAGGCTGCTGATCCTCAAGCCAACCTACAAGGGCGGATGGACAATACCGGGCGGCATTATCGAGGCGAACGGCGAGACGCCGTGGGAAGCGTGTCGGCGAGAGACGCGCGAGGAGTGCGGCCTCGAAGTGCAGCACGGTCGCTTGGTGTCCGTCGATTTTCTGCGTCCGCGTCCGGGCCGGCCGGGAGGAATGCGATTTCTGTTCAGCTGCGGCACCTTCCGCGACTCCGCGCTCGCCGGCATCGTTCTGCAGGAAGAGGAGATCTCGACCTACCAGTTAGCCACGGTTGACAAAGCATTGCGACGGCTGAGCGGGCCGGTGCGGCGCCGCGTCGCCGCGGCCGTCAAGAAATCCGGCAAGCTTCAGTACCTCGAGGACGGGCGTCCGGTTCGCTGACTGCGAATGGCCGATAACGAACCGATTACCTCGCTGTCAAACTCCGCAACGGCGTGCCACCATGTGCCCCGGTGATGAGAATGGACGAACCGCTCGACGAGGCGTCAGCGAAGACACCGCAGACCCCGGCCGAGGAGCCACACACCAGCCCGCCCGTGGTGTTGGGCGAACACGCTGCCGATCCGCCCGAAGCCGGTCAGCCGGCGCGAGGCGTCAATGCTGGGTCGGTCGTCACGGCCGCTCCACCCGACGGAACCGGCGTAATTGCCCCGGAAGCTCCGCCCGTCGACGCAGCCGCGGTTGCCACTGCGGCCCCGGCCGTCAAGGCAGGGGCGGCGTCGGTCGTCGACGACGGTGTGGTCGCCTCGGAGGCGGAAGCGCCCACGCCGTCCCTGGAGGCCGAAAAACACCGCAAGCTGCTCTACGTCACCCTCCCCGGCTGCTGGGGAGCGGTCATTCTCTCGTGCCTGTCGTTCACGCCGTCGCTGCTGCCGCGCACCGGCATCACGCAGGGTGCCATCTGGGGAATTACCGCGGCCATCGGTTACGGACTCGGCGTACTCGCTGCGTGGATCTGGCGAGCGTTCGCCGATCGAGATGCGCGGCAACCACGACGCCGGTCCTGGCTCATCTTTTTCGTCGCCGGGGCGGTGTTGCTGATTGCTTGTTTCGGGCTTGGGCAGTACTGGCAGCATCAGCTACGCCAACTGATGGGTGTCACGGAGTACAACGTGGCGCTCGTCGTGGCGTCACCGGTAATCGCCGCGTTGGTCTTCTGCCTTATTCTGATGATCGGCCGGGCCGTTCGGGGCGTGTACCGGTGGGTTGTGGAGCAACTCCATCGTTGGATCGGTCCCCGCGCCGCCACCGCTCTGGGCTGGATTGCCGTGGCCGGCGTCGCCTATCTGATTGTCAGCGGTCTGCTGCTCAACGGGCTGGTCAACCTTGCTAACGAGACGTTCTCGGTCCGCAACGGGATAACACCCGAGGGGGTCGAACAGCCCACCACCGACCTGCGCTCGGGCGGACCGGGCTCGCTCGTGGCGTGGGATTCGCTCGGCCGGGAAGGCCGCAAGTTCACGGGTACCGGACCGTCAGCGGCTGAGATCGAGAAACTCAGCAACAAGCCGGCTAAAGAACCAATCCGAGCCTATGCCGGACTGGAGTCGTCGAGCGACACGGAGTCGCGAGCCGCCCTCGCTGTGGACGATCTCGATCACGCGGGCGGCTTCCAGCGAAAAAACCTGCTTGTAGTGACGACCACTGGCAGTGGCTGGGTCGATCCGGCGTCGGTGGATACCTTCGAGTACCTGAGCGGCGGTGACTCGGCGATCGTCGCGATCCAGTATTCCTATCTGCCGTCGTGGATCTCCTACTTGGTCGACCAGCGCAAAGCCCGCGAGGCGGGCCGTGACTTGTTCGATGCCGTGTACGACCAGTGGTCCAAGTTGCCTCAGACAGCCCGTCCGAGGCTATTCGTGGGCGGGGAAAGCCTCGGATCGTTCGGCGGTGAGACGGCATTCAGTGGCGAATACGACCTGCGCAACCGCACCGATGGAACGCTGTTCTCGGGTCCACCCAACTTCAACGCGTTATTCCGGGAGTTCAGTGACCACCGCGACGCCGGTAGCCCGGAGATCCAGCCCGTTTATAAAGACGGGCGGACTGTGCGGTTCACGAACGATCCGAGTGCCGGATATCCGCCGGCCGGCCGGCCTTGGGACGGCAGCCGAGTTCTTTACCTGATGCACCCGTCCGACCCGATCGTGTGGTGGGGTCCGAGTCTAATTTTCCAGAAGCCGGACTGGACCAGCGAGCCTCCCGGCGAGGATGTGCTGGGCTCAGTGGTTTGGATCCCGTTCGTGACCTTCTGGCAGATCACCGCTGATCTCCCGTTCGCCACCGGAGTCCCGGGCGGTCACGGGCACAAATACACGTCTGAGTATGTCGACGCGTGGTACACGGTGATGCAGCCGTCGGGGATCACGGACAAGGAGCTGACCAGCCTCAGAAACATCATCAGCACCGATACGTGAGTGCACTACGCGTGCGCATGAAAGACCATCCTGCCGCTGCGCGGGCGACGCAGCCGCCGGGTCACTCGCTGCCGCAGTGAACCGCGGTCGTCGGTGCTGTCGATGCCCCACTCCTTGCTAACGGTCCACGGCGGGAACGCGGTGATCTGGGAGAATCCGGCATCGTTCAGCATCGCCTGCACCGCGAGCGGATTGGGGCCGAAGTGATTGCTGGCATCGCCGTTCAGCGAGGCGCCGGCGTAGTAAGCGGCGGCCGGGATCGGTATCTCGAGCAGATCCACCGCGGTCTCCACGACGGCGAGGCCGGTCGTGACCGAGCGCACCCGTCGCAGGTAACCCACTGGGTCCGGGGCGTGGTACAGCACGCCGAGGAACAGCACGACGTCGAACGTCGCGCCGAGCGTGTCCGGGCTGATTTCCTCCACCGGGATGTCGCGCATCTGCACCTGGCTGCCCAGCGTCCGCTTGGCCAACTCGAAGTTGCCGCGGGCGTCGCTGCCCGGCCAGTTCCACACCCAGTGGTCGCTGGCTACCACTCGGGCGGCGCCGCGCCGCTCGGCCTCGAACGAGAAGAACCCGTCGTAGGCCCCGACGTCCAAGACACTGCGGCCGGCCAGGTCGGGCAGGTGGAGGTGCTCCCACTCCGCGGCTGTGTCCTTATGACCCGGCGTGCGGACGCCGTTCCCCAAGTCGATGGTGTGAAACCAGGTGCGTTCCGCCACCGCCCGGCGCAGCTCGGCCGCACCCGACTCCACGTTCGGGTCCACAGTCATCGGCAGCATCCTGACCAATCACGCCCAGCTTCAGAAACCGGCCGAACCTAACACGCTCGGTCGATCCGCCGGACGCGTCACCTCCAGTATCAAATGATCGACGGACTTCACAAGTGACCGCCTAGTGCTGGCCGGCTCGAACCCGACATCCACAACAAGTGTTTCTCCTACTATTGTTGGGAAAGCTCCCGCTCCGGGAGCAGACCTACCGAACCCGACGATTGGCGAAGAGTTTGGTTGGCCGACGTTTGAAGCCGGGGATTGCTGTGGACGATCGGTATGACTTTGTGCTTGTTGGGGCCGGGTCTGCCGGCTGCGTGTTGGCCAACCGGCTCAGCGAAAATCCGAAGGTCCGGGTCCTGCTGTGCGAGGCGGGGCCGCCGGACCGCGCTCGTCAGATTCATATCCCGGCGGCGTTGACCACGCTGTTTCGCAGCGACGTCGATTGGGCGTATTTCACCGAGCCACAGGAACAGCTCGCCGATCGCCGGGTGTTCTGGCCACGCGGCAAGACGCTGGGTGGTTCGTCGTCGATCAACGCGATGGTGTGGGCACGGGGCATGCGGGCTGATTATGACGAGTGGGCAGCGCTGGCCGGCCCGGACTGGGCCTACGATGCTGTGCTCCCGTACTTCCGCCGAGCTGAGGACACTCGAGGCCGACGATCCGCGCACACCGGTCGCGGCGGACCTATCACCGTGAGCGGGCAACGCAGCCCGCGTTCGCTCACCGAGGCGTACCTAGCCGCGGCGGAACAGGCCGGTCTATCCCGCAACGTTGTACCTAACGCCGACGATCAGGACGGCGTGATGCCGACCATGGTCACTCAGCGACGTGGTCGGCGGTGGAGCGCGGCCGACGGCTATTTGCGCCCGGCCCGCCGCCGGGACAACCTCGCGGTACTGTGCGGCGCAACCGTGTCGCGAGTCGTCATCGAGCACGCCCGAGCAGTCGGTGTGGAATACCTGACTGATGGACACCGAACCGTGGTCCGAGCCGAGCGTGAGGTGATACTGGCGGGCGGCGCGATCAACTCGCCGCAGCTGCTGATGCTGTCCGGCATCGGGCCGGTCGCTCAGCTACGCGGACACGGCCTGCCGCTGGTGTACGACGCGGCGGACGTTGGTCGAAATCTGCGCGACCATGTGGTCGCTGGGTTCATCGTGGACGCACCGGGCGGGGGCACGCTCGATGAGGCAGGCTCGATCCGCCAGCTCGCGGCATATCTTCTGCTCCGTCGCGGGATGCTGACATCCAATGTGATGGAGGCATGCGGTTTCATTCGTAGCCGGCCCTCTCTGGCCGCGCCGGACCTCGAGTTGCTGTTCGCCCCGGCGGGCATGGTGGGAGAAGGCTTGAGACCACCTCGGCCGCACGCGGTCACCCTCGGCGCGATCCTGCTACGGCCCCGCAGCACCGGCTGCATTACCCTCCGCTCGGCCAACCACGCTGATCCGCCGATCATTGATCCGGGTTACCTCCGCGACCCTGATGGCGCTGACTATGCCGCACTAGCCGAAGGGCTCCGGATGTGTATGCGGATCGCTGAGCAACCGGCACTCGCCGGGCTGCTCGGGGATATCGTTCAGCCGACCGGTGATGATGGTCCCGATCCCGTCGACAGCGCTATCCGCCACTACGCGCAGACCCTCTACCACCCCGTCGGAACCTGCCGTATGGGCAGCGACGCCGACTCGGTGGTCGACCCGCACCTGCGGGTGCGTGGCGTGCAGGCGCTGCGGGTGGTCGACGCATCGGTTATGCCGCAGATCATCCGCGGACATACTCACGCCCCGACCGTCATGCTCGCCGAGCGCGCGGCCGATCTGCTTCGCCGGGAACACCGGCTGGGCGTCTGACGACACACTCGGAGCGGAGCGACCCGATCGTCAGTCTGGGAGCCGCCAGAACGGACTTGCTAGCCCGACATTGTCGAGGAGACGTCGTCTGACACTGGCCGGCTGCGGCATCCAGTCCTGGTCGAGTCGGTCTCGGTACCAGGGTTGTGCGAGTTGCCACAGGGTCAGCAGTGGCACCGACTCCGCGTGGGTGGGCAGCTCGGTGCGACGGCAGTAGACACGAATTGCACTGCAGGTGGCGACGACGTCATCCCACCATTGCCGCGCCGGGCGCGGAATGAGTACCACGGCGTCCAGCGTCGGTGGTGTCGCCGGTCCGGCGAGATAAACGAGCTTGCGGCCACAGCCGGCGCAGCAGGTCGTGATCTCCATCTGTCGATCGAGCGCTGCGGTAATCCCGAACGAGTCCCATGCACAGCCACCCCACCAGAACTGATCGTCGGCTCGAACGACGAATCCCATCGGGGCAGCCGAGAAAGGGTGCGCCATTCGGATCGCATCGCCGGCCGGTGTCAGCACGAGGGCATGACGATCGTGGAGCTCGCGCAACGCATCCAGCACGTGGGCCGGATCGAGCTCGAGTTCGCCGGCTAGTTCGGCCGGCGACGCTGCACGCCCTTGTTGAGCGAAGGTCTGGTATACGAGGCGACGAACGGATTGAGCTGCAGGGGAAGCCCAGTCAGTCATGTTGCCCCTTAGTGAGCCACGAACCAGGCGATGAGGAGGGCGAGGCCGTTGGTCCCGATATGCGCCAGGATAGGTGCGATGAGGCTTCGCGATCGCAACCTCAGCCACGAAAACACAAGACCGGCGATGAAGGTGGCAACGACGGTTCCGGTCACCAGCAGTAGTTGGCCGGCAAAGGTGTTGGAGGCACCACTGACCGCGCGGTTATCGGACATCGTGTGCAAGGTCGGAACGATATGCCACAGACCGAACAGCGCCGAACTGATCAGGCTGGCGCGCCACGGGCCCCAAAGTCGCACTCCTGAGCCCAAGAGGACGCCGCGAAACGCGAACTCCTCGGGGATCGCGGTTAGCAGGACGATCGAGATTGTCAGTTCGTATATCAGACGGCCGCCGGAAATGTCGGCGCGCGAATCGTCCAGGAAGCCGTTAGTCCCGGGTAGTACCGCAATGGCCACCAGGACGAGCAGGACGAGCCCGAATGCGCCGACGCCATAACGCACGCCGTCACGTGCGTCCTCGCGCGCGAGGCCGAGGTCAGCAGCGGTTGCTCCGGCGCGCCACGCAATCAGCATCAGTGCTGCCGTGAGCAGACCGGCGGATATGACGGTTGGGCCCAAGAGTCCGAATGCCCGTGCGATGCTGACCGCGGCGAGAAGAATGGTCGCTTGCCCGAAGCAGCGAGCGGCGTTCACGGGCTCTCCGCCGGTTCGGCTCGCGCCCAGGGGCACGCGCCACTAGGGCGTGCCCTAATCAACCCGGGCCAACGCATCAGAGCAGTATCGTTGATGCTCCTCGGAACTCGAGTGTCTCGACTGGCGCCCGCCCGGAGACGTACCAACTCAGCACATTGGCGGCCACGCATCGGAGGCGGCCGGCGCCGGAGTCGGGCACGCTGGTAGGTGGTGGCCCAAACAGACAGACCGGGTAGGGACATGCCGCGTGACGAGGGCGCTGGCACGGCCTCACTAGCCCATGACCACAGCCCCGAGGCCGTGACCATGTTCCGACCGGGCTGGCGGGCGTCGGCGGCGCTGGTCCGGGGGGCGTTCCGCACCCTGGTCAGTGGGCAGGCGCTGGGCCAGCTCGGCGATGGTCTGACCCAGATCGCCTTTGCGCAGTTGGTCGTTTTCGACATCGGACGCGGCGCGTCGCCTGGTCGAATCGCGGGAATCCTGGCCGTCACCTTGCTGCCGTTCAGCCTCGTCGGTCCCCTGGGTGGAGTTCTCATCGACCGCTGGGATCGGCGGCGCACATTGATCATCGCCTCGTTCTGTCGTGCCTCGCTCGCCGTTGTCGCGATCGCGGCGGCAGCATTGCGCTCGGAGCTGCTCGCCTACGCCGGCGTCGTTCTCCTGCTCTCGTCGTCACGGTTCGTGCTCGACGCGAAAGGTGCGGTGCTGCCGCGCACAGTGGCGGCCCGCGATCTCGTCCGCGCAAACGCGATCTCCGGGCTGGTCGGCATGACGGCCGCGTTCATCGGCGCTGTCGGCGGAGCGATGTTCGTGTCCTGGTCCGTGATGGCCGGCTTCCTCCTCGGCGCTGGTGCCTACCTCGTGGCAAGCGTCTGCTTCGCCCGGCTGCCGGCGGTCGGCGGCGGGACCAGGACCGACACCGTGGCAGCCGTCGTGGTCCAGCTGGCCCGCGAACTGCGGACGGGTGCGGCTGTCATCATGCGGACACCCGACCTGCGCCGCCCGCTGGCCGCGGTTTCCCTGCACCGCCTGCTGCTCGGTGCCGGATTCGTATTGCTGGTGCTGGTTGCCGACCACCGCTATCACCTCCAGGCGTCCGGATACGGCCTGGCGATTGCCGTCACTGGCGTGGCTGCGGTGGTCGGGACAGCGAGCGCGCCCTGGGTGTCCGGCCGGTGGCCACCGCGGGTACTGCTGCCACTGGCGTTCTTGCCCCCGGCCGCCGCCGTGGCTGTGGTCGGGTACGCGCCGTCATTGGCGAGTCTGGTGTGCGCGGTCGCCGTCGCCGCCGTGTCGTTCCAGTCGCTGAAGGTCATCGCCGACGCGCTCGTCGGGAGGAACTCACCGGACGAGGTCCGTGGGCGGGTGTTCGCGATCTACGACGTGCTTTACAACGTGGCGTTCGTGCTTGCCGGCCTGTTGATGATCCCGTTCTGGCAGCTAGGACGGGAGCAGGCGCTGGCGTGGTGGCTTGCCGTCGGATTCTTCGTTGGATGGCTGGTGATTGCCCGAGTGACGCGGGCTTGGCCGTTCCGGCCCGAGCGTGGCCACCCGCACGGCCGGCCGGGCAAGCGGTTGCGGCTGCACCGTGGCGGGCCACCACCCCGGCCCGGAAGGTGGAGAATGCGTGGTGCAGCGTTCTTGTGCGGCGCGGTCGTCGTAATCGTCTTCCCGCGCCCGACGCTGTGGTGGGCAGCGTGGTTCATGCTCACTCCCTGGCTGATCGTGATCCGGCGCGCACCGAGTGCGCGCGAGGCTGCAGTGCGCGGCTGGTGGGCTGCGGTGGGATTTCTGGTCGCGGTCCACTACTGGCTGCTGCCCAGCACCACGGTCTTCCTGCCGGTCATCGCGGTGCTGCTCGGCCTGCTATGGCTGCCCTGGGCCGCACTGTCCTGGCGGCTGCTCTCCGGCGAGCTGACAGCGCGCCGCCTCGCAGCCGCGCTCGTGGTCATCCCGGCGGGGTGGGTTCTGATCGAAGCGGCCCGCTCCTGGTCAGCCCTGGGCGGGCCCTGGGGACTACTCGGCGCTAGTCAGTGGCGGGCGCCGCCACTGCTGGCTTCGGCAGCACTCGGTGGCGTATGGCTGGTCAGCTTTCTTATTGTCGCCGCGAACGTGGGGGTCGCCGGGCTGGTTGAGGCACCGAAGTGGCGGACGAAGGTGGCAGCAGCGATGATCGTCGCTGCGGTGGTGGCCGTCGGCCCGATCTGGTTCGCGCTAGAGGCCCCGCCGCGCGGTGCGGCAACTTTGCCTGTCGCCATAGTCCAGGCCGGCGTGGTGCCCAACTCCGCTCAACGGCTCAGCGACGAAGTCGCGGCAACCGACCGGCTCGCGCCTGGCCGGTTCGGCTTGGTCGTGTGGGGAGAAAGCAGCGTCGGCTTCGATCTGTTCACTCGTCCCGATCTGCAGCGTGACCTCGAGGCCGTCGCTGGGCGGGTGGGCGCCAACCTACTGGTCAACGTCGACGCAGCCACGCCGAGCGGCGCGATCCGCAAGACCGCGACCCTCCTGGATGACCACGCCGTTCTTGGCAGCTATCAGAAGATGCGGCTCGTGCCATTCGGCGAATACATCCCGATGCGGCCGCTACTTGGTTGGCTCGACTCGTTCACGAAAGCGGCTGCCGTCAACCGGGACCGGGGTAAGCAGATCGTGGTCATGCGCGACATCAATCTCAGCTTCGCGCCGCTCATCTGTTTCGAGTCCGCATTTCCTGACATGAGTCGCACCGCTGTTAACCGCGGCGCGCAGCTGCTCGTCTTCCAATCAGCGACGACCACGTTCCAAGGCAGCTGGGCGCCGGACCAGCACGCCAGCCTTGCCGCGGTACGCGCGGCCGAAACCGGGCGGCCCGCCTTGCAGGCGACCCTGTCCGGAACGACCGCCGCGTTCGACGCGCAGGGCCGGCGCTTGCTGTGGCATCCGGGTTCCACGGGCACCGTTATCGTCGATGTACCTATCGCCACGGCGAACACCCCGTTCGATCGCTTCGGGGATTGGGTGCCTGCGACGTGCATTGTCGCTGTCGCCCTCGCCGTGCTCGTCATTTCGCTCGCCGACGCGCGGCCGGCCGGCCGCGCCGACCTGGGCCAGGACGTGGAGTCGTTTCCGGAGCACGCACCTCTCGGCCGGGACCAGGGTTGAAACCGGCGGGGACGACGGTAAGGCCTCGGTGATCTATTCCCGGACTGCCCGATGCGTTTCGGCTGGTGTCGGGGTCGTAGCTGAGGGTCGGTAGACTTGTCGGGACCGTTGGCTTGAGGAGGAAGACGACCTAGCGCGGTCCGCAGCCCCCTATACCAGCGCGGCGGTCCACCTGGATGATGGCTATTCGTTTAGTGTTGATCATGACCGTCGTGACAGTCCTTGCGCTGTCGGCATCGTCAAGGGCTGACATTCGTCCGAGCTCCTTCTCAGAGAAGGGTTGCCCGTGAGGCAATACGCCGTCAGCTGGATTTCGATCATTCGGGCAACGAACGTTACCCAGGCAAAGAAAATCACCGATCACATGAACGAAGTCGCTGGAAAAGGCTGGCGAATGGTCGGACAGCAAATGCGCGAAGCTGATCTCGGGTCCAAGGGTCCCCGGGAAACCGAGCTCTACTTCTTCTGGGAGCGGGAATTCGATGACAATGGCCTATATCAGCAGCAGGGCAATTGGTAGCTGAGTCGCACGCGGATCGGTCACGCCCCTGCGTCCAGGACTGTGCCGAAACGATCAGCGTTTCCCTATGCAGTCTGGATTGAATACTCGATGCCGAGACGCGGGATTCCTGACGAGCGCGGCCTGGGCCCGCGGGGGCCGCAGAGTCAACCCGCCATTGCAGTTCGGGCAGCGGTGCCCGGCGAACCGATCTCGGCAGTCGGTGCACCACGTGCACTCGAACGAACAGATCCACACGTCCAGTGCGTCAGGCGCCAGGTCTCGATCACAGCACTCGCAGTTGGGTCGGATCTCCAGCATCGGCGTCTCCGTTCAGTTGCGCGGGCCGCACAAGATGCCCGCTTTGTACATCGTGCCCGCGCCGAGCGGACAGACGGCAAGATTTAGCCCATGACTGAACTGACTGGCGTCGATTCCGCATTCGGATATGGCGACTCGATCCTCGTCGGCTCCCTGGTACGTCTCCGCGGTGTGCGCGATGACGACCTGCCGACGCTGGCGAAGTGGGAGATGGATCCTGGGCGGATGGCCACGCTGTCGAACTGGGTAGTGCCGCCGTCTGAAGCTGGGGCGAAGGAGCGCATTGCCAAGTGGAGCGCCAACGAGAAGGACGACCTCGGCTTCGCCATCGAAACGCTCGAAGACCCGCCCGTGCTGGTCGGCAACCTCGGGTTGTGGGGGGCCCGGCCCAAGGACCGGTGCGCGACGATCGGCATCGCGCTCGGCCGTGACCATATCGGCCGCGGCTACGGTACGGACGCGATGCGGGTGATCGTCGACTACGGCTTCCGCGAGATGGGCCTGCACCGCATCCAGCTCGACGTGGCCCCGTTCAACCCGGCTGGCATGCGCGCGTACGAGAAGGCGGGATTCGTGGAGGAGGGCAGGCGCCGTCAATCCATCTGGCACGACGGGCGGTGGTACGACGAGGTCATGATGTCGATCCTCGAGCATGAGTGGGCCGCGCGCCAAACGTGAGTTGCCTCAACCGATGAGGCTCAGCAGCACGTGCCATGCGGGCTGCAGAAACCCGGCCCGTCCAGCCCAGGGCCGGTGATCTGCGGCCGGTTCGCCCCGCCACCGGGCGGATAGACCGTGTCGAACCATTGGGTGAAGAACCGGTCGAGCAGGACATGGCACGCCGCGCTCGGGTTCGGCAGGAAGGCCTGGTACTCGGCCTCGAGTTGCTTCTCGGTGATGCTGGAGTGGCGGTAGTCGCGCTGGATCTGCTGTAGCGCTGCGGTGAAGTTGTCCTTGCCAAGAATCTGGCGCAACGCGATGTAGGCCGTACCTGGCCGCGTGTAAGTGAAGCGGCCCGAGAACAGGGTGGCCGGCGTTGGGTCGGATGGGGCAGCGGCCCAGAGCCCGTTGTTGGCGTAATTGTCGTTGAACTGCTTGACCAAGCTCGCGTCGAACGCGGCGGCACCCGCCGGAGTGTCCAGGCCGCCTGCCTCGGTCGCTGCATTACGAGCGTCGAACAGGTATTCGCCGAAAGTGGCCAGGCCTTCCTTGAAGAAGGTCAGGTTGTAGTTGCCCTCGGTGACGCTGTCGCCCCACCACTGGTGCATGTTCTCGTGGTTAAACGTATCGAGGTCGATCTGACCACCCTCGAATGCGATCATGGTCTGCATCTCCTCCTCGAATGCGGCGTCGGGGATTCCGACGAGTATGCCGTTCGAGGTGAACGGGAACGGGCCATTGAACTGACGCTGGAAGTCGGTAATGTCCTGCTGCTGGTCCATGATCGCGAGGTTGGCCTGCTTCTGCGCTGGGTCGATGCCGCTGGCCTGCGCCTCGTAATAGCGGATGCCGTCGTCGGCGTCGCGGAAGGTCAGGTCATAGTTGCCGACGCTGTTCTCGACCAGGTAGCTCGCGATCGGTGCCGGCGAGTGCCAGTGGTACGTGGTCGATCCCTCGCGGAAGAGGGCGTCCGGGGCGTTGTGCTCGCTCGAGAGCAGCCGGCCGTTGGCGACCGCGGTGCGGCCCGCGGTGACGGTGTCGTAGAAGTCGTAGGTCGGCTTCGCGGTCGGATGGTTGTTCAACGGCATCCAGTCCTCGGTGCCGACCGGCTCAGTGGTGACGAAGCCGCCGTCGCCCGGAGGCTTGTTGCTGCGGAACCACCCCTCGGTCGAGCCGTCGCCGTCGGTGTGCACACCCGGCCGGCCGGTGTAGAAGACCGTGACTTGGACTTGCATGCCGTTCTTGATGTGCGCCGATGGCGTGATGACCAGCTTGTTCGCAGGACAGGGGTCGCCGTTTTGCGCGTTCACGTCTTTGCCGGTGACCTCGGGAGTGCAGGCCGGTGGCAGCGGGTTGTTGTCCTTGCCGCCGACCGGAACGACTTGGCCGGCCTGGTGCGCCCGGGGGTCGGGGTCGTCCTGCCCATTCGGGTCGCCCGGATAGGTCGGCTGGACAAATTTGTAGGAGGCGGGCACGCCGTCGACGAGAATGCGGTTGACCTCCATCTTCGGGCCGTCGTTGTTGTCCACGCTGGTGCGCTCGAAGTCGAGGCTGAAGTCGGTGAGGCACTGCGTCGCGCGCACCGTCAGCACGACGCGGTTGCCGGGCAGGAACTGGTTCGCCTTCGCGTCGTAGACCATGTGCACGTCGGTGTGCAGGCTGGTGTAGCCGCCGTTGCCGGTCTCCGGGTACACGTGGTCGCCGAAGTGCGAGAGCGTGTGCGCTCCGGATGAACAGTTCGACGGACCGTTCGGTCCGGGCGCAGCAGCGACGTTCGCCGGGGCAACTGCGAGGGCGGTGAGCGTCAAGCCTGATGCGGCTGCGACCCAAACGCGGCGACCATTCATGACCAACCTCCGTCGGTGTCTCCCCGAATCATCCCATTTCTAAGCCACCGTGTGGAGTTGTCACATTCAGCCGGTGTAAGCGCCTTCGGTGACCGAGCGTCACAAGGTGATTTTCGCTGCCACGGCGCCGAAAAGTCGCAGCTGAAGCACGCTCGACGCGGCTACTGTCTCGGTTGAAGTAGTTGACGGGTGAAGGAGAGTCACGCAATGAGCGAGCGAGCAACGCAGGCTAGCCGATGAACGTCCAGATCGATCGCGTGTCGGCGCGGACCAGCGCGGCGATCGACCTCGTCGAGGCGCACAGCGCGCGAAATTACGCGCCGCTGCCCGTCGTGATCGCCGAAGGCGAGGGCGCGTGGGTCCGCGATGTCGACGGGCGCCGCTACCTCGACCTACTCGCCGCGTACGGCGCGCTCAACTTTGGGCATCGCCACCCGCGACTCACAGCCATCGCGCATGCGCAGCTCGACCGCCTTACGGTGACCAGCCGGGCGTTCCATAACGATCAGCTCGGCCCGTTCTGCGCAGAGCTCGCCGCGCTCGCCGGTATGGATCTCGTGCTGCCGATGAATACCGGAGCCGAGGCCGTCGAAACCGCGATCAAGACAGCGCGCAAGTGGGGCTACCAGGTCAAGGGCATTCCCAACGATCAAGCGAAGATCGTGATCGCCGGCGGGAACTTCCACGGCCGGACCATCACGATCGTCAGCTTCTCGGAAGACCCATTAGCTATGACGGATTTCGGCCCGTTCACACCTGGGTTTGTTCGGGTTCCTTTCGGCGACGCCGACGCGGTGCGGGCGGTCATCGACGATCGGACCGCTGCCGTCCTTATCGAACCTATCCAGGGTGAGCGCGGCGTGATCATCCCGCCGGACGGATACTTGCAGTCCGTGCGCGACGCGTGCACGGAGGCGAACGTGCTGATGATCGCCGACGAGATTCAGTCGGGGCTCGGCCGCACCGGCTATACCTTTGCCTGCGATCACGAGGGCGTGCGTCCGGACATCTACGTTCTGGGCAAGGCGCTCGGTGGGGGCGTGCTGCCGTTGTCCGCGGTCGTATCCCGACGCGACGTTCTCGGCGTGTTCCGACCCGGGGAGCACGGAAGCACGTTCGGTGGGAACCCACTCGCGTGCGCGATCGGCACCGAGGTCGTCCGCATGATGGCCACCGGCGAGTACCAGCAGCGCGCGGCGATGGTGGGCGAGCAGTTCACGCAAATGCTCAAGAACCTGCCATCTGACGAGGTCGATGCGGTCCGGAGCCGAGGGCTATGGGCGGGTGTCGACCTCGCGCATCGGGACGGCCGCGACGTCTGTGCGGCTCTGCTGAATCGGGGCGTGTTGGCCAAAGAGGCACACGACCGGACCATCCGGCTCGCGCCGCCTCTGGTTATCGAACCGACCGATCTCGAATGGGCGATGGGGCAGCTCGCCGAGGAACTCAGCAACGCCTAAGACAATCGGATCGGACTGGACTAATCCGCAACATCGAGCGGAACTCAGCAGAGCCCGGAGGGCACCGAGGTCTTGCAGACGTTGTGGGCGAAGACGTTGCCGCTGCCGCTTCCGTCCCAGGAAATGTCCGGGTCGTTGTTCCTGATGACATTCGCTTTGACCACGTTCCCATTGGGCGGTGTTCCGCCGAATGGGGTGGAGTCGAAGACAGCTACGCCACCGCTGACCAGGGACGGGCCAGATGGCGTGTTCCCGATGATGAGGTTGCCGGTCACGAGGTAGTTGTCCGGTCCAAATAGGGCGACGCCAAGCCCTGACAGCGGCGGCGCTTCCTCATTCGGTGGGCATGCCTTGCTGTTGTTGACGACCTTGTTGCCGAGCAGCCGCCAGTCACCAGCAGACACGTCATCACCGGTCGATGTCATCGAGTTCGTGTCCAAACCAAGAATGCCGACACAGTTTCCGCTGACTTTGTTGCCCACCACCTGACCGTGCCGAGAGTCGCGCAGGAAGATGCCGAATGCGGACCCGACTGCCGTGTTGGCGGCGACGAGACCCGCGGCGTCTTCGGTGTCACCGATGTAGAAGCCGGCTTCCTCGGCGTTGCTCGCGAAGTTGTTGACGAACGAGATGCCATGGGACTCGAAGGCCGCGACGCCGTACTCCCCGTCGTTCTCCGCGCGCACATGGGTGACGCTGAAACCCTTGGTCGCCTGGAACGCGAAGACCCCGAAGCCGTCGAATCCGCGGACGGTGAGATTGCTGATCGACACCTTCCCACTGGGTGAGGACGCACAGATCCCGTTCGGAGCACAGTCGCTGGGCGGTCCACCCGGCTCAAGCACGGTTCCTGGCCCGCTGCCTACGAGCCGAAGCGCCTTCGTAATGAGCACCGACTCATGGAATGTCCCGCGACCAACGACGACCGTGCTGCCAGGAGCTGCGGCGTCGACAGCTGCTTGGATGCTTTGGCCGGGTCGGACAACGGAGGCGTGCGCACTCGCCGTTGCGGTAGTGGCGCCCAGAATCACGCCGGCTAGGGCCCCGATGGTGACGACTCGTCGGATGACTCTCATAGCTCTCCCTTCGTGAACGCGGGATCGCCCGAGCGCGCGTGTCGTCTTCCCCGTTCGCCTATCGAGCGCCCTGCACGCTCGCTACAGCGATAGCGTGACTCTAGGCCGTTGATGAGTGCTCTCCAAGGGGTAGGGATCAAATTGCTGGGGGTCAGCGCTGCCCAACTTTCCTAAACAGTGGGTTCAAGCGACAGCCTCAACACGTGCAACCGAGGGCACCAGTATCACAGGAGGACGACTCTGTCAGCAGACAAAATCACCAAGACGATCGGCCGCCCAGACGGGTACATCAAGAACTGGCCGACCGAGTCGAGTCCCTGCTTCGGCTCGTTCTTCAGCCTCCGACCTTACGAGCGCAAGGTTCTCAACCGGCCATTCCAGTGCCCGGCGTCGCAACTTCTCGGTGAATTTGGGCTTAGGCGGCCAGGGAGAATGGCGGATATACATCCGTGACCAACAGGAAGGCATAACCGACTACCCGCTGCCCCCACCGCAGGACGCCCTCCACGAAGTCGAACATGCCCCTCGGGTACCGCCCGGTGAACACGATGGCGAACCAAGCAATGACGACGACCACCACGGCAGCGGCCCAGAGAAACAGCAAGATAATCAGGTGTGGAATGACTAGCAGCCACTTCACCAGGGGAAGCCACCGGTTGAGCTCCCGGTCGGCATCGGGGTAGCGGTAGTCCAGGTGGACTGCCTGGTGGTCATCGGTGGATGGATACCGGTCATCCATGAGCGCGAGATAGACGACCACGCGATTCGTGAACCGCTGGAGTTCCAGGTTCCAGTCGAACCACCAGCGTGGGTATTTCTTCCGGAACAGGATCATTAATAGCGGGCCTAAGAAGAGCAGGCCGCCAGCCCCGATCACGACGTACCGCACGTTGGTGCCATAAGCAGCGTGGCCCCAGCCACCCGCTGCAACGACCGACGCGCCGGACACGGTCTGCAGGACGATCATGATAGGTATCACCGCGAAGATCCGAAGCGCCGTTGTCACCCGGTTGAGTGGCCGATCCGAATAATCGACCGCGAATTGCACTGGATACATCGCCTGCGGTACCGACATTTTGTCTCTCCCTTCGACCTCGGAATGCCGTCAAGCGAATGGCTCAGATCGACCCGAGGGTCGCTGAACCACAAGTGGGACTGTCAGCCGCCAACTAACCCCGGAGCTGCGGCGGAGTCCAGTCTCACTAGCGGGCGCGCGAGACGGTTGTGAAACCGTACCGCGGTCCCAGCGACGGACACGTGAAGCGAGAGGTGACCGAGGGCATGCCTCCAATATCAGCCGCCAGCCCGGGTGCTGAGCTCTCCGACGCTCTAGGTGGGCCACGCCTCCGATTTCTGGATGCGCCGATGGCCCAGCTTGATCCAGTTGCGCGCCTTGCTGTTGTTTCTGATCGACCGAGGGGCAGCCGCACCAGCGTTCCGCCGCACTTGCTGCAGAGCGCGGAGTTTCGCCTACCGGACCTCGGTCGTCGGGTGACGACGGAGATTCGACAGCAGATGACGGTGTATCGGATCGAGTCAGCCATCGTCTCCCGGGATGACTTGACCCGCTCGGTAATGGCAAACCTGCGGACCGTCATCGACGCTCTGCGCACCCCCAATAGCATCAATCTGGCTCAAGCGTTAGCCACCGGTACCCAGCGCGCGCGGCAGGGGGTTCCGCTGCCCGAGGTGCAGCGCGCATTCCGGATCGGTTTTGCTGGGCTATGGGACGTCCTTCTGGATGTTGTCGCGGTGGCCGGCGACCATCAACGACCGGCCTTGGCGGACGTCGCTACGACCTTCTGGTACCTGATCGACCGGTTTCTCGAGGCCGTCGGCAACGCGTACCGGCTGGCAACAGCCGAGCTCATACGTGCCCAGCGGCACCGTCGCCTCGCCCTCCTGGATGCCGTGTTCTCCGGCAGCGCAGTCACCGACACCACGCGGTGGGACATCATCCAGCTCCTCGATCTCCCGCATGACGGGACGTTTGCCGTCGTCGTCGCTGAAACCGGTAGTCCCACCGGCGGCGCCCGCCTCGAGATCGAGAGCGCACTGGACGCGATACGCATGGGCTCGGCGTGGCGACCTACTCCGGCCTACGAACTCGGCCTCGTTTCCATCGGAAGCGCGGAGCGCCTCGGCCTTCTGGTGGAGATACTGCGAGGGCACGCTACTGGGCGGGTCGGTGTCAGCCCGGCTTTCACTGGGTTGGAGCACGCGGCGCACGCCCTGCGCCTGGCCCATGTGGCGCGGGCCAGCATTCCTGGCGGCGCTGCGACGGCCGCCTGCTTCGACGAGTCACCAGTGTCGATGCTTGTTGCTGCGGCCCCGCAAGAAGCGACCTACATCGCCCAATCTCTCCTCGCGCCAATTCTGGCGCTGCCCGCCGCTGACCGCGACGTGCTGCTCGACACCGTCGATGCCTGGGTTGCCAACGCGGGCTCGGCTAAGCGGACGGCCGGCCAGCTGTACTGCCACCCAAACACCGTGAGGTACCGGCTGCAGCGGGTACAGACCGAACTGCGCATGTCGCTAACCGACCCGAGTGCGGTCGCTCAGCTGGTCGTCGCCCTTCGGGCGTGGCGCTTGCTCGGCGATGGTCGGCCACCAGCCACGGGTCAGACCGGCCGCGCATTGTGGCGCGCGCCAACGCGAACCGGTGCAACTTGTGTGCGGTCACAGACCTCACCCGACAGCTGAAACATCCGCTTGTTGCGACGGTACGTTCCGCCGCACTTCCTATTCGTCCCGCTCACAGAAGGAGAGGTGTTGGGACATGTCCGCCCAGACCGCAGCCCCACCACACCAGACGTCATTGGCCGTCGCCGCGTCGCCGGTCGAGACCTCGGCTCAGTCCCCAACAATGGCCGATCCGACGCCAGTCGCGTTCGCACTGTTTGCGTTCGCGCTCGCGGTGTACGGCGTTCGCTTCGTGAACGTCAGCGCCCTCACGGTCGCCGCTGCCCCGACGACAATCGCCCTGGATTATGCGATTCTGGTCGCCGCCATAGCGGAGACCGTCGTTGGCGTGCTCGCCGTCATTCGCGGCCTGGCCTACCGCGGCTACGTCACGACAATCTTCGGGATCTGGCTACTTGGCTTCTACTTGCTTATCACCTCGGGCGCCGCGAACAAGGCGTTTACGCCGGACGCGCTCGCCTGGTATGTACTCGTGCTGGTGGTGCCGGTCGCGCTGCTCGCGGTGCCATCGATCGTGCATCGCAACATCCCGTTCATCATCGCCTTCGTGGCGATCCTGGTTCTGCTGCTCCTGCTGGGCCTCGGCTACCACGAGCTGCACAACGCGATCTCTGCTGCCACCAAGGCCAAAACGGCCCCTGACCTGTCCGGCGCGGTGAACATGCTCAAGGCGTCCGCGTGGTTCGGGTTCATCGGCGCAGCGGCAATCTGGTGGGTGTTCGCGCGGGACGTCTACCGGACCACCGGTGTGCTGCGCGGTCCAGCCCGCTGACCCACGAGGCGAGATACCGCAGCTGTCGCAGCTGCGGTATCTCGCTTTCTGCTGAGTGGCGGTCAGGAGTAAGAGACTGATCAGATTTGGTTGGCTGACTTTTTTGGCGGACTCATTGGCGGCGAGAGCAGCCGCACCGCCACCAGCAGATCGATCACCTCGGGAAGCTTGCGCAGGTCGAGCCCGGTGCGTTCTGCGATCCGCTCCAGGCGGTAATAGGCGGTGTTCACGTGCAGATGCAGCAATTCTGCTGCCACCTTGGCATTAAGATCGCTGGCGACGTACGCGTTGATGGTGTCGAGGTAGCTTCCGCCAGCGGCCAGGTCCTCCTCGACAAACTGCCGGATCTTCGGGTCGATCAACCGTCGCGCCGTCTCCTCCTTGCTGAGGACCAGGTAGTTGAACGTCGACAGGGAAGACAGGGCGAGCACGCCACCGCTTCCCGCCAGTCCGTCACGGGCAACCCGGGCCTCGTCATACGCCGTGGGAACGTCGATCAGGTGGGCATGCACCGTGCTGGCGCCGATTGCAATCTCGACCCCAGCCGCTCGAAGTTCGGCATGCGCACGTTCGAGCGCCCGGATCACCCGAGCGCCACGTCCAGCAACCGGAAACAGGCCAACCACCTCGTCGTGCCGCAGCGCTAGCAGTCCGCCCGCGTCGCGGCCCACGGCCCGCCGGATCGCCGCCGCAATCTCGTGCATCGCGGGATCAGGAACCGACGACTTGATCAGTTGGGTCGAGATGACGAGCGTCCCCTTGTCAGGGAAGAGGCCGGCTGCGCGCAGGATGCCCAGACGGGGCTCGCTCGCAGCTGGGTGGCCGAGTAACAAATCCTCGATCAGGTCCCGGTTGTGCCGCTCGCTGTCGGCTACTCGGTATTGCTGGGCTTGTAGGTACGCGTCGGCCGCGATCGAGCTGCCGACCTCGATAACCTGCATGAGCCGGGACACTGCGGCAAATGCCGCCTCCTTGACCGCAGGATCGTTACCGATCGCCTCCCGAAGACCGTCCCAAAATGTCAGCTGGCCGATTCGGAAGGCTCGCAAAAAGTCTGCCAACGACACTCCCTGGCCGACCCGGTAGAGCGCCTGGCTACGTGTCAGCGGAAACTCGTCGCGGATCGGCAGGCGATCTTCCCGCACGATCGTCACAAAGGTCTCGAACATCGCTCGGCAGTGGTCGACAACCTGTAACCGCAGATTTACATCAGGGTTGTCGCGATAGGCCGGCAGCTCGCGCCAGATGGCATCGGCGGCTGCGATCGCCATCTGGTCCAGCAACGGCTCCGCAGCCCGGACGAGTGCCATCCGCGCCTCGTCTGCGGCCGTGGTTCGGCCATCCGGCTGGTCGGGCGGCTGGACGGTGTCTCCGGCCGCACCCGCACCCACCGAAATCGCTTCGGGATTTCGCGGGGACCCGGCACGGGGGCGCTGACGCGCCTGCGATCGTCTCTCGCTCATGCGGTCAGCCACCCCTCGCTGGTGCAGGGATCTCCCTGCACCGGTCCCAGTCAAGCGAGGCTGCTCGCGTCACGCAATTGGGGCAGGCAAGGTGGCGGACCGTTCGAGGGTGCCAATCGCTCACCCGTGGCAGTACGTCATGCCGCTGGGACAGGCGGCTTGATCTCACGCCGCAGAATCTTGCCGGTCGGCCCCTTGGGCAGCGCGTCGACGATCCACACCTGTCGCGGGTACTTATAGCTCGCGAGTCGTTCCTTGACGAAGTCGCGAATCTCGTCCGGATGGGCGGACGCCCCCGGAGCCAGCGCGACGGCGGCGCCGACCTCCTCACCGAGAGTGTCGTGGGGAACGCCGACGACGGCGGCCTCAGCGATGGCTGGATGCTCGTAGAGCACTTCCTCGACCTCGCGCGGGTACACGTTGTATCCGCCGCGGATGATCAGCGCCTTCTTACGGTCGACGATGTAGAAGTAGCCCTCGTCGTCCATCCGTCCGAGATCGCCGGTGCGGAACCAGCCATCAGGGGACATGACCTCGGCGGTAGCTACTGGCTGCCGCCAATAGCCCTTCATGATGTTGTGGCCACGAATGGCGATCTCGCCGATGTCGCCCACCGGCAACTCGGACCAGTCGTCAGCCACGACTCGCATCTGCACTCCGTCGATCGGGACACCGACTGAGCCCACCTTGCGTACCCCTTCGGGTGGATTGAACGAGGCGACGGGGGCTGTTTCCGATAGTCCATAGCCCTCGATGATCGGACAGCTGAACGCTGTCTCGAAGGCGCTCAGCACCTCGAGCGGCAGCGCAGCGCCGCCCGACGCACACAGCCGCAGCGAGGACATGTCAAAGCGGTCGCGGTCTGGGACGTTGAGCAGAGCGGAGTACATGGTCGGCACCCCGAGAAAGATTGTCACCCGGTCTCGCTCGACCACCTGCAGCGTCTTAGCGCCCTCGAAGCGGCTGATGAGCGTGAGACACGCGCCGCTGAAGATGGCGCAGTTCATACCCACCGTCTGGCCGAATGTGTGGAACAGCGGCAAACAGCCCATCAGGACGTCGTCCGGGGTGAGCTTGAGCCAATCGTTGGCGAATACGTCGGCGTTGCGACGCAGATTGGCGTGAGTAAGTTCTGCGCCCTTCGGCTTGCCCGTAGTACCGGATGTGTACAGGATGACCGCGGTGTCGTCGTCCGCCCGGTCAACCATCGTCGCCGGATCGTATGGGCGCGCGGGCGGCACCTGGAGCACGATGACGTCAGTCCCTAGCTCCGTCGTACCGGTTCTGGCCTGATCAGCTGCTTCTGGCGACGTCAGCAGGATCTTGGCGCCGGAGTCGCCAATGTAGTGCGCGATCTCCCGCTCTTTGAGCAACGGATTGATCGGTACGACGACGCCACCTGCCAGCAGAATGCCGTAGTAGGCGATCGCGAACTCGGGGACGTTGGGAAGCATCACTCCGACCCGATCAGCCGGCTGGAGTCCGCCTTCCGTGAGACGTTTTGCCAGTCGACAACTCGCGCTGGCCAGGTCCGCGTAACTGAGCGTTACGTCGTCGAGCCGAATCGCCGGAGCCGAGGGATCGGCTGACGCCGATGTGAGCAAACGGTGCGCAAGGTTGGCCATGGTGTTCTCCGGGGTCGCGGGCGCTCGGATCAGGTTGCTTGCCGGAAAGCATCGCGGGATGGATCGCGAGAGCGTTAGTCGGACGACCACAGAAGGGCTTGTTCCCGAGTAACGAACCAGCCTCCACCCCGGACCACGTTTCAGCTGAACGCGCCCATGCTCCCGCCGAAGCGGATCCCCTCCGGTATCAACCGGAAAGATCAACGCATCCGGGCCAGGCCCTCCGTTGCTATCAAGCGGAATCGTGTCCCGTCGCGCCTGATGTGTCCGGCGACCGGATCGGTGAAATGAGTTCCGATGACCAGCGTGTTGGTGTCGACGAACCTCTCGACGAGATCAGATCTCGAGGCGCGGGCCAGGTCAGGATTGAAGTCAGAGCCTGCTCCCCAGCGGGGATAGGCGATTTGACATGGGTGATGCATGACGTCTCCGGTGATTACGGCCATCTGGCCACGTGACTCGATTACGACACTGACGTGATGTGGCGTGTGACCGGGCGAGGGCACCAGGCGCACGCCGTCGATGACTACGTGATCGTCGCTCACCAAGTCAACCAGCCCAGCCTCGTGGACCGGTGCGACCGAATCGGCAAAGCCAGCGAGTTGATCTTCGATCTCGTGTTTCGGTGACCCTTGCCAGTAGCCGAATTCATCAGCCGACATCACGTAGCGAGCGGCCGGGAACGTAGGTTGCCAGGTTCCGTCGACCAGTCGGGTGTGCCATCCCACGTGGTCAAAGTGCAGATGGGTGTTCACCACGTAGTCGACGTTGCCCGGCTGCACCCCCGTGCTCGCGAGGCGGTCAAGGAAATCCGTATGCAGGTCGTTCCAGCCCGGGACCGCGGTTCGGTACTTCTGGTTCCCGACGCCTGGATCAACGATGATGACTTTGCCGGCGATGAGAACCACAAATGCCTGCACCAATCCCTTGAGGCGACCGACCTCATCTATGAAGTGCGGCGCCAACCACGAAGCGCGCGCGACCTCGGCCGGGTCCAAATCCGGAATCAGCCCCTGAAGCGCAGCGGTCGCATCCAACTCGCCGACACGGACAACTGTGGCATCACCGATATCCCATCGGAGGATCTTCATATCGGTACGATCCCACGTCCGACCATAAGTGTCCCGTTCCGGAAGTTCGTCACCCCATTCCGACGCCCACGGACCTGACTTTCAGAACCACGCAGTGAAGATCTTGGACTTATCGTTGCTATTTGGCATTAAGTCCAAGATCATGACTGACGGTCTCATGCTCGGGGGGTGAGATCCTCCGAAGGGTTTCGATGTCCGCTTCGACCTGCGTTGAGTCATTGGTCTGGCCGCGTCAGGGTTTCCGCGCTAGCCGTCCTTGGGTGAGAGCAGCGGTATCCACTTCGTCGAGAGTTGTGACGACCAGGTCAGCAGCCGCGAGAAGCTCCGCGTCGTGGGCTCGGGCTATCCCGATCGCGTTCATGCCGCCTCGCTTTGCCGCCTCGACGCCGGCGGCAGCGTCTTCCATCACGATCGCCTCCTGGGGCTCGACGCCGAGTTCATGTGCCGCGGTGAGGAAGATTTCTGGGTCAGGCTTTCCATGGGCGAAGTCTCGACCCGATAAGTCGACGTCGAAGTAGTCCAGCAGGGAAGTCCCCGGCGGCACCGTCGGTGCGGAAATTTTGTGCTCTTGCGCGAAGGTGTCCAGCCGGATCTTGCTCAGGAACGATGTCGCGTTCTTCGACGATGACGCGTCGGCAATCCGGAGGCCGGCCTCCTTGGTCGTGATGACGAAGCGCAGCGCATCGGGATAGGCAGTGAAATCGCCCGCGTCGATGAGCCGCAGCACCTTCTCCTGCTTGCGCTGTGCGTATTCTCCGACTCGCGTGTCGGCGTCCGGCACGTTGAAGTAGTCGAGTGCCGCTCGCGCGCCGCTCAGGCGGGGCTTGCCCGATACGTATTGTTCGTACACCCGGGGGGTGAAGGCGTCTGGCGACCACGTTGTCTGCTCGCGGATGTCCTGCCAGTCGGATTCCATCAGCTCGCGCAGCGAATCCCGCCAGGCTTTCTGGTGCGGTGAGTCGACCAGCACGCCGTCGACGTCGAAAATCGCTCCCCGGAATATTGGCATGGGTGGCATCCCTACTGGGTGATCGGCGGGCCTGTGCTCAGTTCGAATTCGGTGCGGTCGCCCGGACGCATCTCCCGGATCTCGTCGCGGACACTCAGCTGGAACGGTCGGTTGGCGCCCTCGGGGTGCATCGTCAACGTAAGGCGGTCATGCGTGAGCGAGACGCGGATGCGGCGGCGGCGGAACTGCATCGGGAAGGACAGGCCGTGGAGCTGGCTCGGAAGCCGAGGGTCGAAATGTAGGACGCCATCGCGCACTTGGGTGCCCGCGAAATAGCGTTGTACCAGGTCGAGCGTCCCGGACATGACACCGGTGTGGACGCCTTCCTTCGTGGTGCCACCTTGCAGGTCTTCGACATCGCTCCGCAACGCGACCATGAACCGCTCCCAGGAGCTGTCCGGATCAAGTGCGGCCAGGACTCCAGCGTGGGTCACGAAGCTCAATGTCGAACCGTGCGAAGTCCGCCGGTCGTAATACTCGATGTTCCGCTTCGCCGTATCGTCGCGGTACTCATAACCCAGGCGCTGGAAGATAGCTGCCAGCTCGTCACGAGCGAACAGGAAGAAGAGCATTACCGTGTCGGCCTGCTTGCTGACCTTGTAGCGGTTCGGGTCGTCACCCTCAGCGCGAAGGATTCGGTCTAGCCGCTGAATATTGCCGTGCTTCGCGCGATACGCATCCCAGTCCAGCTCTCTGAGGTCCTCGTATCCCTCGAACTGGCTGATGATGCCGCCGTCGTGAAACGGGACGAACATTCGCTGGCTCATCTCCCGCCACTGGGTGAGCTCATCGTCGTCGATATGCAACCGGGTCTGCAACGCCTCAGCACGGCTCGCCGGCAACATGGTCAGCAGGCTTGCCGCGATGTCGGATAGCCAGGCCACCATGACGTTGGTATAGGCGTTGTTACGCAGCCCGCTCTCAGTGGCATCGGGATACTTCTCATGAAACTCGTCCGGGCCCATCACGCCGTGAATCTCATATCGCTGCCGCGCTGGGTTGTAGTGCGCGATCGACTCCCAGAAGCGGGCAATTTCCAGCATCATTTCCGCGCCATACTCGGCCAGGAATGCATGGTCATGCGTCGTCTGGTAGTAGTGCCAAATATTATAGAAGATCGCCGCGTTGACGTGCCGTTGATTGTGGCTGAGGTCGGGCTCCCACTGGCCGGAGAGCGGATTGAGGTGGGTTATCTGGGTCTCTTCGGTGCCCTCGCTTCCGCTTTGCCATGGGAACATCGCGCCGCGATACCCCGCCGCGCGGGCGGCAGCCCGCGCCTCGCCCAGTCGGCGGTATCGGTACATCAAAAGGCCACGGGTGACTTCTGGCAGCCGAAGGTTGAAGAACGGGAATGCGTAGATTTCATCCCAGAAGATGTGACCTCGGTAGGCCTCCCCGTTCAGTCCGCGAGCTGGCAGCCCAGCGTCGAGATCAGCGGTATGAACGGAGGACACCTGCAGCACGTGGGCGATGTGCAGCCGGAGCAGCTGTTGCACGCCCTCGTTTCCGGACACGCGCAGGTCGCAAACCTGCCATAGCTCATCCCAGGCGGCACAATGTCGCTCGTAGGATCCGGCAAAGTCAGTGTGGCGCGCCGCTGAGGTCGCGGCCTTCATCAAGGTGTCGCTGACCGCTGGGTCGCGAGAGATGTAGAAGCTCACCATCTTCTCGACCCGCGTTGGTATTCCTGGTTGGACGTCAAAGGCCAGGACTTGCTGGATGTAGTCCTCCACTTGGTAGAGGGTTCGTCCAACTGACAATTGTTGTTGGTCACGGAATACCCGGGTTCGAGCGGCTTCGCTGATGTACAAATTTGATTGCCTGGTTTCGGACTTGAGGGCGATGACCTCTGGCCCGTACGTGCGCGGGGATACCGGATTCAGGTGCCGCCCTTCCAGCTGTCGATACCTGGCGACGCCGGCATTGCGCACTCGGCCGTCGATAGCGGTAATGACCTCCACCTGACCCGACCAATCCTCGGGTACAAGAGTCCACTCGATCGCCGCGTGGTGGCGGTCGGCCATGCTCACGAATCGTCGGCTCTCCAGAGTTGTTTGCCGGCCGCGCCGATCGCGAAAGCGCATGAAGCGGCGAACGGTCGCGGCCCGGATGTCGAGCTCGTGCGAGTAGTCGAGCAGCTCCAGATCAGCCAGTCGGACCGCGTCCTCCCCTTCTATCCGTAGCTGCAAAACCAGCCAGTTCGGCATGTTGACAAGGTCTTCGTTCAACACCGGCAGACCGCTCAGAATCGTCGTTTCCCGGTTATAGCCGCCATGCACGTATGTGCCTGGATAGTGCACGTCGTCGGCCGATTCCCACTCGACCGCGCCCCGGCTGCACAAATAGCCGTTTCCCGTCGACGTGAGAGCCTCGCGGAGGCCCTCAGCGTTGGGGTCGAAGCCCTGATAACTAAAGAGGAAACCGTCCACGGCACCTCCTCCGTCGTTCGGGGCCGGTTACACCACCGCACCGAGGTTGCGCCGCCATCGGCCCGAAGGTCACCGCCCTTTGACTCATCATGCCGTAGCCGCGCCAGTGAAGCGGCCCGTCGCACGGACAGATGGGGCCGAGAGGTGACCGGCTGGGTAGACGCAAGCGCCGCCAACTGCAAAGAATGGTCGTTGGCGGCCAAGTAGCTGAGGTGACTGATATGACAAGCATCGTCGATAGCCCCATTCCGGCTGACCTGGCTGAGTCCGTCGGGAGAGTGAGCGCTCTACTCACGGCAGCGCCGCTCGGCGTGGCATTCTCCGGCGGCGTCGACTCCTCAGTGCTGCTCGCATTGGCAGTGCGAACGCTCGGTCCGGATCAGGTCATCGCCATCCTCGGTGTCTCGCCCAGTCTCGGAACGGATGATCGGCGGGCGGCACACAAGGTGGCCGCGCACATTGGTGTGCGCCTAGTCGAGGTGGAAACCAGGGAAGGGGAGGCAAAGGCGTATCGCAGCAATGGACCGGATCGCTGCTTCCACTGCAAAACCGAGCTGTTCAGTCGCATCGGGCAGGACGTGGCCCCGGTGTATGGGCTGGTTGCTGTGGCCTACGGAGAGAACGCTGACGATGTGCGGCGGGCCGACCGACCTGGATCTCGGGCGGCCATCGATCACAAGGTGATGCGGCCACTCGCCGACGCGGGACTGGACAAGGCGGCCGTACGGGCCATTGCCCGCGCGCTGCGGCTGCCTAGTGCCGACAAGCCGGCCGCGCCGTGCCTGGCTTCCCGGATTCCACATTTCCAGGAGGTCACGGCGGCGAAGCTTGCTCAGGTCGAGGCAGCGGAGCGAGCGCTACGGAACCTAGGATTTCTCGAATCGAGAGTGCGCCATCACGGCGAGGTCGCCCGCATCGAGCTGCCCGCTCACGAGCTGACGCGCGCCGTGGCTGAAGGGACGCGGCAGCAACTGCACGCTGCGGTTATGGCCACCGGCTTTCAGTTCGTCGCAGTCGACGTGCTGGGTATGCAGTCTGGTGCATTCACGTTGTCAACGCTGGCGAAGCAGCCGTGACTGACCGCTGGGAGCCGGACGAGGCGCTGACCGCCTATCTCGAACTCGATCACGACCGGGCGCAGCGACGCGGCTACCCAGAGGCGATCTTCTGCGAAGGAAAGACCCCGGAGCAGGTCGGCGCTATTGCCCGGGCCATCCGGGCATCCGACACCACCACGCTGTTCACCCGGGCGAGTGCGGCGCACGCCAAGGCGATCCTGCTCGAACTTCCCGACGCCCATCACGAGGACGTCGCGCAGATGATTGCCTGGCCGTCGCAGCCACCGCCGGCTTGCGGCGGACGCGTCCTGGTCATTGCCGCCGGCACGTCCGACCTGGGAGTTGCCCGCGAGGCCCAACTGACCGCGAACTATCTCGGCCGCGCGGCCGACCTGATTGTCGATGTCGGCATCGCCGGGTTGCAGCGCGTCTTGCGCCGGCTCGATCAGCTCCGGTCCGCCCGTGTCATCGTCGTTGTCGCCGGAATGGACGGAGCCTTGCCCGGGCTGGTCGCCGGCCTCGTCTCCGCACCGGTGATCGCCGTACCGACATCGGTCGGCTACGGCGCTGCGTTCGAGGGCATAGCGCCGTTATTGACGATGCTCAATTCCTGTGCCCCTGGGGTCGCGGTTGTCAACATCGACAACGGGTACGGCGCCGGCCACCTTGCCGCGCAGATCGCAGCGCCGACCTAGAGTCCAGCTAGTGTCCCGCTAGCGAGGTGTGTTTACCCGCCTGCACGGCCCAGGCGGCGGCTCGCTGCGTTGTCGTCGTCGCGAATGGCGCTGCCATTCGTCTCCTCCTCCGCCTTGCGATCCATCCGCCTGGATCCGCGCATCCAGGCAAAGAACCTCGCTAGCGCGACACTAGAGCGTTAGTGGGCCGGCCATGAGACCTGCCTGCGCCGCTGCGGCGATGGCCTCCTCGAGCACCCGTCGAACCGGGACGGCTCGCGCAGCGGCAATCGCTGCCGCGTCCTCGAATTCCGGGGTCGTGTGAATGATCTCGCCGCCGAGATAGGCGACTTTGATCCGAACCTGGCCGCCCATCACTGCCACTGGCAGCGAGGTCCGCGCGAGAGCAGTCCGATGGACGGTGACCTCGCGCACGCCGGTCGTGCTGGTGAGTTCGAACATCAGACGCCGCAACGCGTCTCTCCTATCAGGGGAGGTCAAGACTGCGAGCGTATGAGCCGGTCGGCCCTTCTTCATGACGATCGGCACCAGCCACGCATCCGCGGCACCGGCGTCGAGAAGTGTTGCGAGCACGCTCGGCCAGACCCGCGGATCTAGGTCATCGACGTTGCTCTCCAGGACCGACAAGATCGACTCAGCGCCGATGTCCGAGCTCAGACCCTGGCGCTGGCCGAGCACCACTCGAACGACATTCGGGCGGTCGCGATCATCCCGGCTCCCGGCCCCGATGCCGACGGCGTGCACCGTCATGGGCGGCAGATCTGATGACTCGGTCGACGAAGCGGTGAGGAGTGCAACGCCGGTCGGCGTCGCCAACTCACCCTCGCCACCGGATAGCACCCGCCAACCGGACGCCAGCTCCAGCACCGCCGGCACCGGCACCGGCAGAACACCGTGCCTGCTGATGGCGCGCCCGGCGCCCAGGGCAATAGCACTGCAGGACATCGACGTCACCTTCAGGACGTCAAGCGCCGCGCAAACTCCGACAACGTCGGCGATCGAGTCCCAACTCCCCACTTCATGGAAGTGGACCTCGCCGGCCGGTATCCCGTGCACTCGACCTTCGGCCTCGGCCAGCCGCAGGAACACCCGTTCGGCGTGCTCGCGGATTAGGCCAGGCAGGTCAGCCCGCGCAAGCAGCGTCTGGATATCGGCCCAGCTGCGATCAGGCTGATCCTTGGCCACCGCTGCGACGTCGATCTTGGTCGCGCGCAGGCCGGCGCGGGATACGACGGTGGCGACAAGATCGACCGGTTCGGGCGTCACCGCGTTCACCGCGTTCAACACCGCTTCGGGCGGCGCACCGGCATCGATCAAGGCGGCAAGCAACATGTCACCCGCGACACCAGCAGTGGCATCGACCCATGCGTGTACGCCCACGTCCGGCGGTGTCATTGGACCTACCGTAGACGGTGCGCCTCGACGGCCTGCTGGTCCGCTCCGGCGCGTGGGAGCTTGCTACATCCCGACGGGCTGCACGGTCCGGATGAAGTTGGCCAACGTCTCGTTGTACTGCTCAGTGGTCAGGTTGGGATCGGTTATCGACATGGCGGGGCTGAGCTGCCACGCACTTCGCGGGAAGATGTTCCGTCGGCGTGGTGCAATCCGCGTCGGCGTGGTCGCCGGCCGCTCGAGTAGCTCAGTCATGTGAATCTCCAATAATTCCAAGGGAATTTGTTTCTTCCAGACTGGCCATCGAGGGTGCGGAGTGGCATCGGCCAAGCGGGTTATTGGTTGGGCGAGTGCAGTGTCCGCCGATCGGCTGAGCACCGGCGCCCGGTTATTGGCCCCATTGGGCGGGGCGTCACACGGTCGCGGCCTACCAGTCCACGGCGACGTACTTGCTTTCGGTGAAGGCGAGCAGCCCTTCGGTACCACCCTCGCGGCCCAGACCGCTCTCTTTCACACCGCCGAACGGTGCCGCCGGATCGGACACCAGCCCTCGATTGAGGCCAACCATGCCGGCCTCGATTCGCTCGCTCACTCGAAGGCCACGGGCGAGATCGGTCGTATAGACATAGGAAACGAGGCCGTACTCGGTGCTGTTGGCGAGCTCGACCGCCTCGTCCTCGGTAGTGAAGGTCACGACCGGTGCAACTGGTCCGAATATCTCGGTCTGCAGGATGGCAGCATTTGACGGCACGTCGGCCAGGACGGTCGGCGGGTAGAAGTAGCCCTCGCCCTCGGGCACGATCCCGCCGCTGCGGAGGGTCGCACCTTGCCCGACGGCGTACTCGACCAACTCGGCAACCTTGCGACGAGCGGAGTCGTTGATCAGCGGGCCCACGGCGACATCCGCATCGGATCCGGGGCCAACCTTCAGCGCGCTCATTGCCGCCGTTAGCCGCTTCGTGAACTCCTCGGCAATCGGCGCTTCGACGTAGAACCGGTTGGCCGCCGTACACGCCTCGCCGCCGTTGCGCATCTTGGCGATCATGGCGCCGGCGATTGCGGCGTCGAGATCAGCATCCGCGAAGACGACGAACGGCGCGTTTCCCCCCAGTTCCATCGAGCAGTTGACAACGTGTTCGGCAGCTTCGGCGAGCAGCGTCCGGCCTACCTCGGTGGATCCGGTGAATGACAGTTTCCGCACGCGGGGATCGGCAAGCATCGCGGACACGACGGGGCCCGACCGGCGTGATGGGAGCACGTTGACCACTCCAGCCGGTGCGCCGGCCTCGCCGAGTATTGCCGCGAGAGCCAGGGCAGTAAGAGGCGTCTCGCTGGCCGGCTTGAGGATTACGGTGCACCCGGCCGCGAGCGCCGGCCCGATCTTCCTGGAGGCCATGGCCGCTGGGAAGTTCCATGGCGTGACCAGGACGGAGATGCCGACCGGTTGATGGATGACGAGGATCCGGTTGGTGCCGGCGGGGGCCGTGCGCAACTGCCCATCGATCCGGACGGCCTCTTCGCTGTACCACCGGAAGAACTCGGCCGAGTACAAAACCTCGCCCCGTGCGTCGGGCATGGCCTTGCCGTTCTCGGCCACAATGAGCGCGGCGAGCTGATCGGCCCGATCCACCATCATCTGGAAGGCGGCTCGCAGGATCTCCCCGCGACGGCGTGGTGGCGTCGCGGCCCAGTCCGCAGCGGCGGCGTCCGCCGCATCCACGCACGCAAGAGCGTCGGTCTCGGTACCGTTTGCGACGTCGGCCAACGTCTTGCCCGTCGCAGGATCGAGGACCGGGAAGGTGCCACCGTCCGACGCAGGTCGCAACTGACCGCCGACGAGTAGCTCAGTCGGCACACCGTCGATCCGGGCGTCAAGCCCGCCGCGGGTGGAGTCGACTCCGGTGACCGCCGGTTGCGTTGCGCTGCTAGTGGTCTGCGTGGTCATGGCTACAGCCTTCCGTGGAGGTGGGCGCTGGCTGCGTGTCTCCGGCGTCATCCGTCGACAGGTCCACTCTATGAGGCGGCGTCGTAACCGGGCAGGTCTGGCGCTCCCCGTCAATTCGACAGCAGCGGAACGACCATCTCGGCGTCGGTCATCGCACCGTGGTGGCCGATGAGGGCGGAGGTTCGAGATTCGACCTTGCGGCGCACCACCGCGCTATTAGATGTGGCCAGCGCGATCAGCTCACCGATCCGGCCCCACGCTTGCTCGCTGACAACGGGGCCGAACCATCCCCGACTGACTGCGTCGTCACGGGTTATGAGGGCGATTCGATTCCCGAGCGCCTCAGTCCAGCGTGCCCGCACGGCCTCGAGTTCGCCTCGTGCAACGTGCAGATAGCGTGCTCGGGGTTCGCCAGCCAGGATTTCGATTCCCTCCTTGAGGATGGGCTCGTTGTCATAGTCGATCTTCGCGTCCTCCGGGACGTCGAGCATGCCGTGATCACCGGTGATGAGCAGCCGAGTGCCCGGGGGTAACCGATCGGAGAGCATTCGCACTGCTCGGTCGATCAGCTCCAGCTGGGCCAGCCAGGAATCGGATCGAGTCCCGCGGACATGCCCGATCAGGTCGAGGTCCGAGCTGTAGCAATACACGAGGCCCCGTCGGTTACGGGCCGTGTCGGCGACCAGCGTGGCGGTGTCTGCGGCGGTGAACGAGGCGACGTATTCCCCGCCTCGAAGCGCCGCTCGGGTCAGACCGCTGCCACGGAACATGGGCAAGGACACCACGGTCGCGCTGACCCCGGCCCGCGCGGCTCGCTCGAAGGCCGTAGCTACCGGCTGGATGCGCTCCGGTGGCTGCTCCTCGGTCAGATCGCGACCGGAATACGCCCCCCGCCAGGTCAGCCAGTTCACCGGCTCCGTGAGACCGTCCGCACGGGTGGTGTAGCCAGTGATGCCGTGCCTTCCCGGCGGCACACCCGTACCGAGCGAGGTGAGGCTCGCGGCCGTCGTCGTCGGAAACCCGGCCGTCAGCGGGCGAGCGGCAAGGCTCGATAGGAACGGCGCCTCGTCGCCGTGCGCACGCAGGAGTTCCCAGCCGAGGCCATCGACGAGCAGGACGACAACGCAGGCGACCGATTCGATGGCCAGTACATTGCGCTCGCCGGCAACACCCAACGCGGCCAGCGCGGAAGGCAGCACGTCGGCCAGGGAGGATTCCCCGTAGCGGACCGCGCCGGTGGCTGACGACGCCATGGTCACCTACCCGACTCTAGAGCTCACTGAGGCGGCGACGCCGCTGCGGCTGGGCCCGAATGGCGACCGACGCCATCTCGTCGCTCTCGAGCGGACCGCGGCTCCGTCGCGGGGAGCGGGGACCAGCGACCGGATGGAAGCCTTCCGTGTGCAATGTCGGACAGGCGAGCTAGCGTCAGCCCTGGACGTCGGCACAGGGCCGGCGCCGCCAGCAAGGGGAGAAGGAGAGATGGCAGGCGAGATCGTGCACATCGAAATTCCCGCCGACGACACCGCGGCCGCGCGCCAGTTCTGGGGCTCGCTGTTCGGCTGGGAGTTCACCTCTTACCCGGGACCCTCTGAGTACCTCATGGCCCGTCTCAGCGACGACCAGGGCGGTGCGATTACCAACATGGAGCCGGGCAAGCGCGGGCCGCGCGTGTACTTCAGCGTCGACGACATCAACGCTGGGGCAGCAAAGGTCAACCAGCTCGGCGGGAAGGCGAGCGAGGCCATGCCGGTTCCCAAGATGGGCTGGTTTGCGACCTGCACCGACCCCCACGGCAATGAGTTCGGGCTGTGGCAGATCGACGAGAGCGCACCGGAACCGAGCTGAGTCCAGGCTCTGGTTGCGAGCAACTGAACGTAGGTCTCGCGTCGGATCCACGTGGCTCGGCTGGGGGTCCGACGCGAGCCAGGCGAGATAGCCGCCGCTTGGAGCAGGCTCCTTCGAGAGTCGCGTTCTTGTCTGGCGCTCGATGCGGCGGCGGACGCGGGAGGCTCGGCCTGCCCGCGGCGGGGCGGGCGGGCGGCCCGGGGGGGGGGGGG